>AR_comb_assmDRAFT_10232261_pt1 | contig 16671 bp, 13 predicted proteins | sample ArasoioldDNA_FD_10543 | JGI IMG/M metagenome (IMG submission 10543) | reverse complement strand
GTGGGTGTAGCTCAATGGTTAGAGCGCCGGACTGTGGCTCCGGAGGCTGCGGGTTCGAGTCCCGTCATCCACCCCATATCAAGAATTCGCCCCAAACCCGATAGATCCAGCCAGTGCCACGCAGCAATAGCTAACGAATAGCTACGTCCGTTGCACATCAGCGGCTGCAGTGATAGCTAACGTGTCGGCAGGTGCTCGAGCGCCCGGATTTCAGCGAATCCTCGATTCCCGATTTTCAAATTTCTGGCACACGATCCCCGGCAGCGTTATTAAGTGGGCTTGCTCGACGTCCCCGGCGAAGGCCGTCAGACCGGACGCGCGGAAGACGCCAGCCTCAGAAGGTGCGGTCCTTGAGCTTGAATATCGCGGTCAATTCGGGACTCCTGTCCTGGTTGAGGATGCGGTGCGCGACGTAGTCCCCGAGCATGATCCCGTGCTTGTACCCGTGTCCTGAGCCGCCGCCGACCAACCACACGTTGTCGAACGCGGGATGCCGATCGACGATGAAATGTTCGTCGACGCTGTTTTCGTACTGGCACACCTTGGTTTCCACGATTGGTTGATCTTTGAGCGCGGGAAACCATCGCCGGACGAACTGGTGAACCTTCGCGACTTCGTCTGGCGTCACGAGGCGCTCCTGCGCGTCGGGGTCCACGAACACGTCCTCGAACGCGGGCGCGATCTTGAAGCCGCGGCCTTCGATGCTCGGAAATCCGTACGCACCGCCGACCGCCCAGTTGGGGAAGTTCGGGTACGTGAACCGCTCGTCCCCCGGTGGAGTCCCGATGAAGAACTCCTCACGCTTGGGAGTGACGAGCTTTTTTGTCAGCACATCTGGAAAGATCTTGCCAAGCCAGGGACCCGCGGCGAAGACGAACGTGTGGGCGGCGACGGTCTGTCCGGTCGCGAGCCTGATCTCCTGCAGTACGCGTCCTTCGCGCCGCCCGGGCTCCGCCTTGCCGACCACGATCCGACCGCCAGTCCGCTGAAACGCCTGAGCCACCGCCACACATCCCTCACGTGCCTTCAGCACCCCCGTGCTCGGCACGAAGAAGCCGAAGTCAATCCCGTCGAGATTCACTTGCGGATACTGTCTGATCAGATCGTCGTGCCTGATCACGTGATTCTCGACACCCAACTTGTCGAGCGCAGCCTTGGAACTCTCGAGATAGGCGGTCCATTCCTGGTGCAACGACAGCTCGCCCGTGTGAAAGAACAGCGCTCTGCCCCATTCCGCCTGTCGCATTTTCCAGCGTTCAAAGGCCTGGATGACCCAGCGCGTGTAGACCTCTCGATCGCCATAGCCGGCCCGTATTTGGCGCGTCTCGCCGCCCGAACTGGACCGCGAATTCCCGGGGCCGTACTGGTCGATCAACGTGACGGCGATGCCCATTTCCTGCAGATAGAGCGCGGTCCACCCGCCGAACGCCCCCGCGCCAACGACAACGACGTCTCGGGTGGACGAAGCTCCTTGGCTCGCCCCAAGCCGCCAGTCGCGGGTCGCCCCAAGGGCTCCCAGGCTGCCGCCTGTCGCCTTCAGAAATGTGCGTCGGTTCATCTCGTGACCGAGTCTACGTCAGGTATGAGAACGAGTGCGTAGAGATAACCGTACTGCGCAGACGCGATGAATTCAGTAGCGAAAGGCGAAGCGGCCAGATTCACCGGAACCCTTCCACGGGCCTCTGCACTCCAGATCACCGCCGGTTCTTCGATGGCGAGCCTTTCTTTACGTCTCGCGTGCGCTCGATGTCATAGACTCTGATGGCGAGGAGCACCGTGCGGCTTGATCAGACACTTGGCATCTCCTCCGTGGTCGTTCTGCAGTTCTGCACCTCCACTCCTCTCGCCGCGCAGACGGTCGATGCGCCCATCTCACTTCAGGTCGGGGCTGGACGCCCGCTGGAGATCGTGATCGAGGATCGCGTGACCGTCCACAACGTTGGCCAGCCCGTCACCGGAACGCTCGTCAACGCGCTGTACGCCTACGATCGGATTGTCGTTCCGGCCGGAACCATGGTGCTGGGCCACATCGCCGCGCTGCAGGAGCAATCGAAGATTGCGCGAACGCGCGCGATGATGGCCGGCGACTTCACGCCGAAGCGCCATGTCGTCTTGGAGTTCGACACGCTGGTCCTGGGCGATGACCGCATGCCGATCAGCACGACCGTCAAGATCGAGATTCCGCACCTGAAGCGGACTGAGGCTCCCAAACCAGCCGAGGATGCGGAACAGCGCACGGGGGTCGCAGGACGCCTTGAACACGAGGCGGCGGCTCGCGCCAAGGAAAGCGTCGAGGCCGCCAAACAAAAAGCGCACGACGTGCTCGCCGAGATCAAGGATCCGGGCAAGAAAGAGCGCCTCACGCACGAGCTGGTGCAGCGGTTGCCCTACCATCCGCAGTTCATCGAACCGGGTACGGGCTACCAGGCGGAACTGCTCGCGCCCATCGATTTCGGGGCGGCGGTGCCCACGGGCACGGCAGAGCCGGGTGCGCGGCCGGCACCGTCGAGCATCCTCCGTGCGCGACTGGTCACCGCGCTGGACTCGTCGAAGACACCGCGCGGAACCACAGTCGAGGCCGTCGTTACGGAGCCCGTGTTCTCGGACTCGCACGAACTGATCTATCCAGAGGGGACGATTCTCGCCGGCGAGGTGACGGTCGCGAATCCGGCGCGCTCGATGCACCGCAACGGGCAGCTGCGCTTCCTGTTCGAGAGCGTGCGCCCGCCAGCCGCTTCGCCCGAGCCGCTCCTGGCGTCCTTGCATTCCGTTCACGCGAGCGACGATGACAAGCTGGAGATCGACGAAGAGGGCGGCGCAAAACCGACGAACTCGAAGACGCGCTTCATTGCGCCGACGCTCGCTATCCTGGCGTTGCGCGCCAATCTCGACGACCACGAGCATCTCGATCCGGACGGTGACGGCCACATGATCCATTCGAGCAGCCCGGGTGCGCAGAGCGTGGGCGGCGCCATCGGCTTCGGTCTGGCGGGCATTCCGCTCAGCCTGGCGTGGAGGCCGGTTGGCGTCGCGCTCTCGGCCGTCGGCGCGGTGCGGACGACGTACTCGAATATCTTCAGCAAGGGCCGCGAAATGACGTTTCCGGCGGACACCGTCATGGAACTCCAGCTCGCGCCCGGGCCTTCGCCCGCTCAATGATCGGCGTGCGGCCCGTTGTTCCGGCGTTGGTGATCCTGCAGGTGATTGCTGCCGCAGGTCAGGCGCCGGCACCGTTCCGCGCTGAAACACGCTTGGTCGTGCTTCCAACCACGGTCACCAATAGCCGCGGCGAATTCGTCACCGATCTGGATCAGCGCGCGTTCACGGTCGAAGAAAACCGCAAACACCAGGCGATCGCGCTTTTTCGACGAGACGACGTACCCATCTCGGTGGGCCTCCTCATCGACAACAGCGGCAGCATGCGCCCGCTGCGGGGGAAAGTGGAGGCCGCGGCGCTCGCGTTTGCCCGCGCCTCCAATCCCGCCGACGAGGTCTTCGTCGTCAATTTTGCGGACAAGGTTCGGCTGGACGTACCGATGACGAGCGACCTGCGCGTCCTCGAAGCCGGGATCGCCCGAGTGGACTCCATTGGCGGGACTTCGCTGCGGGACGCCGTTGATCTGGCGGAGAAGTACCTCGCCGAGCACGCCACCCGCGATCGGCGCGTCGTGCTGGTCATCACGGACGGCAAGGACAACGCGAGCGTCGCAGACGCCGAGCGCATCCGCCTGCATGCCGAGCGCAGCCAGACGACAATACACGCTATCGGGCTCTTCAATGGGCGTGATCCAGGCGGAGACCGCGCGGGGCGCCACGAGCTAACGGAAATGACCGAGCGAACGGGCGGCCTCGCCTATTTCCCGGCCAGCGTGGAGGACGTCGGAGCGGTGGCGGTCAATCTCGCCCGGCAGATTCGCAACCAGTACACGATTGCGTACGCGCCGATTGATCAAGCGCTGGACGGATCGTATCGCAGTATCCGCGTGACGGTCAGCGGCAGTGACCGCTACACGGTGCATACCCGAGCCGGGTATCGCGCGATCCCGCCAGGGCGAGAGTCCTCGATTCGCTAGAAACCCGATTCGTGACGGCGATGACGGCCAAAATGAGGTCGCCCAGTGTTGACCTCACCAAGATGGCGCCGACAGGTCTGAATCCCGTCATCCACCCCATTCCAAATTAAAACTTGAACTGTGAACTCGGACGATCTTCTTAGTTCCGAGTTCGTACTTCCGGGCTTCTACCGCCATTGTTGCAGTAGACGGTCGACGGTATCCCGGAATACCCACGCCGATGCGGCCGCGCCCACCAGCACCAATAAAAAGAGCATCATCGCTGCCGCAAAACTGGAGGCCGGGCGTTCACGAATTTGCGGGACCGACAAGTTCAGGTCTGCGGCAGCGGCGTCGACGATGGCGTGGGAAATGACCGTCGTGGACGCCTCGTGCGCGCGCGCAAGCGCGCGCTCACATACCAGGTTGACCATTCGGGGGATGCCGCCGCTCAACGCGAAGATGCGCGCAAGCACTGGCGCGTCGAACGTCATGCCGGTGTCTGTTCCGGCGATCCCGATGCGATGTGCGATGTAGTTCGCGATCTCGTCGGCCGGAAGCGGCTCGAGCGCGCATCGCACCGCCACGCGCCCGTGGAGCCCGCGGTTCTCTGGGCGCCGCAGGCGTTCGGCCAGCTCCGGCTGTCCCACCAGGATCACCTGGAGCCCCGCTGACGTATCGGCGGCTTCGCAGAGCATGCGGACCTGATCGAAGACATCCGGCGGCAGGTTCTGCGCCTCGTCGACGATCACGACGGCGCTCGCTTCGAGCGGCGCCAGCGACTCGACGAATGCCTGCAGCGTCGTGCTCAGCTCGTGGCGCGTGGCGAGCGGGCCGTGCGCCAGCTCGTCGCGCGACATCACGCCGAAGTCCTCAAGAATCTGCTTCAGCAATTCCTCGCCGGACACAAACGGGTCGGTGATGAGTGACGTCAGCGTCCGGCGATCGAGCTGCTCGACAACGGTGCGGCACAGGATGGTTTTGCCCGCCCCGAACGGTCCCGTCAGCACCACGAGTCCCTCGTGGCGGCGAATGGCGGTCAGAAGCTGCTGTGACGCGTCGTCGTGCGGCGTGCTGTGATAGAAGAACCGCGGATCCGACGATAAGGCGAACGCGCCGTCCGCTGTGTCGTCGGCGGCTTCCGCGCGGCGCGTCTCGCGAACCTCGGGTTGCCACTCGAGTACGGCTGGCCGCTCCGGTGGTGCTGGGGGCGGTCCTGCCGGACGAGTGCGAATCGCCGATTGGCCCGGACGCCTTTCATCGGATGGAAACAATTCGAGCAGCGGCCGCGGGCCGTGTGCGGCTGCCTTTTCGCCAGGAAGCCCGGGCGTCGTCATCGACTCGAACGGCGCGGTGATGAACCGTGGCAGCGTATCCGCGGGCGCAGGCGCAGCAGCTTGCAACTGGTCGGTGTGCCGCGCGGACGGTGATGACGGGCGTGAGCCGGCGCGAGGTTTCGAAGACGAGGAGCGCCCGGAGAGCACGCCTTGATCGAGATCGAGCAGACTGTCGAGGAATTCGGGGTCGTCGGCCAGCGGCACCCGAGGACGCTTCACATCCGAGTCGTCCACCGCACAGTTATACACGTTCTGGCGGTGCCCCTAAACGGCACATCTGTCTTGGATTTGCCCAGAATCGGCGCAACCTCTTCGCCGTCAATGCGGTAGTCTCGTAGCCATAAACACAAACGACCTTTTTGTCATATAAACGAACATATTTTGGGCATTTCCATTTCGTCAGCGATCTCGGCATCTATTTGCGAAATAACCCATTAGTCAAAATGACGAGCTTGGAACCGGTGTTGCTGCTCGTTGGCTCGGATTACTGTGGCCGATCCGAGCCTCACCAGTGTCGCCTGGCGAACTGAGCTGCCCATTCTGACGGGCCGCTCCGTCACGCTTCGGGAGCCGTCGCCGTCGGACCTGGCGGCGCTGATCGAGCTCCTTGCGCTTCCCGATGCCTCGCATTTCGGGCTCGACGATCCGGTCGCCGACTTCGCCGCGCAGCATTTGATCGAAACGGCGGTACGCGATCGTGCGGCTGGGCGTGCCTTCACCTACGTGGTTACGCTCAACCCCTCGCGCACGGTCGTCGGGCTCGTCCAGGTCCGCCAGCTCGATCCGGCCTTCGAAGCGGCGGAATGGGAGTGCACGCTGGTCCCGTCGGTCCGCGGCAGCGGTGTGTTTCTCGAGACTGCGCGGCTCGCCGGATCGCTGGCGTTTGGCGTCGTCGGCACGCACCGCCTCGAGGCGCGCGCGTTGCTGCTACACGGCCGCGCGAACGGCGCGCTCCGAAAACTGGGTGCCGTCCAGGAGGGCGTGCTGCGCCGATCGGCGCGGCGGCGCGACGAATACCTCGATCAAGTGCTGTGGGCCGTGCTCAAGGAAGACTGGGGCGAGCACTGGGTCTCCACGGAGCCGCGGGTGCACTGATGTCCCGGCTTCCCAGAGCGGCGCAGATCTACGTGGCGAGTGTCGTCGCGGTGGGCGCGCTCGTCTTCGGGTTCTGTTTGCGCTCGGTCGTCGTCACGCAGCCGTTCCTGTTTGTCGCGCTGCTCGTGCTCTCTCCCGCGACCGCGGCACTCAAGGTGTACCTCCCGCTCGCCGGGGGCGGTTCGACGATGTCGGTGTCGTACGCAGTGGATTTCGCCTCGCTCCTGCTCCTCGGCCCCCACCAGACGATGCTCGTGGCGACCGGCAGCGCGATTGGCCAGTGCCACCTCAACACGAAGCAGGACAACCCGATTTACCGCACGCTCTTCAGCATCGCGTCGCTCATCATCACCGTGCAGGCCGCGGGTCTGGCGTTCCGGCTGCTCGGCGGCCGCACGCCGATGCCGATCATCGACCTGGTCCCACCGCTCGTTGCGGCAGCGACCGTCTACTTCCTGCTCAACACATCGCTCGTCGCGGCGGCGATTGCTTTGACGGCACGCGAGTCGATCACCAAGACCTGGCACAACAACTTTCTCTGGAGCGCGCCCAGCTACTTCGTGGGCGCGGGCACCGCCGCTCTGGCCGCACTGCTCGTGACGCACGCCGGCTACTGGGTGGCCCCCTTCACCTTTGCGCCGCTGTACCTCACCTACCGGACGTACAAGGTGTACCTTGGCCGGGTCGAGGACGAGCAGCGCCACGTCCAGCAGACGTCGGACCTCCATCTCGCAACCATCGAGGCGCTGGCGCGCGCGATCGACGCCAAGGACGCGATGACGCAGTTACACATCCGCCGCGTCCAGATGTACGCGGCGGGGCTGGCAAAGGCCGCGGGTCTGACCGACCAGGTGATTCAGGGCGTCAAGACGGCCGCACTGCTGCACGATATCGGGAAGCTGGCGGTGCCCGAGCACATCCTCTCCAAGCCCGGGCCGTTGACGCAGGAAGAGTTCCAGAAAATCCGGATTCACCCGCAGGTCGGCGCGGAAATCATCGCCGCCGTTCCGTTCCCCTACCCTGTCGCGCCGCTCATCCTGAGCCACCACGAGCGCTGGGACGGACGCGGGTATCCGCAGGGACTCCGGGGCGAAGAGATTCCCATTGGAGCGCGCATCCTGACGATCGTCGACTACTTCGATGCGATCACGACGGAGCGTCCGTATCACAAGGCGTTGAACAACGACAGCGCCATCAGCTTGCTGCGACACGAGTCCGGACGCGCGCTCGATCCGAACCTGGTCCCGTTGTTCATCGAGATTCTGCCGGCACTCGCCGACGAATTCGGCGCGGAGGATCAGACACCGCATCGGGTCGAGCCGCCGCCAACGCAACTCGGGTTGAAGACCGCCGGTGGCGTCGCGAGCCGGAACCGCGCGTTCGAGAACATCGCGCTCGCCCACCGGGAGATCTACGCCCTCTACGAGATCGCGCAGGCAATGGGCACGAGCCTGGGCGTCGAGGACACGATGGCGCTGATCTCGTCGAAGCTGTCGAAGCTCGTGCCGTGGTCGGGCTGCTCGCTGTTCCTGCACCAGCCCGAGACCGAGACGCTGAAGTGCCGGTTCGCCGCGGGCGTGGACGCGCCGCGGCTGTTGAACTCGACCCTGCGCGAGGGGGCGGGCCTCTCGGGCTGGGTGGCGAACAACCGGCGCATGCTGATCAACGGCGACCCGCGGGTCACTTTCTCGGCCGCCGGGATTCAGATCGACACGACGCTCAAGTCCGCAATCATCTGCCCGCTGCATTACAACGACAACTTCATCGGCTGCCTGGCGCTCTACCACGTCGAGCCGAACCACTACGGCGAAGACCATCGCCGGCTGCTCGAGCGGATTGCCGAACAGGCCGGGCCGGTCATCCACAACTCCATCGTCTTCGAGCAGACGCAGGAGGATTCGCTGACGGATCCGCTGACGGGGCTGCCGAACCGCCGATCGATGTTCGCGCACCTGTCGCGCGAGCTCTCGCGCGCCGAGCGGCTGACGGCGGAGGTCGCGCTCATCGTCATGGACGTGGACGATTTCAAGTCCATCAACGACACGTACGGACACAGCGTCGGCGACCACGCATTGCGCGAAGTCTCCAACGCGCTCCAGAAGAGCCTGCGACCCTACGACCTCTGCGTCCGCTATGCGGGCGATGAATTCATCGTCGTGCTGTCGGACTGCAGCCGGGAGACCGCGGAAGAAAAACGCCGCGAGCTCCAGGACCTGATCGGTGAGATTCAGCTGGAGGTGCGGACCGGAAAGCGCCTGCGTCTCGCCGCGAGCGCCGGCGCCGCCGTGTACCCGCACGACGGCACGACGTACGAGGCGCTCCTCGCCGAAGCCGACCAGCGCATGTACAAGGAGAAAGCCCGCCGCAGGATGATCGCCAACGGTGTCGAGCTGTCCGCTAAGATTGGAGCGTGAGCGACACACCGGATCTCGTCGAGAGACGACGGCGATATATCCAGCGCCAGATCGCGCTCGACAAGAGCGCCGTCAACGTTCAGTTCACAGGTCAGCGTCCGCAGGGGTCAGGGCCCGCGAATCGCCATGGGATGCCGCAGCTGCCGGTCGGCCAGCACGTGGTCCGGAACTGGCCGGTGCTCGATCTTGGAGAACAGCCCGAAGTCTCAACGCGCGACTGGAAGCTCGAGATCGGCGGACTGGTTGCGAATCCGCTGACCCTGAGGTGGGACGACTTTCTCGCCCTTCCGCAGGTCGGGGACGTCAGCGACTTTCATTGCGTCACGACGTGGAGCCGGTACGACAACCACTGGCGCGGGGTCCGGTTCCGGACGATCGCCGAGCTTGCCGTGCCGCAGGACGCCGCGAAGTTCGTGCTCTGCACCGGCTACGACTTCATGCCCGGCAGCTACATTCCCTACACGACCAACCTTCCACTCGCGCGCGCGGTGGACGATGACGTGCTGCTCGTGCACACATGGGAGGGCGAGCCGCTGCCGCGCGAGCACGGCGGACCCGTGCGGATGATTACTCCCAAGCTGTACGCGTGGAAGGGCACGAAGTGGATCCGCAAGATCGAATTTCTCGCCGAGGATCACCGGGGCTTCTGGGAGGTTCGCGGCTACTCGAACAGCGCAGAGCCTTGGTATAACGATCGATATAGCGAATAGTTGTTTGGTGGTTGGTGGTTAGTCCGTGGTTGTTGGTGGTTAGTCCGTCGTTGTTGGTTGTTAGTCCTACGCGGCCAACAACGAACAACCAGAGACCAACCACCAACCACCACCGACTACTTCGGTTCAAACCGGTACACGAGGTACGTGATCGGACCGTCGAGCGCGCTGAAACGGTGCGGCGTGCCTGCGGGAATGATGATGACGTCCTTCGGTCCCACGCGGCGGCTGTCGCCCCCCTGGTGCACGCCTGTCTGGCTCGGACCGGCGTTGAGCCGTGTCAGATCGGTCGCCTTTGCGTCGGCCAGCTTTCCGCCTGTTACCAGCGTTCCGGACCCTTCCACGATCTGATAGATCTCGGTCACGCGGTCGTGAATGAGCGCGGTCGTCTCCTCTTTGGTCCGGCGGAGCATCGCAAGCGAGGCGCGGTGGCTCGCAGGCGTCACCACGTCCAGCGCCTTGATCGGCTGATCGACGACGTTGTTCGCGATGGAATTCTTCAGGGTCGTCGCAATCTCCTCCGCGCTGATATAGACGCTCGACGTCGTCGCCGACGATGGCGCGCCTGGCGCCTGCGCCGAGGCGACAGCCTGGAGGGTAACCACGAATGGAATTAGGAGAAGGGTCCGCATGGACGGGAACTGTATACGCGAGGTTCAAGGGGTTCAAGAGGTGCATGAGGTTCAACAGGTGCGGTCGGTGCAGGAGGTGCAAGAGAGGTGCAAGGTGATGGCCTCTGGCGCCCGTCACCCCTTGCGTCACTTGCACCGCACCGCTTGCACCCTTTGCACCTCCTGAACCCTTGAACTCCGCTACGATTCTGAAGTGCTCGAACCGATGCTCGCGTCCCTGATGGACGCCCCGCTCGACGATCCGCAACTCGTCTACGAGCCGAAATATGACGGCATCCGTGCGATCGCGGAGGTGGGCGCTGACGGCGTGAAGATCTGGTCGCGGCTGGGAAACGAGAAAACGCATCAGTTTCCCGAGATTGCGAAAGCCCTCGCGGCGTGGGGCCGCCGGCTCAAGGAGCCGGTCGTCCTCGACGGCGAGATCGTTGCGCTGAACGCGAAAGGCACGCCGGCGGGCTTCCAGCAACTGCAGGGCCGCATCCATGTCTCGACCGCCGAGGGCGCGGGAGGGGTGGCCTACATCGCATTCGACGTGCTGAAGGAAGGCGCCACCGACTGGCGCGATCGGCCGCTGACCGAGCGCCGCGCGGCACTCGAGCGCCTGCTCCGCCGCGCGCTCTCACCGACCATCCGTATTAGCACGCAGGTGCGCGGCGGCGGTGTCGAGCTCTACAAGACCGCGCTTGCGGAAGGCTGGGAAGGACTCATCGCCAAGCACGCGGCGTCGCTCTACAAGTCCGGCAAGCGCACGCCCGACTGGCGGAAACTGAAAATCGTCCACGAACAGGAATTCGTCGTCGGCGGCTGGACCGAGCCGAGACAAACCCGCGTGTATTTCGGCGCGCTGCTGCTCGGCGTCCACAACCCGAAGGACAAGGAATCGGGACTGACCTACGTCGGACATATTGGTACGGGCTTCACGGAAAAGGAGCTGGCGCGCGTCATGCGCCTGCTGACGCCGCTCGAAACGACGTCTTCTCCATTCAACGCGAGGATCAAGTCCAACGAGAAAGCGCACTGGGTCAAGCCCGTGCTGGTCGCACAGGTGAAATTCACGGAGTGGACGGCGGACGGCAAGCTGCGACACCCCGTGTACCTCGGCCTGCGGGACGACAAACGCGCGAGTGACGTTCTTCGCGAAGAGCCACGTGTTCGCCCCCACACACCGTCCGCCGCCGGCCATCGTCCGTCGAGGAAATCCGGCTCAAAGGCCGCCGCGACGAGTCAAGACAACCTCGTCGAACAGCTGACCGCGCTCGAGAAAGCAAAACGCGACGGGAAGCTGACGCTGCCCGACGGCGACGAACTAGCCGTCACCAACCTCGCGAAGATCTTCTGGCCCAAACTGAAGCTGACCAAGGGCGATCTCTTTCGCTACTACGCGCGCGTGGCGCCGTCGCTGCTGCCCGTCATCGCGGACCGGCCGCTCGTCATGAAGCGATTCCCCAACGGTGTCGCCGCCAAGCCGTTTTACCAGCATCGCGCGGAGATCGCCCCGGCGGGCGTGCGCACCGAGGTCGTCAAGGTCGCCGAAACGCGGTCGCACATCATCGGAGGATCGCTCAAAGGCCTGCTGTACACCACACAGCTCGCAGCCATCTCGCAGGACCCGTGGTTTTCTCGGGTGCAGCATCCGCAGTATGCGGATCACGTGGCGCTGGATCTCGATCCGGCCGACGGCCTCCCGTTCGAGCGCTGCCTCGACGTGGCACGGTGGATTCGCGACGAACTGGCGGCGCTCGGCGCCGAAGGCTGGCCGAAGACGTCCGGCGCCGACGGATTGCACGTCTACATCCCGCTTCCACCGGAGACGCCATACGACGCGGGGCTGCTGTTCTGTCAAATCATCGCGACGGTCGTCGCCCAGAAGCAGCCTCGGATCGCGACCATCGAACGCACCGTCGCGGCCAGGGGCAAGCGCGTCTACGTGGACTACCTGCAGAACATCCTCGGCAAGACGCTCGCGTGCGCGTACAGCGCGCGTGCGAGCGAGTACGCGGGGGTGTCGACGCCGCTTTCGTGGAAGGAGGTCGACGAGGGCGTCGATCGGCACGACTTCACAATCCTGACGGTTCCCGAACGAATCGGCCGTGTCGGGGATCTCTGGAAGGGCTTGCTCAAGTCGCGCGGTGCCGATCTCGATCGTGCAACTCGCCTCATCCGAAAGCGGTAGCGTTCAAGGCGTAACCGCGACGGCCGCATCGGCACAGTATCTCCAACGGTAAGGAGGACGCAGATGGTCAATTCACGCGTGTGCCTGGCGATAGGAGCGGTCCTTCTGGCAGCGGCCCCGGCGATGCAGAGCCAACCCCAGCAGCCCGATCCGATGAAGGCGATCACGGGCACGTTCAACGGCGTGCACAAGAACTTGCTCGAGATGGCCGAGGACTTCCCCGCGGACAAGTACGGATTCAAGCCAAAACCGGAAATGCGTTCGTTTGGCGAAGTCATCGTTCACGTCTTCTCTGGCACGACGTACGCGGCGAAGGCAGGCCGCGGCGAAGCCGCAAAGTGGACGGAGCTCGATCCGAAAGCGTACGCGGACAAAGCGGCCGTCGTGGCGGGATTCAAGAAGGCGATTGCCGACGCCGACGCGTCGCTGAAGGCCACGCCAGCGACCCGGTTCGCGTCCTCGCCGGAACCGTGGCTCTCGGTGATCGAACATTCAGCCGAACACTACGGACTGCTCGTCGCGTACTACCGGTTGAACGGTCTCGTGCCACCTGCGTCGCGGCCGAAGAAGTGAGTTGAAGTCTGAAGTCTGAAGTTTGAAGAATCTGTTGAGAGTAAGATCCGGCGCGTGCGACGACTTGTTGTAATCGCCGGATTCATACTCGTGACTTCAGCGGGTATCGCGCAGTCTCCGCCTGTCTCAGTCCCCGCGATCGTGGTGCCCTCTGGGAGCGGCGCCGTCGAACAGACGGTGCCGGGGACCCGGGCGCCGGCCGTGCTCGCAGCCAGCTTCGATGGCCTGGGTGCCGGCTTCACTGGGCCGCAGGGTTCGGCGGTCCTGCGCAACCCGTCGGACAACAGCCTCGCTGTGGGACCCAACCACATCGTGCAGACCGTCAACACGCGGATGGCGATCTTCACGAAGAAAGGCGCACAGTTCGACACGACCGGCCGGCCGCTTTACGGTCCCGTGCCGACGAACACCGTGTTCAAGGGATTCGGCGGGGCGTGCGAGTCCAGGAACAACGGTGACGCTGTCGTTCGCTACGATCAGCTTGCGGATCGCTGGCTGATCGTGATGCCTGTGTTCTCGCGCAGCGCCGAACGGCCAGACCAGCCAGGCATGTGGAAGGGCGGCGAGCCTGCGCACGTCAGCCCGCCGGGCCGTCCGGGTCAGCCCGGTCCGGCCGCTCCACTCTTTCAGCCGCCGCCCGTGCCGGCCGGCGCTGCACCGGACGCCGGCGCGCAGAACCGCGCCGCGGGACGCCGCGACGACTCGCCGCGGGGAGCGTACTCGATGTGCTACGCGGTCAGCGTCGGCGCCGATCCTCTCGGCGCGTACTATCGCTATGAATTCCTGCGTCCGCTCTTCCCCGACTACCCGCGGCCGGCCATCTGGTCCGACGGCTACTACGTGCCCACGAGCACGAGCGACGACCGTATTTCCGAAACCGTCGCCACGCAGAAGCACGCGTGCGTCGTCGATCGGGCGCGGATGCTCAAGGGCGAGCCGGCCACCGAACAGTGCGTCATCGTCGAGAACGTGAATTTCCTGAACAACGCCGACATCGACGGGCGAAACGTGCCGCCGACTGGCGCACCCAACGTGATGATGGCGGCGGGCGGCACCCAGCTCGATCGCCTCTTCGAAGCCGACTTCATCCACGTCTGGCAGTTTCACGTGGACTGGAAGCAGCCGTCGAACACCAACGTCAGCGGACCGCGAAAGATTCGCGTCGCGCCGTACCGTTACCTGTGCGACGGCCAGCTGTCGAATTGCGTCCCGCAGCCCGGCATCGAACGGCGGCTGGATGCGCAGGGCGACAAGATCATGGCGCGCCTCGTGTACCGCCGCATCGGTGATACGGAGTCGATCGTCGCGGTTCACGCGGTCAACACGTCGAGCGGAGGCGGAGGCGTGCGCTGGTACGAGTTCGGGATTGGCGCGAGACGCGAGGTGACGCTGCATCAGCAGGGAACGTACGCGCCGGATCGTTTTTACCGCTGGCTGGCCAGCCCCGCGATCGATCGCATGGGCAACATCGGGATCGGCTACTCGTTCGGAGGCACACCGCACTTTGCGGGGCAGCGGTTCGCGGGCCGGCTCGCCGGCGATCCACCGGGCGTACTCTCGCTGCGCGAGACCGTGCTCGTCGAAGGCGAAGGAGCGCAGGAAGCTGTGCGGTGGGAGGACTACACGCAGACGGCGATCGACCCGAGCGACGACTGCACGATCTGGTATGTCGGCGACTACCTGCGAAAAGGCTTCAACGTCTACTCGTCGAAGATTGGCGCGTTCCGAATGCCTGGATGTCAGTAAGATACGGAAAGTCTCAAGTCGGAAGTCTCAAGGCTCAGGATCCTGAGAGTTGAGCTTTGAGCGTTGAAACTTTGCTTCGTCAGACCGTCAGGCCGTCGTCTTCGTCCAAGAATCAGCGGCCCTTTAGTTGCTCAAGACCATCCGGCCCCTCCGGCCCTTCCGGGCCCTCTTGCGCCGCCCGCCCTTCCTGCCCCTGCTCCTGTCGCTGATGTTGCCGCTCCAGGTTCACGTCGAGCCTGCCGCCGACTTCGATTTTCGCTTCCAGTACGGCATCTGTTCGACGAGCGAGCTGGATACGTTCACCGGCTGGTTCACGCGCGAACGGGCCGATGGAACTTCCGCGATGGTTCAGCTCTCGCTGAACGCGAGCCAGATGCGACATCTCTACGAAACGCTCACGAAGATCGATTTCTTTCACTACCCATCAGTGTTTCAGCCGAGGCAAGGACCGCCAACGATCTTTTCGAATGGGTTCTGGGTCGTCAGATACCAGATGAATGTCCGCAGCGATGGCCGGATGCATTCGGTGCAGTGGGATGACGATCAGACGGACAGAGGGCCGCAGGCGGACCGGCTGCGCAGACTGTTCGGGTGGGCCGTCGCATTCATCAATGAGGCGGCGGAAGCGAAGCATCTTCCGCCGCCATGTGTTCCCCGCCTCGTTCACTTCCGGCCGCGCTGCCAGCCCAGTCCGATCGACATCACGAGCGACGGCGTCCATCGACTTGTCGAGGCCAACGGCATGCCTCTCGACGAGAACGTCTGAGACGACACCGAATAGAACGGCAGGATTGCATCCGCCTGCACGAACATGCGGATCGTCGTCGCGCGCGCAAATTCGTAGCCAGCCGTCAGCTCTCCCTGAAGCCCGCTCCCGTCGCCTCCAGTGGTGTAGGGGTAGCCACTGCCGCCCGCAATTCCGGATGGATACGGGACAGGCTGGCTTTCGGTGACGCTGGTATGACCCCAGCTCAGGCCGCCACCGAGGTACGGCGTCGAACTGGCATCACGGTGCACCATGTACAGGCCGGACAGCTTCAGCAACGACGCGCTGTCGGCTGAGCCTCCCGCGTAGTTGAAGTCCGAATTGCTCACCTGAAAATTCAGGAACGAGACGTCGATCGCGACCTTGTCGATCTCGGCGCGATAGCCCAATCCGAACGAGGGCACTCCATACGTGCGGGCACCGAAGATTCCGCCGTACCCGAGACGCGCGTAGAAGAAGCCATCGGAATGGACGCGCTGCGCTGTCGCTTGCGCGGCGGTGACGTTGGTGCGATCGATGACGCCGAGGCCCGTCATCGGTCGGCCGGTCTCGAGTGATCGCACCATCTGGCTGTACAGCGCCGGCAAGTCGTCCAGGCCCAACGCCGTGCCTTCCCGATTTCCCTTTGGTCCCGACAGCGTGACCATGATCGTGTTGCCCAGCTTGATGTGAGCCAGGACGTAGGGCGTCGGACAACTGGCCACGACCTGTTCGCCCGCCGAGGCAAATTGCCGGTTCAACAGGAGCACCGCCGCGGTGCGGTCGTCCTGACCCAGCGTGTCGTGCGATTCGTCGATCGTGATGCAGACCTGGGCCTGGGCCACCGCCGGGACGCACAGGAACAGGGCAACGGTTGTGCGGATCACAAAGGCGCGCATCACACCCTCCTTACCGGTGGATGCGTGGGCAGCCGTCCGACCGGCTCACGGGCATGAGCAATAGTGAGAAGCGGCGAAAGTTGTAAGTTGAGAGGTCCAGCTGTCAGTGATTACTGACAGGATGACGGGATCAGAAGGCACGCCAGACGCAAGTTTGAACGTCGAATTCTGAACTTATAAGAATTTCTTCCAAGTTCTAAGTTCGAAGTTCTAAGTTCCGGCCTTCCTCGCAGAGCGAGGTGGTGCGCCCGGCAGGATTCGAACCTGCGGCCTACGGCTCCGGAGGCCGTCGCTC
>AR_comb_assmDRAFT_10043012_pt1 | contig 16671 bp, 11 predicted proteins | sample ArasoioldDNA_FD_10543 | JGI IMG/M metagenome (IMG submission 10543) | reverse complement strand
GCCTCACGTGATCATTTGCGACACGAAGCTGGCCAAAGGCGTGTCATTCCTCGAAACGCGCGAGAAGGCCCATTTCATTCGCGTCGAGCCTGACGAATGGCAGAAGGCGCTCGATCTGCTCGAGGCGACCGCGCAACGCTGATATCGAAGGAGAAGCGATGAAACGTTCGAAGTACGTGCGGCCGAAGCGAGTCGCCGAGCAGGGCGAGGGTTCCGATGAGGGCAAGCCACGGCTGACGACGTCAGCGATGATCGCTTCCATCGCCGGCGAAGGCCAGCGTACCAAGTCAGCACCGTTCGGACACGCACTCGCGGCGCTCGCGGCACAACGACCGGAAATCGTTGGCATGACGGCTGATCTCGGCAAATACACGGACCTTCACATCTTTGCCAAGGCGCACCCGGACCGTTACTACCAGATGGGAATGGCCGAGCAGCTTCTGCTTGCTGCGGCGGCAGGCATGGCGCACGAGGGCTTCATCCCATTTGCAACGACTTATGCCGTGTTCGCGACGCGCCGCGCCTACGACTTCATGCACCAGGCCATTTCCGAAGAGGGCTTGCCGGTCAAGATCGTCGTTGCGCTGCCAGGTCTGACGACCGGCTACGGCCCAAGCCATCAGGCGGCAGAAGACCTGGCACTGATGCGCGCGATGCCCGGCATGACCGTGATCGATCCGTGCGATGCGCTCGAGATCGAGCAAGCGGTGCCACAGATCGCCGCGCATCCCGGTCCGGTCTATATGCGGCTGTTGCGAGGGCAGGTTCCGCTCATGCTCGATGAGTACGACTATCAGTTCGAGTTGGGCAAGGCAAAGCTGCTGCGCGACGGTTCCGACGTTCTGATCATCTCGACCGGGCTGATGACGATGCGTGCACTCGAGGCGGTCGACTGGCTCAAGTCGAACAAGATCGACGCCGCGGTGCTGCACGTTTCGACGATCAAGCCGCTCGACGAGCAGACGATCCTGAAGGAGGCAGCAAGGAGCGGTCGCATGGTCGTTGTTGCCGAGAACCATTCGATCATCGGTGGCCTCGGAGAAGCGGTCGCCGGTGTCCTGCTGCGCGCCGGCGTGACACCAGTGTTCCGCCAGGTCGCGCTGCCCGACGAGTACCTCGACGCTGGCGCACTGCCCACGCTGCACGAGCGCTACGGCATTTCGGCCGAGGCAATGGCGAGAAGCATATCGACGTGGTTGGGCGGGCGGTTGGTGCCGAAACGCGCAGTGGCCTGAGTTCCCTTGCATTGGCCTCGCGTGTGCGTGGCGAGTGCTGAAGAAGAAAACATGTTGAAGGAGGTTGACGATGCAGAGCCAACGTAGTCATCTGACGACTCGACGCCGTTTGTTGGCCGCAGGCGCCGGGCTCGCCGCTGGGGCCGCCTTGCTGCCGAGAAACGCTTCAGCCGCGGAATTCAGCTACAAATTCGCCACCGGGCAAGACCCGACGCATCCGGTCAACGTGCGCGCGAAAGAGGCATGCGATCGCATTCTCGAGGCGACCAAGGGCAGGGTCGAGATCAATCTGTTCCCAGCCAATCAGCTGGGATCGGACACTGACCTGCTGTCACAGGTGCGTTCGGGCGGTGTCGAATTCTTCAACCTTGCTACGTCCGTCCTGGCGACGTTGGTGCCGGTCGTGGGTATTGTGAATACCGGCTTTGCGTTTCCGGATTACGACACCGTCTGGAAAGCGATGGATGGCGATCTCGGCACATACATTCGCGAGCAGATCGCCAAGGCGGGCATCGTTACCGTGTCCCGCTCCTGGGACAACGGGTTTCGACAGGTTACGGCGTCGTCCAAGCCGATCAAGGCGCCCGAGGACCTCAAGGGCTTCAAGATCCGTGTTCCACCGGCACCCATGCTCACGTCGCTGTTCAAGGCACTGGAAGCAAGCCCGACGCCGATCAACTTCAACGAGCTGTATTCGGCACTGCAGACGAAAGTCGTCGAGGGTCAGGAGAATCCGCTCGCCATCATCGCGACGGCGCGACTCTACGAGGTGCAGAAGTATTGCAGCATGACCGGGCACGTCTGGGATGGCTACCTGATTCTCGGCAACCGTCGTGCTTGGGAGAAGCTTCCCGAAGATCTTCGTGCGATCGTAAGCCGTGAACTGGACAAGTCCGCTCTCGACGAACGCGCCGACATCGCCAAGCTCAGCGTCTCGCTGCGCACGGACTTGACGGCGAAGGGCGTGACGGTAAACGACGTCGACAGGAAGGCGTTCCGCGCGGCATTGAGCAAGACGACCTTCTACAAGGATTGGAAGAGCAAGTACGGCGACGACGCGTGGAACCGACTCGAGGCCGCCGCCGGCAAGCTGACCTGACTCGGGGCTTGTTGTGAACGAAATCGCGCTGGACAAGCACGGTGTGCCTCCGAGCGCACCTACCGCGCAGCGGCGGTGGGTCGCGCTGATCGACGCGGTGCTCGGGCCGCTGATTGAAATACCCGCTGCACTGCTGGTGGTGGTTGAGATCATCGTGCTGCTGGCAGGGGTGATCAGCCGCTACGTTTTTCACAGCCCGATCGTCTGGTCGGACGAGCTCGCCTCGCTGCTGTTCCTGTGGCTTGCAATGCTCGGGGCGGTGGTGGCGCTCCGGCGCAGCGAGCACATGCGCATGACCGCATTGACGAGCAAGGCGTCGCCCCCGAGGCGCGCCTTTCTCGACGTGCTCGCGATTGTCGCTGCGCTGACATTCCTGTTGCTGATCGTCGAACCGGCGTACGAGTTCGCGGCTGAAGAGGCGGTCGTTACGTTGCCCGCGCTCGAGATCTCCAATGCGTTCCGTGCGGCGGCGTTGCCGGTTGGCTGCGCGCTGATGGTCGTCGTAGCGCTGCTGCGTCTTGCTCAGGTAGCGACGTGGCGCCAGCTGGTGCTGGCTCTCGCCATTGCAGGCGGGATCGTCGGCATTCTGCTCGCTCTGCAACCGGTGTTGCGCGGACTTGGTAACGTCAACCTGTTGGTGTTTTTCGTTGGACTCGTCGGGGCCATGGTCTTTGCGGGAGTCCCCATCGCATTCTCATTCGGTCTGGCGACATTCGGTTATCTCGCGCTGACCACGACGACGCCCATGGTCGTGGTAGTAGGTCGGATGGATGAGGGCATGTCGCACCTGATCCTGTTGTCCGTGCCTTTGTTCGTGTTCCTCGGTTTGCTCATCGAAATGACGGGCATGGCGCGGGCCATGGTGACGTTTCTCGCGAGCCTTCTCGGCCACGTGAAAGGTGGGCTGTCGTACGTGCTGGTCGGCGCGATGTACCTTGTGTCAGGAATCTCCGGCTCGAAGGCCGCCGACATGGCTGCGGTGGCACCGGTGCTGTTTCCGGAGATGAAGAAGCGTGGCGCGAAGCCAGGCGATCTGGTCGCGTTGCTGTCCGCGACGGGCGCGCAAACCGAGACGATTCCGCCAAGTCTCGTGCTGATCACCATCGGCTCCGTGACGGGTGTGTCGATCGCCGCGCTGTTCACCGGCGGTCTTCTGCCCGGTGTCGTCCTGGGTATCACGTTGTGCATGGTGGTGTGGTGGCGGTATCGCGGCGACGATCTGTCGCACGTGCGACGGGCTACCGGCAAGGAAGTGCTGCGGAGTTTCATCGTTGCAGTCCCGGCGATAGCGTTGCCGTTCGTGGTGCGCGCGGCGGTCATCGAAGGCGTTGCGACCGCGACCGAGGTCTCGACGCTTGGTGTCGTCTACTCCGTCCTGGCGGGACTCTTCGTTTATCGCCAGTTCGACTGGCGCCGCCTGTCACCGATGCTGATCGAGACGGCCGCTTTGTCGGGCGCGATCCTGCTGATTATCGGCGCAGCGACGGGAATGGCTTGGGCACTAACGCAGTCCGGATTCTCGCGCAACTTGGCGACCGCGATGACGGGACTTCCGGGAGGCTCGATCAGCTTCATCGCCATCTCGATGCTCGCGTTCATCATCCTGGGCAGCGTGCTCGAAGGTATTCCGGCGATCGTATTGTTCGGGCCGTTGCTGTTCCCCATCGCGCGGGCCGTCGGTGTCCACGAAGTGCACTACGCGATGATCGTGGTCCTCGCAATGGGAATCGGACTGTTTGCACCGCCGTTTGGCGTCGGCTATTACGCTGCCTGTGCGATAAGTCGCATCCGTCCCGACGAGGGGATGAAGCCGATCGTCGGCTACATGATCGCGCTGCTCGTCGGGCTCATCATCGTCGCTGCGGTGCCTTGGATCTCAATTGGATTCCTATAGAACCGTTCGGCGGAGTGGACCGTAATGCGCGCCAGGGACGTGATGACACGCGATGTCCCGAGCATTTCGCCGGAAATGCCGATCGTCGATATCGCTGATCTGCTGCTATCGCATAGGATCAGCGCCGTGCCCGTCGTCGACGCTGCGCGTCACGTTGTCGGCGTCGTGGATGCGGAAGATCTGATGCATCGCTCCGAGCTCGGAACGGAGCCGCACCACGCGTGGTGGCACGAACTGTTTGCGGGTCATGAGCAGCAGACCGTCGAATTCATGAAGGTGCATGGAATCCGGGCAGCGCAGGTGATGACAGCCGACGTCACCACCGCGCGCGAAGATACATCGCTGTCCGACCTCGTCGACGTCTTCGATCGCTTCCACGTGAGTTGCGTACCGATCGTGGCCGCCGATCGACTTGCCGGCGTTGTCTATCGAAGCGACTTGCTGCGCCCGCTGGCTGCATTGAAGCAGCGTCGGCCGGGCCTGGATACGAGCGACGCACACATCCGCGCCGAACTCGGCAGGTTGCTGCATGAAGCGACGTGGGCAACCGTCACGCCCGTGGGCTCGTCAATCGCGTTTGAAGTCAACGACGGTGTCGTGCGCCTGGCTGGAGTCGTCAGGTCCGAAGCGGACCGCGAGGCGCTTCGCGCCGCCGCGACGGAAGTCGCCGGAGTGCGATCGGTGCAGGACGAACTGGCAGTTTTGCCGCCGGACATAACTGCCATTTGATGTGAGCGCCTCCGGGCGCCGGCGTGGCGCCGAAACGCGCAGCTCCAATCCACTTTGACGATGGGGCCTGGGTCAAGGGTTTAGTCGCTCGCTGTTCGAGGGTCATTCAGGCGCGAAGATCGCCAAAGTGCGTTTCGCATATACGACGTAGAAAGCGAACCCAATCATGTCTTCCCCACGCCCCAGCCATCTGGCGAATGCCATTCGTTTCCTGTCAATCGACGCGATCGTCAAGGCCATGGAAGGCCACCAGGGTGTTCCGCTTGGAATGGCGGAGATTGCCACGGCGCTGTACACGCGCCACCTGAAGTTCAATCCGGCCGACCCGACGTGGCCGGACCGCGACCGCGTTGTGCTGTCGAACGGCCACGGCTCGATGCTCCTGTACTCGCTGCTTTATCTCACCGGGTACGACAAGATAACGCTCGACGAAATCAAGCGCTTCCGTCAGCTCGGAGCGCATTGCGCAGGGCATCCCGAATTCGATCCTTCGGCGGGCATTGAAGTCACCACCGGGCCGCTTGGTCAAGGCATTGCCAACGCGTTTGGAATGGCAGTCGCCGAGGCGTATCTGAATGCGCGTTTTGGATCCCCGCTCATCGATCACTACACCTACGCATTCGTCGGTGATGGTTGCCTCCAGGAAGGCATTGGCCAGGAGATGATTTCTCTGGCAGGGCATCTGCAACTATCGAAGCTGATTCTGTTCTGGGACGACAACAGCATCACCGACGACGGCAGCACGACGTTGTCGATCAGCGAGGACGTTGCATCGCGCTTTCGCGTGGCCAACTGGCATGTGAGCGAGGTCGACGGCCATGACGTCGACGCAGTCTCCGCCGCCATCGGGGAAGCGCGACGCGACGCGCGTCCGTCCATGATCGCGTGCCGGACCATCATCGGGCGAGGCATTCCGCGGGTGCAGGGGCAACGCGGAGGCCACAGCGCGCGCCTGTTCGAGGCGGACGCCCAGGCGGCTCGCGATCTGCTCGGCTGGAGTCAACCACCTTTCGTAGTTCCGCGGGACGTGTTGGATGCATGGAGGAACGCGGGACGGCGCTCGGCGCCCGAGTATGAAGCATGGCGTGCGCGCGTTGCCTCGCTGCCGGGGGCCGACCGAGCCGAATTCGAGCGTGTTTTTGCCGGCGCGTTGCCGGACGGTTGGCGAGATATCCTGACGCGGTTCAAGCGACGGTCCGTGGACGAGCCGCGCGCAACGGATGGAATTATGATCTCGGGTGAAATCAACGACGCGCTCACGGACGTGCTCCCCGAGCGCATGATCGGCTGCGCAGATCTGGAGGCGCCCACCGGACACAAGCGCAGGTTGCGGGCGTTCTCCGCAACCGACCGCAGTGGTGCGTACGTCCATTGCGGCATCAGGGAGCATCTGATGGGTGCCATGGCCAACGGCATGGCGGCGCATGGCGGCATCATCCCACTGTCGATCACCTATCTGGTCTTCTCTGACTACGAGCGACCGGCGCTGCGGATGGCCGCGCTGATGGGGCTGCCCGTGAAGTTCGTCTTCAGCCACGACTCGATCGGAATTGGAAGGAACGGGCCCACGCACCAACCGGTCGAGATCCTCGCGGGGTTGCGCGCGATGCCCAACATGCTCGTCATGCGTCCCGCAGATGCGGTCGAGGCGGCCGAGTGCTGGGAGGTTGCACTCGAGCATAACGAAGGTCCCGTCAGCCTCATCTTCGCGCGCCAGGCATTGGCGCCGGTGAGGTCGTCGCATGACGACGAAAACCTTTCGCGCAAGGGCGCATACGTGCTGGTCGAAGCCGAAGGCGGTACGCGCCGCGTCACATTGCTGGCCACCGGCTCGGAGGTTGCGCTTGCTGTGCAGGCACGCACAACACTTCAGGCTCAGGGGATCCCGACGGCGATTGTCTCGATGCCCTGCTGGGAATTGTTCGATCGGCAGCCCGAGCCCTATCGCACCGCCGTGCTCGGCCCGGACATCGTTCGCATCGGGATCGAAGCCGCGGTGCGCTTGGGCTGGGATCGTTACCTCGGCAGCCGCGGTGGCTTCGTCGGCATGAGCGGTTTCGGTGCTTCGGGTCCCGCCGGCGAGCTGTTCAGCCTCTTCGGTATTACACCTGAAGCGATCGTGGCCGAGGCCATCCGGCTCGCTCAACCTGTTCACTAGAGTTGGAGTCGATATGCACAGGATCGTCTTTCTGGATCGCTCTACGATCGCTCCGCAGATCCGGCTTCGGCGACCTCGTTTCGACCACGAGTTGCTCGAGCATCAGAACACGCGTCCCGAGGAGGTCGTCGATCGGCTCGCGGGTGCCGCTGTCGCCATTGTCAACAAAGTCTCCCTGACGGCCGATGCACTCCGCCAACTGCCGGAGTTGCGGCTGGTTGCGGTTGCAGCAACGGGCACGGACTGCGTCGACAAGCGCTATTGCCAGGAACACCGAATTGCGGTCGCGAACATCAGGGGCTATGCGATCAACACGGTTCCCGAGCACACGTTTGCGCTCATGCTTGCGCTCCGGCGGAACATCTTCGCGTATCGGAGCGATGTGCTCGCGGGCGTGTGGCAGAAAGTGGACCAGTTTTGCTTCTTCGACCATCCCATCAATGATCTAGCGGGCGCGCGTCTTGGTATCGTGGGGGAGGGTGTGTTGGGACAGCGTGTTGCAGACATCGCCAAGGCCTTCGCGATGGTCCCCATGTTTGCCGCGTACAAAGGCGTGTCCGGCCTCGGACCACTTTACACGCCGTGGCAGCAGGTGCTGGAGACGAGCGACATCATCACGCTGCACTGCCCGCTAACCCCGCAGACGCGCGGCATGATCGCAATGCCCGAGTTTCGCGCGATGAAGCGCCAGCCTCTGATCATCAATACCGCGCGCGGCGGCCTGGTCGACGAGACGGACCTTGTGCAGGCGCTGGACGAAGGCCTGATCTCGGGTGCGGGATTCGACGTCGCGCGCGAGGAGCCGCCGCCACTCGACAGTCCGCTGATGCAGGTTGCCCAACGGTCCAACGTCATTCTGACGCCTCACGTTGCCTGGGCCTCGAACGAGGGCCAGCAGGCGCTTGCCGACCAATTGATCACCAACATCGAGAACTTCGTCGACGGTCGTCCGACGAACCTGGTCGAGGGTGCCTATTGACTGACGGTGCAAGGTTTTGATGATGGAGCTCGAGCGCGGAACGCTTCAGTCGGCGCGTTGAACGTGAAATCCAAGATCGAACGTCCGCTTGCTCATGCGCTCGTCGTGGACTCGTAGCTTCATCGGATGAATCCACGACGTTTGCTTGAACGGATGTTCGCGGCCGCGATCGAGGCCGCGCAGCCGGTGCATTGCATCCCGCAGCACCTGCCGCAGGCGCCGCGCGGCCGCCTGATCGTCATCGGCGCGGGCAAGGCGTCGGCGGCGATGGCGCGCGTCGTCGAGGATCACTGGCCCGGCCCGCTGTCCGGGCTCGTCGTCACCCGTTACGGCTATGCGGTGCCGTGCGCGCGCATCGAAATCATCGAAGCCGCCCATCCGGTGCCGGACGAAGCAGGGATCGTTGCCGCGCGTCGCATTCGGGACGTCGTGACCGACCTGAATGCGGATGACACCGTGTTGTGCCTGATCTCCGGCGGCGGGTCGGCGCTGCTCGCGTTGCCGCTCCCGGGCATCACGCTCGAAGACGAGCAGGCAGTCAACCGCGAACTGCTGAAGTCGGGCGCGAGCATCAGCGAAATGAACTGCGTGCGACGCCATCTTTCGGCGATCAAGGGCGGTCGACTGGCCGCGGCCTGCCATCCGGCAAAAGTGGTGACGTTGCTGACTTCCGATGTGCCGGGCGACAACCCCTGCGACATCGCGTCCGGGCCGACGGTGGGCGATCCGACGACGTGCGCGGACGCGCTCGGCATCGTTCGCCGCTATGGAATGGCGCTGCCGGGCAACGTGAGCGAAATTCTGGAGAGCGGACGAGGCGAGTCGATCAAGCCGGACGATCCCCGTCTGAACGGCATCGAAACCCGCCTGATCGCGACGCCGCAGATGGCGTTGGAAGCTGCGGCGCAGGTCGCACGCGATGCCGGTTTCGTTGTCCATATCCTGGGCGACGGCATCGAAGGCGAAGCGCGCGACGTCGGCAAGGTGATGGCCGGTATCGCACGGCAAGTGGCGCTGCGGAACCAACCTTTCCGCGCGCCGTCCATCCTGCTCTCCGGGGGCGAGACGACCGTGACGGTTCGTGGCAACGGACGCGGCGGGCGCAACGTCGAATTCCTGCTATCGCTCGGCATTGCACTCGATGGCCTCGCCGGGATTCACGCGATTGCCGGCGATACCGACGGCGTCGACGGGCAGGAGGAAACAGCCGGTGCGTATCTCGCTCCGGATTCGCTGCAACGCGCGTGGGCGATGGGCATCCGGCCCAAGGACAGCCTCGCCAACAACGATGGCCATGGCTTCTTCGGCGCACTGGGCGATTCGATCGTCACCGGACCTACGCTCACCAACGTCAATGACTTTCGCGCCATTCTGATCGCGAACGTCGAAGATCGCACGTGACATGCGCAGTCAGCCACGTCGGGACCGGCCAGTCCGATCCTGATAGGCGCCGGAACAAGTTTCGGAGCGCCGCGCCCACGAACCCGCTTCGCATTGCCACGGTCTAGCGCTGGCGATCGACCACGCGCGAGGCGACTGGCGGCGCCCTAGGTTTTCACCGCCGGTCGCGATTCACGTCTAAGAATTGAAGCCTGCGATGCGCTGCTCGAACGAACTTATTTGGCGGCAGCAGCCGTTGCGTCCGTTACGCACTTCTTGACGAAGCTGTTCTTGGCCGCACCCGCCAACTTCTTGTCGGCCGCCTGAACTTCGCACGTCTTGGTGGCCGCCTCGGCGGTATCCTTCTCGCATTTCTTGACGAAGCTCGTCTTCGCTGCGCCGGCCAACTTTTTCTCGGCGGCCTGCGCATCGCACGTCGGATTCGCAGCGAACGCGGCACCGCTTACGCAGAACGCGAACACGGCACACACGGCGGAAGTTCGATTCAGCATTGGAGGTCCCTTTCTGTCGTATCGGTAAGCCCATCCTCGTTGCAGGCAGACATGCTTTCACCTGCATCGAGAGGCAATCCATGATACCCCGTTCAGGGCACGGCTTCGGCAACGCGAACAGCGCAGCTGCAACGCTGAGCGACTTCACGAATTCGGTCCGTCGTGTGCGTCGCGGCGTGTCCATCGAAGACTGCAGGCGGGGAACGGATTGACAGGTGACAGGGGCGGGTACTACGTTTCAGCGCACGTATCCGCCGAGGCTGGCCGGGAATCGTTGCCATCCGACCAAGCCGGCGCGGAGATGAATCAGGGCACACGCTGAGCGTGCAGACGTCGCAACAAAGGAGCGAGCATGCAGTTCTATCTCGACGGCTACAAGCCCGGCGACCCCGACATTCTCACCGCGGAGCTTCCCGATGCCGTCGACGTCCTGATCGTCGGCAGCGGTCCTGCCGGAACCTTGCTGGCGGCACAGCTATCGACATTCCCGGGCATCCGCACGCGACTGATCGAGCGTCGTGACGGCCCGCTCCAAGTCGGTCAGGCCGACGGCGTCGCCTGCCGCACGGTCGAAATGTTCGAGGCGTTCGGTCTCAGCGGAAAGCTTCTCCGTGAGGCTTATTGGGTGAACGAGACCGTCTTCTGGCGTCCGGCGAAGGAGGATCGTTCGCGGATCGAACGCACGGGTCGCGTTCAGGACACCGAAGATGGCCTGTCGGAATTCCCGCACGTCATCGTGAACCAGGCCCGAATGCAGAAGTACCTGCTCGACTACATGCGCAATTCGCCGACGCGACTCGATGCCGACTACGGCGTGGAATTCGTCGACCTGAAAGTGGAGCCCGAGGGCGAGTACCCGGTCGTGGTCAGGCTGCGCAAAGTCGCCAACGGAACGGAGAGCACGGTTCGCGCCAAGTACGTCGCGGGCTGCGACGGAGCACGCAGCCGGGTTCGCGATTCGATCGGTGCGGTGCCGAGCGGCGACTTCGCGAACCATGGATGGGGCGTCGTGGACATGCTGGCCGTCACCGATTTTCCGGACATCCGACTCAAAGCCGCGATTCAGTCTGCGGACGAGGGCAACATCCTCCTCATTCCACGCGAAGGCGGCTACCTGGTGCGGCTCTACGTAGACCTCGGCGAGATCGACCCCAACAAGCGCGAAGCCTTGCGCGAAAAAACGCAGGACATGGTGATCGCCACCGCGCAGCGCGTGCTGCGCCCCTATTCGCTCGATGTGAAAAGCGTGGCGTGGTTTGCCGTGTACCAGGTCGGCCAGCGCGTCACCAACCGCTTCGACGATGTCCCCGCGGATCAGACTCATTCCCGCGTGCCGCGCGTCTTCATCGCCGGCGACGCCTGCCACACGCACAGCGCGAAGGCTGGCCAAGGCATGAACGTCTCGATGCAGGACACGTTCAACCTCGGCTGGAAGTTGATTTCGGTGCTTGACGGACGTGCCAGGCCGGAATTGCTTCGCACCTACACCGTCGAGCGGCACGCGATCGCCCGTGGCCTCATCGACTTCGACAAGGAATGGTCGAAAATCATGGCGTCGCCGCCGAAGGATCCGAACCGTCCGGAAATCGGCGGCGTCGACCCGGCCGAGCTGCAGGCGTACTTCGTGAAGTCGGGTCGTTACACGGCGGGCGTCGCCACGCATTACCCGCCGGCGACGATGCTGACCGCCGAATCGATTCACCAAAATCTCGCCCAGGGTTTCACGATCGGCATGCGGTTCCACTCCGCACCCGTCGTGCGTCTCGCCGACGCCAAACCGGTACAACTCGGACACGCGGCCCGTGCAGACGCTGCCTGGCGCATTTACGCTTTTGCGGACGCGAGCGGACGGCGCCTGCGCGAGCTTGCAGACTTCCTGGCGACGTCGCCGAATTCTCCGATCCGCCGGTTTACGCCGACGGACGCGAACGTCGACAGCGTAATCGACGTTCGCGCGGTCTTCCAACAGGGGCACCGCGACCTCAAGGTTGAAGAGCTTCCGCCGATCCTGCTTCCGCGCAAGGGGCGCTTCGCGCTGGTCGACTACGAGAAGGCCTATTGTCCCGACCTGAAGAACGGGCCCGACATCTTCGACTTGCGCCATATCGACCGTGAGAAAGGCGCGATGGTCGTCGTCCGCCCGGACCAGTATGTCGCGAACGTTCTGCCGCTGGACGCGCACGACGAATTGACCGCGTTCTTCGGAGGATTCCTGCTCGATCGTCGTAGCTCGGGACGCGTAATTTGATCATGATCCTGCCGAAGGTCCGGCACGCAATGCAGCGACCGTCTCCATGAGCGACACCGTTACCGTCATCGTCGGCCATCGTCTCGGGAAGTCCGAAGCAGTCCGCCGTGTCAAGGAAGGTTTCGCGCGTGCCGACGGTCATCTCGGCTCGTTGATCGCGATCGAACAGCAGACGTGGGACGCAGACACATTGCATTTCCGCATGCGCGCGCTTGGCCAGACCGCGGCGGCGAGCATTGACGTGCTCGAGGATGCGCTGAAGATCGAAGTGTCGTTGCCGCGGTTCCTGGCGACTGTCGCGAAGCGACTCCTTCCTGTCTTGCGCAAGGAAGCTGCGCTGCTGCTGGAGCGGAAGTAGCCCGCGGATAGCGAGTGCGCGGCGCATCGGGCGTGCAGTCGTCCCGCGCGCGATGTGCGCGGAGAACCATCGAGGACTCCGAGGGTCCGGCCGGACAACGGTTGCGATCCGGCGAGACGAACTCATTGCTATTCTCCCGTTTCAATGTCCTCCTCGGAGCTTCAGCGACTCGAACGGACCATCCACGACCTCGAGTCGCATCGAGCCCTGCTGGGCGACGCCGTCACCGACGCAGCGCTCGGGCCGCTGCGCAGTAGGCTCGCGGCGCTGCGTGGCGGACCCACCGGCCAGCATCCAGTCCAAATCCTCAAGCACGTCACGGTTCTCTTCACGGACGTCGTGGGGTCCACGTCGCTGGCGCAGCACCTCGATGCCGAGGAAGTCAGTGCGGTGATGGACGGTGTGCTGTCACGAGGCACGGCCGTCGTTGAAGCCCACCGTGGCAAGGTGGTGCAGTACGCAGGCGACAGCATCCTGGCTGTCTTTGGCGCGGACCGTGCAGCCGAGGACGACGCCGAGCGCGCCGTGCGCTGCGGCCTCGCGCTGCTCGATCTTGGCAAGATGCTGCGCGCGGAGGTGCAGGCCGCTCATGGGCACTCCCACTTCGACTTTCGGGTCGGCATTCATAGTGGGGGCGTCCTTCTCGGTGGCGGCTTGGACGGGGACGGCACGATTCACGGAATCACGGTGAACATCGCCGCGCGCATGGAGCAGAGCGCTCCGCCCGGCGGACTGCGCATCAGCCACGAAACCTATGCGCAGGTCCGCGGCGTTTTCGACGTCGAGCCGCAGCCCCCCCTTTCGGTCAAGGGCGTCGACGTCCCGCTTCAGACCTACCTCGTGGTGCGTACCCGTCCGCGCGCATTCCGTGTGGCCACGCGCGGCATCGAAGGCGTGGAGACCCGAATGATCGGGCGCGACGCCGAGCTGCAGGCACTGCAGGCTGCCTTCCAACGCGTCCTGGTGCCGGGTGCAGGGCTGCAGCGCGTACTGGTCGTGGCCGACGCGGGGGTGGGTAAGAGCCGCCTGCTGTACGAGTTCAACAATTGGGCCGACGCTCGGCCGGATCGCTTCTTCATCTTCCAGGCACGCGCCACGCCGCAGAGCGTCACTGAACCCTATTCGGTCCTGCGCGACCTGTTTGCGTGGCGCTTCCAGATCCTGGACAGCGACAGCATGCAGGAAGCGCAGCGCAAGTTCGAAGACGCTCTGGTGCCGCTGTTCGCCGGCGATCAGGGCAAATACGAGGCCGAGGCCCACGCGCATCTGCTGGGCCAGCTGATTGGGCTCGACTACCGCCACAGCCCGCACATCAGGCACATCCTCGACGACGCGCGGCAGATCCGCAACCGCGGCTTCAACGCCGCGGCGCAGGCGCTGCGGCGTGTCGGCGCGCAGGGCGGCTTGCCGCTCGTCATCCAGATCGACGACCTGCACTGGGCCGATGATGCGTCGCTCGACTTCATCGACTACTTGCAACAGGTCGACGGCGACGTGCCGTTGCTGCTGCTTACGCTGACCCGCCCGGCATTGTTCGAGCGTCGCCAGATGACCGATCTCTCCACGCGCGTCGACGTTGCGCCGCTCGGCCGGCATGCCAGCCGAGACCTGGCCGACGAGCTGTTGAAGAAGTTGCCGCAGATCCCGACGGCGCTGCGCGACCTCGTCACCGCGGGCGCGGGCGGCAACCCGTTCTACATGGAAGAGCTCGTGAAGATGCTGATCGACCGCGGTGCGATCCGCACCGGCGAGCCCTGGAGCGTCGACGCCGAAAAGCTGCGGTCATTGAAGGTGCCCCCGACGCTCACGGGTGTGTTGCAGGCGCGGCTCGACGGCCTGACGCCGGAGGAGCGCCGTGCGCTGCAGTTGGCGAGCGTGATCGGCTTGAAGTTCTGGGATGCGACGCTCGCCCACATCGATTCGCAGGCGGCCGAACAGCTATCGTCGCTGCGCCGACGAGAGCTGATCGTCCTCGAGGATGCGCAGGACAGCGTGGGCGAGTACGCGTTTCGTCATCAGATCCTGCACCAAGTCACCTATGACACGCTGCTGAAGCGCGACAGGCGCAGCGCGCACGCTCGGACGGCGCAGTGGCTGGCGCACCACGCCGGGGCTCGCGCCCAGGGCGTGCTGACGGCCGCCGCGGAACACTACGAGAAGGCCGGCGACGCCGCGAACGCGGCCGAGTTCTACGCGCGCGCGGCCGCGCATCACGCAGCCACGTTCGCCAACGAGCAGGCGCTGGACTGCACTGCGCGCGCATTGCTGTTGGCGTCGCCGGACGACAGCGCGTTACGCTGGCGACTGCTCGCCACGCGTGAGCGCACGCTGGAGCTCCTCGCCCGACGCGATCTCCAGCTGCAGGACATCGACGCCTTGCTGGCGCTCGCCGAAGCGTTGCCGGCGGGCGCCGAGGGTGATGCGCGGCGCGCCGAGGCCGCGTGGCGCCGCTGCGACATCGCCGATCGCATGGGCGAATGGGCCCGCGCGGAACGCGAAGCACGCGTGTCACTTCAACTGGCCGAGCGTGCAGGGGCCGAGGACATCGCGCTGCGTGCGATGCAGCGGCTCGCTCAGGCGCTTGCCTTCCAGGGCGACCCCGCCGCCGGGCTCCACATTGCCAAGGCCGGGCTCGCGCGGGCCACAGCGCTTGGATCGCTGGTGGCGCAAAGCCGCCTCGCCAACGCGATGTCGCTGTGTGCGGCCGAGCAGGGCGACCAGGCGGCAAGTTTGTGGCATGACCTGGCGATGCTCGGGTACTGTCGGCAGGCCGGCGATCGTCGCAGCGAGGCGGTGGCTTTGATCAACGCGGGCGTTGGCTATCTGCGCTTCGGCGCTCACCCGCAGGCCCGCCAGCATCTGGAAGAGTCGCTGCGATTGAACGAGACCTTGGGAAACCGGGTGGTCCAGGGCGGATCATTGGCCGGGTTGTCGGAGCTGTCGCTGCGCGAGGGCGATGCCGCGGCCGCGCTCGTACATGCGCAGGCGGCACTCGACATTCTCGTCGCGGCGGACTCGCGGCTCTACCAGATCGATGCGCTGCATAACCTCGGCAATGCACAGCTCGCCCTCGGTCACTGGACCGAAGCGCAGCAAGCGTTCGAGCGGGTCGAAGCGCTCGCCCGCGAGATCGACGTCTCGACGAAGGTGCCCAATGCGCTCGAAGGCCAGGCGCGCGTTGCGCTGGCGCGCGGCGACCTGGCGACGGCAATGAGCGCCGTGCAACAGCTGCTGGACTACGTTGGCGACGGCGACCCGGTTCCATCAGCCGCGAGCCTTGTCGGGACCGAGGAGCATCGCATCCGGATGACGCTGCACGAGGTATGGCGCCGAGCGCGGGATCCGCGCGCTGACGCTGCGCTGGTCGAAGCGCATCGTGCGCTCATGCACGAGGCCGATGCCATCACGGACGCGGCGTTGCGGTGCAGCTTCCTCACACTGATTCCCGAGAACCGGGAGATCGCAGCGCTGTGGGAGCAATCGGTGAAACGCGGATAGGGCGCGTGTGGCCCGATGCGCCAGCGCTCACGCGCGCGACGCGATTGTCCGTCGCCTGCGGCAGCGAAATGACGTGCCCAACTGGCCCGTCATAGGAATCCGATCGAAAACCACGGTACCGCCACAACGAGGATCAGCCCGACTATCAGTGACAGCATCTAGCCGATGATCGGCTGATGCCTTCGTCCGGATTGGGCGGACCTTGTAGTGTTCCCGCAAGCCACAGGAAGGAACTTGAATCAAGCTCGACGCCGGCAGTTCTTGTTCCACGCGGGTGCGCTCTTGGCGGTGCCGCTCCCGGGGTTCGCCCAGCAGCCTTCCGCGACCATCCCTCGGATCGGGTTTCTCGGAGTATCCACGCCCGCAGCATGGGCCCCGCGCGTTGAGGTGATGACCAACGTCGGCGATCCCGTTGGATTGGGCCTCGTCGCGAGCCTTGCGCGTCCCGGCGGCAACATTACCGGCGACACGTTCTTCGTTAGTGAGCTGGCGGCAAAACGACTCGAGGTGCTCAAGGATGCAATCCCGCGCGTGCGCCGGGTAGCGGTCCTCGCGAATCCGGACAACGCCGCAATGGGACA
>AR_comb_assmDRAFT_10006534_pt1 | contig 16671 bp, 15 predicted proteins | sample ArasoioldDNA_FD_10543 | JGI IMG/M metagenome (IMG submission 10543) | reverse complement strand
GTGTAAACTTCATCCGCTCCTTCTTTGAAAAGCTTTCCCAGCATCTCGCTGGATTCAATCTGAAATATGTTGCCCTGCGTAATCGGCACAGTAAGCGGACGCCGGACTTTTTCGCCATCTAAATATGTTTTTGCAGCACGGGTGTTGAATCCGATTGATTTCTGTTGATCAGCCACATTTCACTCCTGAAATAAAAATATCGATCCATTCAAGAGGATTGTAGATACAACTCTCAGCAGATTGCGGCGATACAGATTAAAGAGATTTGATCAAGCCGCCATCAACCAGAATATTTTGCCCGGTGATGTAACTTGATTCAGAAGATAACAAATAGGCAACGACACGAGCGAGTTCCTCCGGTTCAGCCGCACGTCCCAGAGGAATCTCATTAATGATTTCCTGCGCAACTTCATAGGTCTTCACCCAACCAGGCAAAACTGAGTTCATGCGAATTCTGTCTGCGGCATAACGTTCGGCATACAATTTAGTGAAACTGGAAAGTGCTGATCTGAATGCAGATGATACAGGCCTTGGTAATGATGGCTCTTTTGCAGAGAAAGAAGAAATATTTACGATTGCGCCTTTCTTGTTTTTCAGAAAAATTGGAGTAACAAGTCTGGCCAGACGCACCGCTGATAAGAAAATCATATCCAGACCTTCATACCATTCGTCATCGGTAACATTTAGCAATTCACCCTTTGGTGGATGACCATGGTTAATCACCATCGCATCAATGCGGCCAAAATGTTCAAATGTTGAATTTACAAGCTTCTCAAGATCCGCCGGTTCCGTTAATGATCCTTGCACCGCAAAACCATTTAGCTCCGTTGCCAGATCATGAACCGCATTTGATCTTGCAAACAAAGAGACTTGATATCCATGCTTTGATAATTCGCGCGCACATGCTGCACCGATACCTTTGCTAGCGGCAGTAACGATTGCAACTTCTTTCATATGCATTCCAACGGCGGGCAGGGACGCCCGCCCTCCCGATGTTTTTTTATAGCCTTACCCAAAAATTTAAAACTTCATCCCATGGAAATTGCGGACCCGGATCAATCTTCCGGCGGATCATAACCTTCGGGTCATCTTCAGCTGGAATCATTGAAATATCCAGATCCGAATGTCCCGCAATATTTTTCAAGTTCTGATTTCGTTCACGCAAATCTTTTAACAAATCCTTCAACGATTCTATCTGTTCTTTTGTATACGGTTGATTTGGATGCTGGGATGTTGAATAAAACCAGTTCGGATAGCGGCCTAAATTCACAAGTTCGATTCCGATTGAATGGTCATTATGACCAATCACATGATTTGCGATTCTATCTTCAGGAACATAACGAACAATGGAACCATCGCGATCAATGTAATAATGCCCGCAAACTCCAGTGCCGCTTTCGGGATAAATAATTCTTTCACCAAATTCGCGCGCCATCTTCATATCAGGCAATTCTGTGCAATGAATCACAACAAGATTGATCATTTGCGGATCACGTTGTTGAAGCCTTTGATAATACGGCAAAAGATCTTCCGAAATGTTCATCAACTATCCTGCGAACTTTTTTCAGCCAGAGGTGGAATCTTGTTTTGATCTGCGGGAGGCGTTAAACCGAAGCGTGTATACAATTCTGATGGGAAAATTTGCGTAACCGGACGTCCGAATTTCAAATCATCTTCCACACGAACCAAACTGTTATACACCAGGTCAACTGATGCTTCTTTTTGTCGCAGCTCTTCCGTTGCAGAAGTCATGCGTTGTTTTTTATCATCCAGCATTTTCAAATTTTCCTTGATCACTTGCTTTGCTGCATCATCAGTACTCACCGCCAGTTTGTGCTTATAATCGCGAATCTGTTGCGCAATTAATCTTTCATTCTGCGGTGACACAAAATCCTTTAAGCGCGCAAGATCAAGTCTCGCATTCTTAATAGCCTCTCCCATCAGCACTTCAGATTGAAGGAATTCTTCTGCAGATACCTGGTTCAACATCATATCTTGCTGCAACTTTGAGACTACCGATTTGTAAAGTGCTTCAGTGCGATCAACCTGAACCGACTGCACATCTTGTTTCTTCTGATTGCCTTTCAGATTTTTATAGATGAAGTATCCAAGAACCGCCAGTCCCAAAAGTACAACGGCAGCTCCGGCAATCAGAGTGGTTGAAAAAATTGCGGCGATAACATTCCACAGTCCAGGCAACGCAAAGCGGATTGCGATTAATACGATGACCAGAAGAAGTACAGAACCAAGACAAGAAGATTTATTGGAAGAACTCATTGAGACGAATCAGAACCGCCCAGAGGGCTGGCAAAACCATCGCTGGTAATTGCTTCCAGCGAATAAAATGAAGAGGATTCTGAATCAAAGAAGATGTAATGAACACCTTCTGAAGATTCGATTGAGGCCGGAATCGGGAAATCATTCAATCGCTGTTTTTGTCCGTCCTGAACCCGATACAAATTCCAGAACGCTACACCATTTTCGCGTGTGGTTTTCCATTCAATCGAAACACCTTTATCTTCAGGACTGACTTTGAAATATTCCAGCGTTCCCGGAATTGCGGAATCATATTCTTCGTGCAAATCTCCGCGCAGTTCGGTTGATGATCCATTCACGATTACATATCGATATTGATCCATTCCCGCAAAAGGAATCACGATCGATGAATTGCCAGTTAAACCAAGCTTCATTGCCAGCGTTCCACTCTTTTCACCTTTGGTAAAAAATATCGTGCTGGTTGAATATTCACCGGTAGTTGATGGAATGAATTCCAATTTGATTCCGCCGGAATCAACTGTTGATTTACCACGAACTAAAGCTGCTGCGAATGGTTGAATTTGGAATTCATCATCATTTCGATCAGCATATGCAGAGGGTGGAAACATCAAATAATAATTTTGAAGATACGAATCGAGCGAAGGAAGATGATTCAGAGTCAAAACATTTTGCAAAACTTCCATCACTTTACCATCGCGGGTATAAGACCATTGTTCCCATGTTTGACGGATCACATCTTTTACCGGACGTCCGAGCAATTCAATAAATTTGGAAGAACCAAGTGCAAAAGCAGGATCATCATCTGTTAAAGAAACTTCCGGATGTTCAAATCGATTTCGCTGTGCCTGGTTTGTGAGAAAAGAGTAATTCTGAAATTGACCTTCCATCCAACCTGCGGTTGCTTCATAAAACCAATATTCACCGGCGGGCCGATACATCAGCTCCGCTGCGTGAGCAAACTGATGAATCCAGAAAGAAGCGAAATCGGGACGGGCTAAGAGATTCTTGTTTAAAACAATTTCTAATTTCTTATCCTGAAATACAGAGCCGGAAAATTTTTTGCTGGTGGTTACGAAATACACATCGAGTTGTTGAATTCCGGTTTCGGTCCTGGTGGCTGGAAGAGTCCATCCTAAAACTGTTTGGATGAAGTGACGGGATCTCAACAATGTCGGTATTTGCTTTTCCACAATGTCGGGAAGATCGTTGCGATCTGCATCCTGGAAAAATGCATCATCGGCAGCGTAGTAGATTTTAAAATAGCGATCGACATCAACGCTCTTAAAATTGGAATCATCCGGCGTAGTTACGGGGCTTTCTGCGCGGCCAAACCAGCATCCGGAATCAACCGCTTGCGCCAACCCCGCGATGCAAATCAAAATCGCGAACGTTAAAATCTGAAGATACGTACGGCGTACTTGGACGTAGTTGATCAAAGTCCTTAACCCAATCCTATAAAATACCGACACCCAATGTTATTGAGAATCTCTTTTCTTGTCAAGCACTTACCGTCGGCAAAGGTCACTCTGTTTCGATTTCAGAACGACTTTTCACCGTTTCGGCAGGCTGCTGAACTACCCTGGAAGCATGAAATGCATTTTCTAAATCAATCCGCATTTCAGCAACGGAATTGTATCGATCTGAGGGATTCTTTTGAAGCGCTTTGAGGATGATTTGTTCCACTTCAGTTGAAATCTGAGGATTCACCTGGCGCGGAGGTTGCGGATCTTCACGCATTTGTTGAAAACCAACGGCGATCGCAGTATCTCCAGTAAATGGAACTTTGCCCGAAAAGAGTTCATACAAAATGATTCCGAAGGAATAAATGTCTGCGCGCTCGTCCGCTTTCTTGCCCGCAACTTGCTCAGGGGCCATATACTCAGGAGTTCCAAGAATCAGGCCGGTTGCAGTCATGCCTTGCTGATGGATATTAGTGGCCAATCCAAAATCGATAATTTTCAATTCGCCATGATCATTCACAATAATGTTTTGTGATTTCAAATCACGATGAATCACTCCATGTTTATGCGCACTTTCCAGGCCATCACAAATTTGAAACGCAATTTGTGAGCCTTGGGATGCAGAAAAAGCGCCATCACGTTTGATGATGTCCTTCAATGTTGTTCCGGAAAAATATTCCATGGAAACAAAATGCAAACCTCCGGATTCAGAGATGTCATGAATTCTGATTACATTTGGATGTGTGATTCTTCGGGCGGCTGACACTTCACGTTTCAAGCGCTCCAGGCCATCAACGTTGTTGCTTAACAAAGGAGATAAAACTTTGATCGCAACCTGCTCTTTCAATTGCTTATCATGTGCTTGAAAGACGATCCCCATTCCGCCGCGGCCAATTTCTTTTAATAATTGAAAACGATTCTCCAGCGCTGAAGAAATATTTAGAAAGATCGTAGGCATCTGGCTATCACCCACATTTTGCAATGTCCTGACTTTGCCTGCGGATAAAGTTTGTTCAAGCTGCGAATTAATTTCAGCGTCAAGCCGGCACATTAATGCTTCCAGATTTTCAATCCGTTCCATGACTTTGTCGTCTTTTTTGTGTTTTACAGATTCTTTATCAATTGATTTTACTGCTGCTGCTTTTAGAAAATCGATGATGAGCGGAAGTCCCAGAGCGACGACCAGGATTAGAAAGCTGTAAACCAAAACGGCCGGGTCTTTACTCTTGGAATAAGCCATCATGGAAAAAGCTCCCAAAAAAACGGCAGCTATTACGGATGTTGCGCCGACAATCTTAGTGCCGGTGCCAGACTCTCTTTCATCTTTCGCCATTTTTACCTCAGAATAATGAAAATATACGAAAATCCGGCTACTACCGTTTCAAGCCGTTCTAGAAAGCTGACTTAATAATCCTATCTTGATAGGTGTGAGGTGATAAATGCAAGGACCTGCACGTGGATGTCTCGCGGGTTGGCTTTCGTGGAAACTTGGCGGAGGAATCATATCCACCATTCTATTATTTATTGTGATCTATTATTTACTGGGGCACGTTCACTGCTGATTCGGTTTGCGACAGAAATATATATTTTCCCGGCGCAATCCAAATTTTGTAATCATTTCATCAGGAAGATCTGATACATACGGATCAACAGTTACTTCAAAGCCTGCTTCTTGCAATCGCTCTTTATAATCCAAACCGTAGACTCTTTTGTGATCGATATCGCCAAAATTTTTAAGCCTCTCTTCAGGTGAGATGATACTTTCATCTTCATACGTTATTTGTCGCTTGGTATCAACCGGTGATTGAAGAATCGCCCAACCGCCTGACTTCAAAACACGATACAACTCACGCATAGCCAATCGATCATCAGGAATATGTTCCAAAACATGAACGCACAAAATGGAATCAAAATATTCCGGTTTAAACGGAATGTTTGTGATATCAACTTTGTAATTTGCATTGCTGGAGTACAGATCGGCATCGTAATATTCAATGTTTTTGAATTTGCGGAAATATTTTTGGAAAAAATATTCCGGCGCAAAATGCAGCATTCTGATTGGATGATTTTGATTGATAAGATTCGAATGGTCTATAAGGTATTTGAAGATCACACGATGCCGTAACCTTGAATTACATTTCGGACAATCCTGGCCATTGAAATCGCGAAGCATGGCACCACAACAAACACAGGTATACCTCCGGCCATAGTAGCGCAAGAACCATGTCTTTCTCTCTGCCTCACGCACTATTTTTCGCAGCGCTATTCTGGTCTCATCCGGGATTTTTGACTTTATGTAATTCAACATCTACGTAGATTATAACAGGGTGGTTTTTAACACCAGGACACCAAGGCACTACGTTACACGAATAATATTTTGAATTAATTTTTGTGATTCTTCGTGCCTTTGTGTCTTGTGTTGAAAACAACTTAGCCGAAAAAAAAAGCTCCGGAAGGAGACTCCATCCTAATCAATTCGTGCATTGGAACTGAACGCGTTCCGACCCAGTCAATTGATGGCCTCAAATGCCTTATGTATTTATTGTTCTTAATAACACCTCTAAAATTGTAGAAGTTCTATATTATTGAATAGTGCTCAAAACGGTCCTTCTCAAGAAGCACTTCCTACAGGCAAGAGCATGATTAGTCGATAGATGTTCTAAGCGGACAACTTGTAGCCAGCAAGGGAAGGCAGTGAGTCCCGACAGGTAAAGGAGGGCGAAAGCTAAGTTTATGAACAGTAACAGGACGAAAAGAGCAATGAAACTATTTGTCGGAGCCATCAGCCTGACGCTGAGCGTAATGACAAATGCCGAAGAGGCGAAGTCAATCAAATACACAACCCCGAGCGGGTCACTGATTATCATCACCGACCTGGGGCTGCTTCCCGGAGGAACTTTTTCAACAGGCTTGGCGATTAACAATGAGCCGATCATCGTCGGTTTGGCGAACGACAGCAACTTCGACATTCAGCGGCCTTTCTGGGACGCAAACACCGGAGCGATCGTCGGCTTCGCGGATAACTTCAATCCCGCGAGCACAGCGATCCCCGAGCACGTCAATGACACAAGGGAGATGGCCGGCAGCGAGGTCTATGGCGATAATGTTTATCAGGGCATCTATTGGAACACCACTGGCCAGGCATTTGTGTTGAAGGGGATGGCCGGCGTCGACCCCTTCTATGGAGGTCTTCACACCAGATCCCACTGTATCAACAATCTGGGCCAGCTCGTGGGGACGGGGAAAGAAGCCGAGCCCAACTTCTACACGCACGCCGTCCTGTGGCCAAACAAGGACGAAGAGGCCGTGGATCTCGGTTTTTTGGGTCAAGGCGAACCCTTGAACTACAGCGAAGCCTACGGCATCAACGATTTGAGCCACGTGGTCGGCGTCAGCGCGGTCGGTTCCCTTATTGTTGGGTTCCTCTGGCGCAATGGTCAGATGATCGCTCTGCCCTCGTTGAACGGCCAGGTCATAGGCGAACCCCATGCGATTAACAACACAGGTATGATTGCCGGCAAGAGCAACATATATCCGGTCACCTGGGCGTATGACATTAGTGACCCCAACAGCACGCCGACGATCACGGAGCTGCCGATACCAACCGGGTTTTTCACCGCGTTACCCGCAGCGATAAATGATTTCGGCGATGCTGCGGGCTATGCGGGCTCCCCGGGCATCGACGCTCATGCGATCCTCTGGCGCAACGGCATTGCAATCGACCTCGGCGTATGGCCCGGCGGCAATTACAGTGTCGCGAAAGGGATCAACAACCTCGGCCAGATCGTCGGCACAGGCACCATCGCCAACGACAATCTGGATCATGCATTGATGTGGATAGTGGTCGACGACACAGCGCCTGTCGCATTCGACCAGTCTCTGAACACCAACGAAGACACGCCTTTGAATATTCTTCTCGTAGCGACGGACGCAGACGGAGACCCACTGACGTATTCCATCGTTTCACTGCCGGTCCATGGAACCTTGTCGGGCGCGGCGCCGGATGTTACTTACAGTCCCTTTAGCGACTACAATGGTGCTGACAGTTTTACATTCAAAGCCAATGACGGCATCGTAGACAGCAACGTCGCGACCGTAAGCATCACTGTTCTTCCGGTGAACGATCCGCCCGTGGCCACAGATGACTCGGCCACCACACTGCAAGACACGCCGGTCATCGTCGCTGTTCTTGCCAATGATACGGACCAGGATGGCGATACGCTTACCATAATCGCACTGACTCAAGGCTCTAACGGCACCGTCAGCGATAATGGCAATGGCACGGTCACCTACACCCCTAACATTGGGTTCAATGGATCTGATAGTTTCACGTACACGATCAGCGATGGGAACGGAGGGCTGGCTACGGCGACTGTCGGCATCACTGTAACGCCACCAGCGGCCTGCCTTTTCTGCGATGACTTCGAGGACGGAGTGCTCGCAGGCAATTGGACCTACATAAAGGCCGTGTGGACGGAAGCCAACGGCAGCCTCATCGGCACGCCAACCGGAAAGAAAGGCACTGCGGTTGCCGCACCCGCATTCGGAGGCTGCATCAACTGCAGCGTGGAAGCCAAGCTGGCCAGCGGAGGCGGCACAGGCAATCGTGTCTGGTTGCTGGGCTGGTACGCCGACAAGAACAACACTATGGAACTGATGATGAAGCAGGAAAGCGGCAAGTGGATACTGAAAGAACGTTCCAACGGCAAGATAGTCGCAAAAGCAAAAGGATTTGCGGCGATTACTCCGAATGTCCTGTATGACATTGAAGTTGTCTTCGATGGCGCACACTTCACCGTTACGATCGACGGTTCGCAATTGATGCAACTGACTCCAGCTGCAGCGGTGCCTTCAGGCACCGTAGGCTTCTCAGTCAAAAGCACCACGGTTTACGTAGGAGAAGTCAGCGTCAACTGAAAAAAACTGGGCGCGCGCGGGGCGTTTTCATGCGCCTCGCGCACGCAGAACTTAATGCTAATACTGTAGTCCACCTACACGGTGAGTGTTGCATGATACGACTCTGGAAAGATCGCGCGGTGACATTGCACGTAGAAAGGACACGAGGCCAAGAAGTCCACAAGTTACACAAATGATTTAGTAATTAATTTTGTGATTCTTCAAGCCTTTGTGTCTTTGTGTTGAAAACAACTTAGCCGAAAAAAAAGCTCCCGAAGGGGATTCGGGAGCTGAAGCTTGCTAGGTTCTTCGACTGATGAAAAGGGCGTTTACGATTTTTTCTTAACAGGGACCGCTATATTTTCCTGAATATATTTTTTCCAATAATCCGCAACTGTTTTCGCATCAACTAACGCTTTATAGTGGTAAGTCCCTTGTTTGTCCCTCCTAGATAAAATCTTTTTGTTAACTAATCGATCCATAACAGTTTTCACTGTTGTATATGCAATTCGTCGTTCACTCAGCATTTCATAATGAACGTCCGATACGGTAACTTCACCTTTTGCTGCCCAGATCTTGTTCATTAACTTCATCTCAAGATCCGTCAGCATGTACCGCTTTTCCCCCTGTCTGACGACTTTTGGCCTCACTCGTTTTCCTCCTATCACCCGCTTCCCCGGCGGGGCACTTTTAACACCTAAACTCTTTGGTCCTACCTACCTCGCTTTACTGCCGATTTCAATGCTTTGCCTGCGCGAAATCTTGGAACTTTATTTGCTGGAATCCGAATTGGTTCTAATGTACGTGGGTTTCTTCCCATTCTCGCGGACCGTTTCGATACGGCAAATGTGCCGAATCCTACTAACACAACACTTTTCCCCCTTGCCATTGCGTCACGGATTCCATTAAAGGCAGCATCAATTGCAGCATTTGCTGTTGCTTTTGATATCTTTGCTTTTCTGGCAACAGCACTAACAAGATCGGATTTGTTCATTCAGCCAGCTCCATATTTCAAGCAGATTCGGTTGTATCCCCCAACCACCTGCTTAAACTAGCGACTCGCCGGCAACAGCGGAACACCGGGAGCGGCTCAGTCCCCAATGTACGTTCAACGAATCTTACGTACTACAAATATCAAATGAACGTTATCATTTTACATAATGAATGTCAAGTAGAAGTAAGCAAGTTGTAATACTATGGTTTTGTCGACGATGAAAGTGCCTCATTTTTGATACATAAAAACGACGAAATTTGGCACCGCATTATTCTAATATTCCATTATTCTCGCTTTCAAAATTGAAGGTTGCAATAATGGAATGATGGAATATCGAACGCAAGATTGGAAGGATGAAGTATTGGAAGTATGATAAGCGGATGCAAGATGTATTTATTGCGTTTGTTATTTTTGGGTCAATCACACTTTGGGTGATCATTCCAAAATGGCTGCGGATTAAAGCGGAATTAGCGCGCGAAGCCTTAAAAAATCCGGCTCCGCAATCTGATAGTTCTGATGTCAAAAAACTGCGAGAGCGCGTTGAGAATTTAGAAAATCTGGTTTGCAGGCTTGATAGCGAATTGAACATTCAGCTAGAAAAATCGTTATCCTCTGGAATGGTGATTACCTCTCCCTCCCCTGCTGGTGTCAGCCAGATGCCAACTACATTCATGAATGTTGCGTCCGCACTGGAAGCCCGCTTTCAAATCTTGAAAGAGCTGGGACGCGGTGGAATGGGAATTGTTTTTCAGGCGCATGACAAAGAATTAAAAGAACAGGTCGCAATTAAAATACTTTCACCAATCTTGAGCACTAATGCTGATGCTCTGGCACGATTGAAGCGAGAGGTCTCAGCAGCACGCCGGGTTACACATCCAAACGTAATCCGCATTCATGATTTGTCAGAAATGAACGGACTTCACTTTGTAACCATGGAATATTTTTATGGTCAAAATTTGAAAGAGTATATTAAAGCAAATGGTGCTCTTTCAAACATGAAAGCCTGGGGAATTGCTGAACAGATTTGTGATGGATTAGAAGCGGCACATCGTGGCGGAATTATTCACCGTGACTTGAAATCACAAAACATCATTATTAATACTGCGGGACAAATCAAGATTATCGATTTTGGTTTGGCCCATACCACGCAAATGGAAGGACTCACTGCCACCGGCCTGATTATGGGAACACCTGAATATATGGCACCGGAACAAGTCGCAGGAAAGCGTGTTGATGAACGCGCTGACATATATTCGTTGGGAATCATCTTATATGAATTGTTTACTGGAAAAGTTCCATTCACCGGTGATTCCGCAATCGGTGTGGGGTTCATGCAAATGAAAGAAGATCCAAAACCGCCGCGCGAAGTGAATCCACAAATTTCTGCCGACATAGAACGTGTCATATTAAAAGCTTTACAAAAGGAACCTTCCGCGCGATATTCTGCAGTATCGGAATTAAAAGCAGATTTAGGATCCGCAATTTCGAGACCCGCGGATTTGTATCAAGAACGGTCGCAACGAAAGGAAATCGAAACTTCCAAAATACGGAATTAATTCATGGCAGATAAAAAAGAAGAAAAATCACATCGTATTAATTGGAATCTAGTCGTTTATGGAGTTCTTATTCTTGCGGCATTCGGCGCTTTCGGAGATAAAGTGGAAATCATGGTACCGCTGCTGGGGATACTTTCCGGGACTGTCATGGTTGTAGCGCCGTTTTATTTCTGGCATAAGCGCAAATTGGCAAAGCTGGAATCGGAAACGAAGCAACAGGTTGCAGCATTCGATCCTGAAAAAGAAGCACAGTTTAAGCGGATGCGAGAACGGGTAGAAAATTTAGAAGCAATGATGTGCAATCTGGATCGCGAAATTAATTTGCAAATGGAAAAATCGCTCCGGGTTACCAACATGCTGGCAAATGTCTCCAATCCTGCCGGTGTAAGTCAGATGCCAACCACATTTATGAGTGTTGCATCCGCGCTGGAAGGGCGTTATCAAATCTTACAGGAATTAGGACGCGGCGGAATGGGGATTGTTTTTCAAGCGCATGATAAACAACTCAATGATCAAGTAGCAATCAAAATTTTATCGCCATTGCTTAGTAATGACGCTGATGCTCTCGATCGGATGAAGCGCGAAGTTTCCGCTGCGCGCCGAATTACCCATCCCAACGTTATTCGTATTCATGACATCGCAGAATCAAAAGGTTTGCACTATGTATCGATGGAATATTTCCATGGTACAAGTTTGAAAGAGTACATCAAAAGATCCGGCTCACTATCATTGATGCAAGCCTACAACATCGCTTCGCAGATTTGTGATGGGCTGGAAGAAGCACACAAACAAGGCGTGATTCATCGCGATTTAAAATCGCAGAACATCATTATTAATGCTTCCGGTCATTTGAAGATCATCGATTTTGGTTTAGCACACACCGCACATCTTCAAGGAATGACAGCCACAGGTTTGATCATGGGAACTCCGGAATATATGGCGCCGGAACAGGTTGCTGGAAAGCGTGTTGATGAACGTGCGGATCTTTATTCGCTTGGAATTATTTTGTACGAACTGTTCACTGGAAAAGTGCCTTTCAGCGGAGACTCTGCAATTGCAGTGGGATTCATGCAAATGAAAGATCCTCCGCAACCGCCGCACGAAATTAATCCCCAAATTCCCCCTGAAATCGAAAGCATAATTTTGAAATCTTTGGAGAAGGAACCAAACGCAAGGTTTGGTTCAGTAGCACAGGTAAAAGCGGCGCTGCAAAATGCCATTCATGCGCCTACGCAGGATCTCTCGATTTCACCTTCCCAGCGTGATCAAGAACGAGTGCAGATTAAATCCTAGATGCCAAATGGCATACAATGATTGTGCCAAATGGCACACAATATATTTAGCCCCCTAAATTAATTGAGAAGCCGCCGCTTCCACCTTTTTGATTCGGAAAGAACGGCATAATCCAACCAGCAAACGCCTCAATGTTTCGCGTTTGAAGATACAACGTTCCCGGTCCGACATATTCCGCAACCACACCTTCGCCGCTCATCGCGGATCGAAGCCAGCCTTGTTGGGAAGCTTTGCGCAGCGCGTAATTCACCGTATTTTCAAACGCCACAATGTGACCGGTATCAACAATATATCGCTCACCTGGCGCAAGGGTCTTCTTTACAATCGCACCGAAACTGGAAATAAAAAGTCTTCCAGTTCCGCTCATCTGAATCATAAACAAACCTTCGCGGGCAAAAAATCCTTTAGCACCTGCGAATTTTGTATCCATTTGCAGACTAATATCGCTTGCTAAAAATGAACTGCTTTGTACCAGATAAGTGTTCCCTTGCAATTGCAACGCTGCGATATCACCAGGACTCGCAGGTGCCAGTAATACTTCACCAGGAACTCCACCACGCGCCGTAAACGTAGTTTGGAAGAGTGATTCCCCCGCTAACTTCCGTTTCAATGCGCCCATCAATCCGCCTTTCATTTCACTTTGTAGTTCAATATTTGCTGACATTGCTACCATCGCACCGGACTCAGCAATCATTGATTGTTCTGCAGGTAGATAAATGGTGAGAACAGAAAAGGCCGGCCCATCGGTGATCTTGTAACCTTCACCTGTAAACTGCATCGGCGGAGGTGTGGTGAGAAATGCCGATGGTATTTTTGGCGCTGCAGGTTCAGGAGTTGCAGCGATCGGTGGCGGTGGCGGCGGATCGCGATCAAAACTCTCCTCTGAAACTTCAACTAGCGGCGGCGGACTTACAGTAACTTTAAACCCGCATTGAATACAGAATGCCGCCCCCTCTTTTAGTGACGCTCCACAGTTCGAGCACGTCATGTCTCCCTCCTAATTTCCCGAGCACTAGTCTAACGCTACCCCCAAATGTAGCATATTCGAAACTTTTTCTTTACTTTATCGTCCTATATCTATGGTTATTTGATTGCTTCAAGTTCGGTAATCATTGAGGTGACCGTGTTCCAAAGAATACGGCGCCAAAAGCTGATCAAGGGAAACCATTTATGAAAGGGACGCTGGTAAAGATACTCAATTTTTTTGATTCGAAACGCGCCTTTAAACGGGAATTCAAAATTTTCCCAATTTTTCCCTTCGAAGTATTCAAAGGTTTTTTCGGTAAAAAAATTAACATGAGTAGGATCCTTATACGCCTTAACCGAGGTGTAATAAGGGACATTTATAATGACCCGGGCACCGGGCTTGCAGATGCGGTGAACTTCCTCAAACAACTGAACCAGATTATTTACATGTTCGAACAGGTGGCGGCTGAACACTTCGTCCACCGAACTGTCCCGAAAAGGCAGTTTGCTTTCAACATCGCATACCAGGTCCACATTTCCGGTTAGCTGACGGTCTACACTCAGGTATCCGTCTCGCTTAGTCCGGCCTGCGCCAAGGTCCAATTTGATTTGATTATTTGGCATCGCCACATGATAGCGTGAGCGATGATTAGCAGCAATGATTTTGACGAACATGGACGTAAGTAAACTTTTAGAACGGTTTGTAGAACTAATCGTATAAGGGTCACGTATACATGTTTGAAAATGAACGACATCCAAGGAAAAAAACGGCCATCAATCAGGAGGTAATGAATATGATAAGGCGTCACCCAGTTGTCAGTATTTTTGTTGTAGTGCTTGTAGTAGGCGCACTTGCGTTCCTTTTGGTGCCCTCACTGGCAACAAGCAAGGCTACGAAAGAAAAAGCCATCAAAGAAGAGAAGCAGGATAAGAAAGAAGATAAAAAGCTTCCGGTTGAAGTTGCCGTAGTAAAGAAGGGCCCGATCAGCAGTTTTATTGTTACTACTGCCACGTTGGAACCAGATAGCCAGGTCACAATTCTTTCCGAAACAACGGGAACAGTTCAAAACTTAATGGTTGATGAAGGGTCGTTTGTAAAAGAAGGTCAAACATTAGCAGTGTTCGGTGACAATCAAAAAATGGTGGATGTTCAGAAAGCCGAAATCCGTTTGCAAAATTCAAAAGTTGAATTGCAGCGCAAAGAATCCTCCTATCAGCAAAAAATTATCAGTCAGGCCGATTACGATAAAGCAAAATTTGAACGTGACGTTGCTGAATCCGAATTGAAAGCAACGACAGTTGCATCACAACGCTTAACAATTCATGCTCCATTTTCCGGAATTATCACTCAGCGATTTATCGAAAAAGGACAAAACATCGCAATCGGTGCTCAGTTGTTCACTTTGTTGGATAAAGATCCTTTGAAAGCGCGGATTTATTTGCCTGAAAAAGAAATTTTTGGAATCGAAAAAAATCAGCAAGTAGGTCTTACCTTGAATGCGCAAAAAGATGTGAAGTTCACTGGCAAGATCGATCAGATCAATCCAGCAGTTGATACAAAAACAGGAACAGTGAAAGTCACCATCATTATTGATAGCGTTCCGCAATCAGTAAGACCCGGATCATTTGTTGATGTTCGTTTGGTAACTCAGCGGCATGATAACGCATTGTTGATTCCGAAACGTGCATTGGTAGAAGAAGCAGGCGAAAAATATGTGTTTGTATTAAATAAGGATTTGGTTGTTCGCCGCACAGTAAGAGTTGGCTTCACAGATGATGTCAATGCAGAAATTTTATCAGGGGTGGAAACAGGCAATTCAGTTGTAACAGCAGGACAAGGTTCATTGCGTGATGGATCCCGCGCTGAAGTTGTAGAGAATCGCTGAGGTAGCGTCATGAAAATCGCGGAAATCTCCATTCGGCGTCCTATAACAGTAGGCATGGTCACCGTTGCGGTGATTATGTTCGGCCTGGTAGCATTCAGCCGCCTTCCAATCAATCTCCTTCCGGATATTTCATATCCAAGTTTGACGGTTGAAACAAAATATGCACAAGCAGCTCCAAACGAGGTTGAGAATCTAATTTCGAAACCGATTGAGGAAGCTGTTGCCGTTGTTTCCGGTGTGCAGCGGATTACCAGCCGGAGCCGCGCTGGAATTTCCGAAGTTACCATGGAGTTCGGTTGGGGCACCAACATGAATTTTGCGGCCCTGGATGTCCGCGAAAAAATCGATCTTGTTCAACTACCACGCGATGCTGATAAACCAAATGTCCTTCGTTTTGATCCTTCAAACGATCCTATTCTGCGCGTAATTCTAAGCGGTGGATCGAACCTCGTTGAATTACGTTTGTTTGCAGAAAAAACGATCAAGAAAGAACTTGAATCACTTGATGGTATTGCCGCAGTAAAGATCAACGGTGGTTTGGAAGAAGAAATTCACGTTTATCTGGATGAAACAAAACTTTCAGCGCTGGGATTAACAGTTCAGGATGTTAACAACACTCTGGCCCGCAACAACGTAAACATTGCTGGTGGAAGCCTTTACGAAAATGAAGCACGTTATCTTGTTCGAACGCTGAATGAATTCCAAAAGGTCAATGATTTATCAGAACTAATCATCAAGGAAGATGGCGACCGCAAAATTATGCTTCGCGATGTTGCTCGAGTTGAAAGAGGAACCAAAGATCGCGAAGTCATTACGCGCATTAACGGAAAAGAAGGCGTTGAACTTGCGATCTTCAAGGAAGGCGATGCAAACACTGTTCAGGTTGCAAAAGCTGCCAAACAAAAACTCGAAGCAATTAAAAAAGCTTCGCTGGGATCGTCCGCGAAAACCGGAATCGCAATGGATATCATGTTTGATCAATCCAAGTTCATTCAGGATTCGATCAATGAAGTTCGTAATAATGCGATCATCGGTGGACTTCTTGCAATATTCATTCTGTTTTTCTTCCTGAAAGAATTTCGATCCACAGTAATTATTGGATTGTCGATTCCAATTTCGATCATCACCACCTTTTTCGTGATGTATCAGCTGAACATCAAATTGAACATTATGTCGCTTGGTGGTTTAGCACTTGGCGTAGGAATGCTGGTTGATGATGCGATCGTTGTTTTGGAATCGATTGTTCGCCATTACAAAGATGGAAAGCCGCTGGCGCAGGCCGCATATGATGGCACCAAAGAAGTGGGCCTGGCAGTGACCGCCAGTACGCTGACCACTGTTGT
>AR_comb_assmDRAFT_10241975_pt1 | contig 16688 bp, 11 predicted proteins | sample ArasoioldDNA_FD_10543 | JGI IMG/M metagenome (IMG submission 10543) | reverse complement strand
TCCTCTCCGCAGTCCGCACGCCGATTGGCAAATTCGGCGGCTCGCTCGCTTCGCAGAGCGCGGCTGATATGGGAGTGGTTGCCGCCAAAGCCGCCATCGAACGCGCCGGCGTTCGGCCTGAGCAGATCGAAGAGACGATCTTCGGCAACGCGCGTCAGGCGGGAGGTGGACCCAATCCCGCGCGTCAGATTTCGGTTCGCAGCGGAGTGCCGCAGGAAGTGCCTGCGTTTACAGTCAACAAGGCCTGCGCCTCGGGCATGAAGTCGATTGCGCTGGCCTATCAAGCCATTCTGCTCGGCGAATCGAGTTGCATTCTCGCCGGAGGCACCGAGTCCATGTCGCGCCTTCCTTACTATCTGGACGGAGCGCGCTGGGGATATCGCCTGGGCAATCAGGAACTCGTCGACGGCATGTATCGCGATGGATTCTTCTGTCCGCTGGCGCAGATGGTGATGGGAGAAACGGCCGAGGTCCTGGCCGAGCAATACAAGATCACTCGCGACGAACAGGATGAATTCGCCCTGTTATCGCAAACGCGTGCCGCTCGCGCCATCGCAGCCGGACGTCTCGATGCTGAGATTGTTCCGGTCACGATCGAGAGCAAGAAGGGGACGACGACGTTTGCGCGCGACGAGCATCCTTTTCCTGATGCGAGCATGGAGAAGCTTGCCAAGCTTCCCCCAGTCTTCTCGAAGACTGGAACTATTTCGGCCGGAAATTCTTCTGGCATCACCGATGGCGCCGCAGCCATGGTCATCGCGAGCGAGCACTTCGTGAAGCAGAACAACTTAAAGCCGCTGGCTCGGATTGCCGCCGTTACTTCCGCGGGAGTTGATCCGCGCACGATGGGAATCGGCCCGGTCCCCGCGTTGCAGAAATTGGAAGACAAGCACAATCTGCGGCTTCACGAATTCGGATTGATGGAATTGAATGAAGCATTTGCCGCACAGGTTCTAGCGTGCGACCGAGTACTGAACTTCAACCGGGACCGTCTCAATGTGAATGGCGGGGCGATTGCACTCGGCCATCCGATTGGTTGCACAGGTACGCGCATCATGGTTACGTTGCTGCACGAAATGATGAAACGCAACACCAGGAAAGGTGTAGCGACTCTCTGTGTGAGCGGCGGCATGGGAATGGCGGTCGCACTCGAGAATGTTGTGTGAACCTTATGGCTGATGACCCGCAATTCCGTCGTGCCGACACGTCAGAGGTAGAACTTCTTCTCGACTTCATGCGGGAGTACTACGCCTTTGACGGGCACGGCTACGATCGCGAGAAGGCCCGTGCCGCTTTGACCCCACTGCTGGAAAATCCCAATCTCGGGCGTGCGTGGATCATCCTCGATGGAAACATTCCGGTCGGGTACGGAGTGCTTTGCTTCGGTTACAGCCTGGAGTGGCTGGGTCGCGACGCCTTTGTAGACGAGCTATATCTGCGTCAAAACTATCGAGGCAGAGGCTGGGGCAAGAAAGCGATGGCCTTTCTCGAAGATGCCGCCCGCGAGTTCGGAATCCGGGCTCTGCATTTGGGAGTCGTCCCTGGAAACCCGGCGCTGCACCTCTACGAAAAAGTCGGATTCCATAAGCACGACAGCACGTTCCTCTCGAAGTGGATTGCACGGGATGAATCAAAACCGACTGGTCGCCATGGCTACTGACTCACTAGCGGTGATCACCGTTGTTCCATTGCCCCGAGCAACATAGATAGCCTCGCACTTCTGCTATGCTTTTCACCGCTCGCCCCCGGGCACGCACATCCGGTCGGATAGCCGACTACCTGAAGGAGATTTCCTTTGCTTCGATTGATGATTCGTATGTCCTGCTTTGTCGCGCTGCTGATTGTTGGCTGTTTTGCATTGGCTCAGACCGAATTCTCGGCCGATATCGTCGAGACCAATGCCGAGAAGACCCACAAAGGCCCGACCAAGGTGTATTTCGGCAAAGACAAGATGCGTTTCGATTCAGCGGACAACAGCGATCCGCGCAGTGGCGGTTCCGTGATCTTCGATCTCGCCAACCAAAGCTGGATTGTGCTGATGGAAAAGCAGCACATGTACATGGAAATGCCTTCGAAGATGATGGAGAACCGCGGCATGTTCGAGTTCTTTCGCAGCGGAGACGTGGACAATGCCTGCTCTGACTGGCTGAAGCTTGCGCGCAACAAGGGCGGTACTTGCAATAAAGTAGGCAGCGAAACGGTGAACGGGCGCAGTACGGTCAAGTATGAAGGAACCAACGACAAAGGTGAGAGCAGCCAGGTGTGGCTCGACTCCAAGCTGCGCTTTCCGGTGAAATGGACCGGGAAGAATGGCGGTAGTGAAATGCAGAACATCAAGGAAGGCTCCCAGCCTGCGAGCTTATTTGAGATTCCCGCCGGCTACACCAAACTTGACATGAGCAAAATGATGCAAATGCAACAGAAACAGTAGTGAGCGTTTTCGATGGGCAAGGGCCGCGAGGCCCTTGCCGCATTGCGCCGGAAAATTCACCCCACTATACTCAGGTCAGGAATTCAGGCGTTGTTCCGGAGCCGCAATGTCCTTATCCGCAGTGATCGTCGATGATGAGCAACTGGCCCGCGACGAACTAGCGTACCTCTTAAAGAATACGGCTGATGTCAGTGTCGTTGCCCAGGGCAAGAACGGGCTCGAGGCCGTCAGTCTGATCAAGGAACACAATCCGGATCTGGTGTTTCTGGATGTGCAGATGCCGGGTCTCGACGGATTCGGTGTAATCAAGAAACTTCTCGACAAGAAGGTTCCCCTGCCGAAGATCGTTTTCGCTACCGCGTTCGATCAGTACGCTGTAAAAGCTTTTGAGGTGAACGCCGTTGACTACCTACTGAAACCCTTCGACAAAAAGCGGGTTGCGCAGGCAATACACAAGGCGCGCGCTCAACAGGAAGCCGGAACCGCTCCCGCAGAGAAACTTGAAACCCTGGTTCGAATGCTCGAATCGCAGAAGCAGCCCGCTTCAAAGGTCCTGCTGAAGGCACTCGGGCGCATGTTCCTCGTGGATCAGAAAGATATCTGCTACGCGTGGATCGAAGACGGCGTGATCACAGTTGTGACTGCGGGTGCAGCGGGGATGGAGGGACAATCCAACTGCCGGACGCTCGAGGAGTTGCTGGACAGCCTCGACACGAAGCTTTTTTGGCGGGCCCACCGCTCGTACCTGGTGAACATCAACCGTATCCGTGAAGTGGTTCCCTGGTTCAAGAGTTCGTATCAATTGCGGATGGACGACAAGAAACAGACCGAGATTCCGGTCAGTCGAGCTCAGACCAAGCGGCTGCGAGAGCTGTTCGGTCTGTAATTCGTTCCCGCTCTCCCTTAGATTGACTTCCCGGGTCAGTCTTGTTTCCGAGGCAGGCAATTCCGTGGAACGGTGAATGCGTTCCGCGAGGGCCAACAAGTCCTTGATCAGTGTGCCTGTATACATCTGACAATCTCCGCTGAACATGCGCGCGGAGTTACCTGCAAAAAGCCGGAGAACAGCTGTGAGAGTGTGCTGTCCTCCGGGTTAGGGGGAAACTACACGGCCAGCGCTTTCAATGCCGTGCGGTTTCGAATGATCAACTTTGGCCCATCCAACCGAATCAGCTGTTTCTGCCTGAGCCTGGTCAAGAGTCGAGTCACTGTTTCTCGTGATGCTCCGATCCTGAGCGCCATTTCCTCGTGGGTCATGAGCATGGTCGCGGAGGATTCCTCGTCCTCGGCGCCCGTAGCCTGCGACAGCAATAACCTTGCCAACTTGCCCGATGATGAGCGGGACAATACCAGGTCGTGAATATCCTGATACGCCGATTGGTAATCGCGGCTCAACGACTGCGCCGTATGGACCCCAATTTCACTGTGATTCTGCATCAGCTCCAGGAAGTGCTTCCGCTCAATGAAATTCAACGTGCAGGGTGTTGCTGTTTCTGTGGTCGTTTCGTAGCATGCCCCGGAAATTGCAGCGCTCAGTCCCAAAATCTCTCCCGCTGCCGAAGTCTTGAGGAGAAGAGTCTTTCCTTCCTTGGAGGTTTTCGAATGATGGACTTTTCCTGAACAGACGATGAATAATCCGCGCGGATCCTGGCCTTCGACGAACAGGATGGCTCCAGCAGGAAGCGTGCTTCGATGGCTGATCTGATTGAGCGCCTCCAGTGTGGCTTGAGACAGATCACAGAAAAAGCCAGAATTTACTCCCATACACTCGGCACAATCATCGATGATTTCGAGTCCATATGGTGCTTTCATGTCGTCCTCCACGGAAGAACGTCGTTTCGGACGGGGAGCGGGCTCTGCGGGTTCTCCCAGGCCACTCCCTCCGAGGTGTCGCGAGGCCGTCAGTAGCGCCCTCGCGTGCGCTCTCGTATCGGAATGCGAGCTTTGTGCTGCCGCGATCAACTCCCATGCCGCGCTTGGCTCCTCATTTCGCTCCCATTCAAAGTGGCATGAGAGCAAGTACAGTGGATCGATTTCCTGGGGGTGGGCTGAGGGCTGCAAAAATGCGGAAGGGTCAGTGTGAAGTATTTCCGGCAACGGGTTGGGGTTTGGTTGTATCCAGGCTTTTGCTGGATGAGAGCCGTCACCAAGCATCCGGCATCGCCAGCTTCTGGGTGCGGGTACCGATAAATCCATGGTGCGACTCAGTGCATTGGCAGCACGAGTCTGCGCCTTCTTTAGTTGTGGCACTTCAATGACTCCACGCGACGGGCACGGGCCCGAATCGTTCTGGGACTTGGTGGGACGTTTCCGGGGAACAGAAAAAGCTTCTGCGCTCCGGCAAACTTGAGGTAGTGTGCACGTTGAATTCCGGAAACGGCACAATGTTGTTTTTTCTAACTTCCCTGTTTGGAACGAGTTCCGAAATAGGAGAGAAGTATCCCGAGCTTGTTCTTGCCGGGGTTTCGGCAATCGCCGATTAGGCGGCAAGATCGCAGGACGGCTGGTGGCTTAATCCTGCTTCGGGTCGGAGTAGTCCTGGCGTCGGATCTTTAGTCGCTGCATCTTGGATTGCAAGGTGGTGCGCTTTAACCCGAGCTTTCGAGCCGCTCCATCGGGACCGGAAAGTATCCCGCCAGTCTCGCGCAGGACTCGCAGGATATGCGACCTCTCAGCGGTGTCCAGGGTGTGATCCAAATGCCCGGCCTGAGGTGAAGCGCCTTGCAACTCCGCGAGCGGCACTCTCAGTGCGTTTCCCTCGGAGAGAATCACGGAACGTTCCATCAGATTCTCCAACTCCCGCACATTGCCAGGCCAGTGCCAATTCATCAGTGCCTTCATGGTTTCTTTTGGGATCGATTCGATATAGCGATCCATGCGCCTTGCAAACTTGTGCACAAAATGCCTGACCAGCAGAGGAATATCTTCTTGTCGCTCTCTCAATGATGGCAGCTGGATTGGAAACACGCTCAGGCGGTAGAACAAATCGCTGCGAAACTCGTGTTGAGCAATACTCTCTGACAGGTTTCGGTTCGTAGCTGCCACTAGACGCAAGTTCACCCGGACAGTGCGGGTACTACCAAGCCTTTCGAATTCCTGGTCCTGCAGCACTCGCAACAGCTTCGGCTGTAACTCCAGCGGAATCTCTCCTACTTCGTCCAGGAACAGCGTTCCTCCATCTGCCAGTTCCATACGCCCAATTTTCCGGCTGACGGCTCCGGTGAAGGCCCCCTTTTCGTGACCGAAGAGTTCACTTTCGAGCAAGCCTGTGGGAATCGCGGCGCAGTTGACCTTGATGAAAGAGCCATCTTTTCGCGGGCTCATGCGATGAATGGCGTGGGCGATGAGCTCTTTGCCTGTTCCAGTCTCACCCAGAATCAATACGGTGGCGTCGCTGGTGGCGACGGTGCCTACCTGGTTGAGGACTTGCCTCAACGCGGGACTGTCTCCGACGATTTCGGGAAATTGTCCCTCGGTCCGGGTTTCGCCTTCCAGGTAACTTCGCTCCTCTCCAAGGCGTTTTTTCAGCTGATCGATCTCGTAAGCGGCGCGATGATTCTCCACCGCGATCGCAAGTTGGGCTGCGACCTGATTCAAGAGTTGGAGGTCTTCGTCATGGAATGCATCCTGGCGCGTGCTGGCCAGCACGAACACACCCAAAGGCCCTTTCGGACGCATCAGTGGAACGCAACACAGCGATTGCATTCCCTCTGCCAGCAAACCTTTGGCGACCTCCTCATCAAAGGCGCTCAGTTGCTCCTTGGTGAAAATCAGCGGGGTACGTTCCTGCATCGAGCATCCGGCTGGGCTGGTTTTGGTTCCTTCTTGCACTGTCGAAATTGGACCTTTAGCAAGAGGGAAGTCAACGGCTTGATGAACCAGCAGTCCGGTTCCCGGGTCATGCAACGCAAAACTCGCGAACTCCTGTCGCAATACCCGTCGAAGCCGTGCCGAGATCTGGGGAAAGAGTTGTGACACGTCCCAGTTCGACGATAGAAGGCCTGTGACATCCAGCAAAGCCTGCAGACGGGCTTCTTGCTGACGCAGTCTTCCTTCCAAATCGCGCTGTGTCTGTTCGTAGCGCTTCGGGTCATTAGTCTCCACGGCTACTCCACCACGCACGAGATTCTGGACCATTCTGCGCAGGGGGGATTTCAGCTGCAATCGCGCGCCGCGGAAAAGAATATGCCGGCAAGTTCGGAACGTTAGGGGGAAAGTCGCGAACGCCTCGCAGATCAGCGAGACGGTAAAGTTGGGAACAGCATGCTTCTATATAGACCGTTGTTGAGGAGTACACTAAAGCACCCGCCACCTTCCCCCTCAAAAAGGTGGGCCGAAATCCTGTAGAAACTTCGCATTATAGCCATAGAGTCAAAGCGTTGGAACGGATTTTTGACGAAAGTTCGACATTTTGATAACTGCGAAAACTAGAAGCGAGCAAGAAGCCGTCCATTGACAGTTCTGTGAAGTGCTTTGTCGGGGTATTCGGAACTTGCAGTTGAGCGTGCTTGCCGAAACCTATAATGAGTGTCATGGCTCGAGGCTGGGAGAGTAAGTCTGTTGAAGCTCAACAGGCCGAAGCGACGGAAAAATCCAAGTCGAAACGACCGAAGCTCACGGCCGAGGCCGCGGCCCGCAGGCGGGATCACGAGACACTGCGACTCAGCCGCCAGCGAGTTCTTCAGCAACTGGAAACAATTCAGAATCCCCGTCATCGTCAGATGTTGCAGCAGGAACTAGCGCATTTGGATCACCAACTTGCTAGCTTCCAAAATTCGGAATGAGATTGATCCTGCTTGTCGTAGACCCAAGATCTCTAATCCGATTGTCTGGAGCTGGTGCCGTATAATTATCCCTTTATGACAGCCTACGTGTACGTTTCTCTCAAGAAGAGTGTCCTTGATCCTCAGGGCAAGACGATCCACGGCGCGCTCACCAAGATGGGATACCGAGGTTTGGAGGGCGTTCGCCAGGGAAAATATTTTGAGCTGGCGTTGGATGAAGGTTTATCCCGCGAAGAAGCTCAGTCCGAAGTCGAGCGCATCGCCCGCGAAGTTCTCACCAATCCTGTTATCGAAGAGTTTCGCTTTTCCCTCGCCGAATAGGCCGGGACTCTCTCCGAGGTTCACATGTGCGGCATTGTCGGTTACGTTGGCAAGAAAAGTGTCGTCCCGATCATCATTGAAGGGCTTCGACGGCTCGAATACCGCGGTTATGACTCAGCGGGCATCGCGGTCTGTGGTAATGGCGAAGGGCTTGAGATTCGTCGCGCGGAAGGAAAGCTGCGCAACCTCGAAGAAGCGATTCGTCAGAAGCCTCTCAACGGAACCTATGGCATAGGCCATACCCGTTGGGCTACGCATGGGCGTCCCACTGAAGAGAACGCCCACCCGCACCGCGACTGTACCGGAAAAATCGTAGTCGTGCATAACGGTATCGTTGAGAACTATCTCAGCCTCAAGAAGAAGCTGGCCGAAGAAGGTCACAAGTTCACTACCGAGACCGACACGGAGATCATTGCTCACCTGGTCGAGAAGTATTCGCAGGCTAGCGGTAATGGAAGGCGCCGCCCGCTGGAAGATGCGGTTCGCGAGGCCGTGAAGCAGATCTCCGGTGTTTTTGCGCTGGCGGTCATCTCCACTGACGAACCCAACAAGATCGTCGCCGCGCGCAATGGCCCGCCGACCGTAATAGCGCTGGGCAACGACGAATATTTCGTTGCTTCAGATGTGCCCGCTGTTCTGCAGCACACGAGGGATATCCTCTTTCTTGCCGATGGTGACATGGCCATCGTCACGTCCGATGGTGTGCAACTCACCGACTTCAACGGCAAGCCGGTGGTCCGCCAGGTGCAGCACGTGACCTGGGATCCTATCCAGGCGGAAAAAGGCGGCTTCAAGCATTTCATGCTCAAGGAAATCTACGAGCAGCCGCGCGCCGTCCGCGACACAACCCTGGGCAGGGTCTCGCAGGATACGGGCCACATCTTTCTCGATCAGATGGAGATCAGCGAAGCCGAGTTCCGTGCAGCCACAAAAATCAACATCATCGCCTGCGGCACGAGTTGGCATGCCGGTCAGGCAGGCAAGTTCATGATCGAGTCGCTAGCCCGCGTTCCGGTTGAAGTTGACTATGCCAGCGAATGGCGATATCGCAACCCGATCGTTGATCCAAACACCATTACGATTGTCATTTCCCAATCGGGCGAAACCGCCGATACGATCGCCGCGCAGCGAGAAGCGAAATCGAAAGGTTCCAAGACTCTTGCAATCTGTAACGTTGTTGGCTCGATGATCACCCGCGAAGCGGCCGGTACTATTTATACGCATGCGGGTCCGGAGATCGGGGTTGCCTCGACGAAAGCTTTCACCGGGCAACTTACTGCTCTGTATATCCTTGCGATGTATCTTGCGCAGGTGCGCGGGGCGATGCCTGTTGAGAAGGCGCGGAATGCGATGCTTGAGTTGACCCGCATCCCCGGAAAGCTCGAGACAATCCTCACGCACGACCAGGCGTGCGACGATCTGGCCAAGCACTATCAAAAGGTTCACGACTTCTTGTTTCTCGGACGGGGCATTCACTATCCGATCGCGCTTGAAGGAGCGCTAAAACTTAAGGAAATTTCTTACATCCATGCCGAAGGGTATCCGGCCGGCGAGATGAAACACGGGCCGAATGCCCTGATCGACGAAAATTTACCGGTCGTTGTGATCGCGACGCGGGACGTGAATGACCCTGATGCGGTTCTTCGCTACGAAAAGACGATTTCCAATCTAAAAGAAGTGAAAGCACGGTCCGGAGTGGTGATTGCGCTGGCTACCGAGGGCGATGAGGAGATCAAGGAGTCGGCCGATCACGTCTTATACATTCCCTCGGCTCCGGAAGAGCTCTCGCCGATTCTGGAAATTGTTCCCTTGCAGTTGCTGGCGTATCACATTGCGGTACGCCGCGGTTGCGATGTGGATCAACCCAGAAATTTGGCGAAGTCGGTTACGGTGGAGTAGTGGCTTGTGCTGCAACCGCGCTTCTTAGCTTTGCCAAAGTAGCTACCAGCGCCGCCAGAGCCGTTCCCCAAAAAATGAAAGCCGCGTCTACTACCCATCGCGGCGCGGCCCCTACTCTGCGCAGCAAGAATGGGAAGAAGTTCCACGTCGTGATGTGGACATAGTCCCACTGGTCGTAGCCCATATCGTCGGTGTTCAGTCCCCAGGCGTCCATCTTCCCGAGCGTGAATGCCGCGATGTTCTTGAAGCGCAGTGCGATCACGTACGTTGGGTGTCCCAGCGTTTCCATTTGATAAATCTCCAGAGGCAGCCAAAACATCAGGGATGCAATCTGGATGACGAAGCTGACCGCGATCAAGGCGAGAGCTGCGCGCCAAACCCATGGGCCCAGGCTGGTTAGAAACCGTAAGAGCAGGGGGACTGCGAGCATTGCGATCATCTCGACGGCTGTCGAAACGTAGCGATCGCCCCAAGAGAAATCGCCCGCCCAGTACGTGTATCGAGCATAGAAGCAGAGATAGCCGAGCAGAAGAATCGTGGACGAGATCACGTAAGCGCGGACAATGCTGTCGAGTCGACGCCAGAGCATTGCTATTAGCACGATCGACAGCAGAATCAGTGGGTCAAAGAGAAAGATCGACTTTTCCGGTTTAAATAGCGCTCCAAGGACGCCTTCATGCAGAGGAGTGCTCCAGGGGAAGTTCGCGGGAAGAGTGGGGTCCTGCGCTTTCATTTCACGCGCAAAGATCGGCAAATAGGTCTGCGTCAGCGACCCAAATCGGTAATAGCTATAAAGACGTTCGATGACCGCGAAAAATACGTAGACTGGAATCGCCACGCGGCAGTAACGAGTGATCCGAGCCCATAACTCGGGGCCGCGGACGCGATCGAACCACGCCGCCGTGAGCAGGAAAACTCCTGCGGCGATTACATCGATACCCGTGGTGACGCGAGTGAGCAAGTTCAGGCCGAGCGCTGCGGAACCGATCCACAGGGCCCGCGGGCTTCCGCTGCACAGCCACTCATATTGATAAGAGAATCCCACCAATGTGAGCAGCATGATGTAGTTGTTCTCCTGCATGTTCTGCGTGTAGTGCAAATGCGTCGTGCAGAACATCAGGCCGAGAACACCCGCGATCGCTTCCTTCACGCTAAATCGCAACTGTTGCAGAAATCGAAATGCGATCAAGGCGGTCAGGACGTTTACCAAAATATTGGTGCTGTAGCTGACGATGATGCTGCGCACGGCGGGATCGTCCTGATAGTCGGAAAACACGTGCCAGTGCGCAACCCATGTCGCGACCAGATCGGCGGGAAGCATGAGCAAAGACTGGCCGATCCCATACCAGCTATAGATTTTTCCACCGCGGCCGTGCAGGCCGAACTCGGGATACTCATTGGGAAAGACCTGCGGCTGCGATGTCCAGAGCCAGTGCGTCGTCTGCAGGCGATGCATGGTGTCGGCAGTTCCAAGTTCACCCGACTGGACGACAAACGCCAGCAGCGCCGCCGTGAGGCATAAGAGGAACAACGGATCCTGCAGCCAATGCCGCAAACGTGAGTTCATTGTCTTGGATGGTAATACAAAGCAGGCGGCAGGCTTCCGGCGACAGGCGGCGGACTTCGGACTTCAGACCTCGGACCTCAGATCTCAGCCTTGACTTGATGGATTTCCATACTCCGATCCACGTCACCGACGCTCTACGCTTACGTACGGTCCCTCACGCCGGCTTCGCCGCCGTTCAGGATGACATCTCTTTTGCGATTCCCCAGTCCGATGCCTGCCGCCTGCCGCCTGAGTTATCCTGTTGCGGGGAATTGCGATGGCTTACTGCTCCTACTGCGGCACAGAGCTGGCCTCGGACGTGCGCTTCTGCTCCGATTGTGGCAAGCCGATCTCGAAATCGAAGTCCTCGGCGAACACTGACGATGTTGCGACGATCGATTATGAAGCAACGGCTGCCTCGCCACTTCCGTTGCCACGGCCACCGTCATCATCATCGCAACGGTCACCTTCCAGAACTTCTACCTCGACCGACTACCTTGTCAGCGAAGGACGCTTCCTTCCTGGGCGCCTCATCGCGGGACGCTACCGCATCATCGCCCTGCTTGGCAAAGGCGGAATGGGCGAAGTGTACCGTGCTGATGATCTGACGCTGGGTCAAGCGGTCGCGATGAAATTTCTGCCAGACGCCGCCATCAGTAATGAAGGCATGCTCGAGCGTTTCAAGAACGAAGTGCGAACGGCTCGCCGCGTTTCTCATCCAAACGTATGCCGTGTTTACGACGTAGGAGAAGTCGACGGCGCAACCTTCTTCACCATGGAATATGTCGATGGTGAGGACTTAGCTTCGCTGCTGCGCCGCATCGGGCGGCTGCCACAGGACAAAGCTGTCGAAATTGCCCGCCAACTTTGTGCTGGACTTGCCGCCGCGCACTCCAAAGGAGTGCTCCATCGCGACCTGAAGCCCGCCAACATCATGCTCGACGGGCGCGGTCAAGTCGTCGTAACCGATTTCGGCCTTGCCGGAGTTGCCGACGACATTCGCGGCCCCGAAGTCCGTAGCGGAACTCCTGCGTATATGGCGCCCGAACAACTCGAGGGCAGGGAAGTCACCACACTCAGTGACATTTATGCCCTGGGCCTGGTGCTCTACGAGATCTTCACTGGCAAGCGCGCCTTTGGGGAAAAGTCCCTGGGTGTTCTGCAGAGTTATAGCGATCGCACGCCGAGCCGTCCTTCCTCGGTAGTCAAGGATCTGGATCCGATCATCGAGAAGGTGATTCTCCGCTGCCTGGAGACTGAGCCGACATCGCGACCTGCAAATGCTCTCGCTGTATCTGCGGCGCTGCCTGGGGGAGACCCTCTTGCAGCCGCGCTCGCAGCCGGCGAGACTCCGTCACCCCAGATGGTAGCCGCATCGGGCGAATCCGCAGGATTGCGTTCTCCTGTTGCAATCGCCGTTCTCGCGGGCATCCTCCTCGGCGTGGCATTTGCCGTGTTCTTCTCGATCCACTACAGCGGTTATGACAAGATGAGCCTCGACTTAACGCCCGAGGTTCTCTCGCAAAAAGCTCGCGAGACCATTTCCCGACTGGGCTACGACGGACGTCCTGCCGACAGCGCTCGCGGTATCAATATCGATGGCGATTTTCTGGAATCGGTTGAGAAGAACGACAAACCTCATCCAGATTGGAACCAGGTACTGGCTGCGCGGCCCTCCATTCTGCAGTTCTGGTATCGCCAAAGTCCGGAAGAAATGGCTGGCCAGCAATTTCATGACAACCTGCTCACACCCGGAATGATCGACGAGGGCGACCCGCCTCCGGTGACTTCCGGGATGATCAATCTGAACCTCGATCCTCAGGGGCGACTGACATACTTTGAGGCGATTCCGGCGCAGAAGGCGAAGAGCAGCAACCCCGCGATGCCATCGCAGGCGAGTGCAGCCTATGACTGGAACATCTTGTTCAGCGCCGCAGGTCTCGATGTCTCCAAGTTCCAGCCTGCAGAACCGATTTGGACCTCGCTGGCTTCTTCCGACACACGCGTGGCCTGGACCGGCGTCTGGCCTGGCACTACACGCCCCTTGCGAGTAGAAGCCGCATCGTTTCAAGGTAAACCTGTGTTCTTCCGACTCGCTGGGGATTGGACGAAGCCGGGACGCATGGTCGACACCGAGCCGAAATCGTTCGGCCAGCGGGCGCAGCGGATTATCTTCATAAATCTGATTGTTATGGCGTTGGGGGGCGGTGCCTTTCTGGCCCGCAGGAATTACCTCCGGGGCCGGGGTGACCGTGAGGGTGCGTTACGGTTGGCCATAGTGATGTTCGTCCTCGAGATGGCGCTTTTCCTTTGCCGGACCCATATCGCAACCATTGCTGATGGAGTCGGTCTGACGATCCTTGCGATCAGCACCGCCTTGTTTCTTTCCGGAGTCATGTGGGTCCTTTATATGGCGATCGAACCCTGGATCCGGCGCCAGTGGCCGAAATCGATTGTGTCGTGGAGTCGCTTGCTGGCCGGCAGTTGGCGCGATCCCGTTGTGGGTCGCGACATCCTGCTCGGGGTCGCTCTTGGAGTGGTCTGGATTCTGGTCTTCCAGATCCGTTACATCTTCATGATGCACATGGGAGCATCACCATCGCTCGGATCGACCGACGTGTTGCTGAGCGGACGCTCTGCACTCGGCCTGTGGTTGCGACAGTGGCCGCAGTCGATTCAAACCACGCTGGTGTTTTTCCTGGTGTTCTTCGGCTTGAGAATGTTACTGCGGAAGGAATGGATCGCGGCAATTGTTTTTGTCGTCATCTTCGTCGCTCAACACGGACTCACCGGCCGATATGTAAAGGTGGAACTTCCTGCCATGACTCTTGTCTATTCCATCGCGCTGCTGATCGTGATTCGCTTCGGCCTGGTGCCGCTGGCAGTGGCTATCTTCACCATCAACATGTTGGGCAACATACCATTCTCCTCCGATTTCGCAGCCTGGTACATGACGAGCTCCATATTGGCGCTGGCGAGCGTGTTGGTGATCGCAAGCTGGGGTTTCTATCACTCGCTGGGTGGGCAGCCACTGTGGAAGGAAGAGATGCAGACGTAGGAGATTAACGTGAAACAAGGCGGCGCTTGCGCGCCGCCTTGCAACTCCAAGGAGGCTTAGTCTCCGCTCCAGTACGAGTCAAGCAGTGTTTCCCAGGTATCAGCAGTGCTGTGCACCAAGGTCTGATTCCCGCCGTTCTGATCCATCGAGTAGATGTCCCAGGACGATGTTTCGCTGTTGTAGCGGTTGAAGAGGATCAAGTTCTTGTGGGCGACGGGAGAAAAGTTGTCCGTATCCGTGCTGGTCGTCAGCGGAGTCAGACCACTACCGTCCAGTTTCACGCTGAAAATGTTGTCGGCAGTGCCATCCCACATGGTGAGCAGCAGTTTGCTGCCATCGTGCGTGAATACTGCTGGTCCCCACCAGCTATCGGTGGCGTACGCGAGTGTCGGAGCCGAGTCGGTGAGATGCATGACATACCAGCCGTCAGAGATCACGACCGAACTCTTCACGTTGACTCGCGAATTCACCTTCTGGTCGAACCATTTCTGAACCTGCACACCTTTCATACCTTTGTGATGCGGTCGGGCGTTGGACGAAGCCGTTTCGGTCCAGCCGTAGAACACAAGCGATTTTCCGTCGGCCGAGAACTGGGGATAGTACTGCTCTAACGTTCCCGCGTCAGGCAAATAGAACGCCTTCTGGTTGCTGCCATCCGCGTTCATGGTGTAGGTGACAAAGTCGCCGGTCTGCAGGCTAATGTAGGCGATGGTCTTGCCATCGGGCGAAAAAACGGACTCGCAGGCATCCGCGTTGGTGGTCAACTGCTTCTCGACACCGTCAGTACCCATCACGAAGATCTCGTAGGTTTCGGTGGTATCCGACCAGCGGCAATAGGTGACCTTGGTCGCATCGCTATTGGCGGCTATGAAGATGGCTAAATCGGGAATCGGAATCGCGATTGCGGTCGACTGCCCGGTTCCTTCGTTCAAGGTGTAAAGGTGTGGAATGGAATCCGAGTTTGCCCGTGCCACGTAGGTGAGCAGAGGGGTCTTCGAATCTCCGCAGCCTGTCGCAAACAACAGTGCCGCCGCGGCCAGAGTCATGGCAAGCTTCTTAATCAAGGTCATTCTCCTTAACAATTTTGGATCTTTAAGTTCGGTGTGGACGGGAAGGGCGAATACTCGCCAATCGTCTTACGGCAGCCAATTCGCCTCACGTGGGGTAGTGAGGAGCGCTGCCCTCCGAGAAGACCTTACGAGATACGAGTACCGAACTATTAGCGAAAACTAATGAGGAGAATTACTTTGGTCAGTCTTCCCTTGGTGCAGAATGGCCGCATCTTCAGTCAATCCAGCAGCATCTAAACCTTGACAGTGATTCACTCAAGTCCTATCATGTGATTGATATTAATGGTCTAAAGTACTATTAAGTAATTGTTGTATAAGGACTTATAAAGTTTAGGAGGTTGAGTTTTATGGCCAAGATTATCGGAATTGACCTTGGGACCACGAATTCCTGCGTTGCGGTGATGGAAGGTGGCGAGCCCAAGGTCATTGCCAATGAAGAAGGAGGGCGTACCACGCCTTCGGTAGTCGGATTCACCAAGACGGGCGAACGGCTCGTCGGACAGGTTGCCAAACGCCAGGCGATCACGAATCCGGAGAATACGGTGTACTCGATCAAGCGGTTTATGGGACGCCGCTATGACGAGGTTGGCGAAGAGATGAAGATGGTCCCTTACAAGGTCGTCCGGCAGGGCGATCACGTCGCCGTTCAGGCGCAGGGAAAGGACTATACCCCACCGCAAATCTCGGCGCTCATTCTGCAGAAGCTGAAGAAGGCGGCGGAAGATTATCTCGGTGAGAAAGTCACTGAAGCGGTGATCACCGTTCCCGCGTACTTCAACGATGCGCAGCGGCAGGCGACCAAAGACGCCGGACAGATTGCCGGACTCGAAGTGAAGCGAATCATCAACGAGCCTACGGCAGCGGCTCTCGCCTACGGGCTCGACAAGGGTAAGGACGAGACGATCGCGGTCTATGACTTCGGCGGTGGAACTTTCGATATTTCGATCCTCGAAGTCGGCGAAGGCGTGATCGAAGTGAAGGCTACCAACGGTGATACGCACCTGGGCGGCGACAATCTCGACCAGCGCCTGGTGGACTGGCTCATCGATGAATTCAAGAAAGACGAAGGTCTCGACCTGCGTGGCAAGGGCAATGAGATGGCCTTGCAGCGTCTGCGTGATGCGGCCGAGCGCGCCAAGATTGAGCTCTCGACCACCATGGAGACCGAAATCAATCTGCCGTTTATCACGGCGGATGCGAGCGGTCCGAAGCACCTGGTCAAGAAGCTGACGCGGGCGAAGCTCGAGTCGATGGTAGAAGACATCGTCCAGAAGTCGGTTGGCCCTTGCAAGCAGTGCATGAAGGACGCCGGCGTTGATCCCGCGAAGATTAACGAAGTCGTGCTCGTCGGTGGACAGACGCGAATGCCCCGCATTCAGCAGCTTGTGAAGGAGTTGTTCGGACGCGAAGGTCACAAGGGCGTGAATCCGGATGAAGTTGTCGCAGTCGGTGCGGCCATTCAGGGCGGCGTGCTCAAGGGCGAAGTGAAAGACCTGCTCTTGCTAGACGTTACTCCGCTGACCCTTGCGATCGAAACGCTGGGCGGCGTGGCAACGCCGATGATCCCGCGCAACACGAC
>AR_comb_assmDRAFT_11837538_pt1 | contig 16710 bp, 12 predicted proteins | sample ArasoioldDNA_FD_10543 | JGI IMG/M metagenome (IMG submission 10543) | reverse complement strand
AAAATCGCTCAGGTAGCGCTCACTAATTCTACCGTGATGATCTCCGGTGAAACCGGCACTGGAAAGGAACTGGTTGCGCGCGCGGTTCATGCATCGAGTTTAAGAAAGGATCGCAGCCTTATAAAAGTAAACTGCGGCGCTTTGTCGCCAACTCTAATCGAGAGCGAGTTATTCGGACACGAGAAGGGAGCGTTTACTGGGGCCGGCGCTAGGAGGATTGGGCGTTTTGAATTGGCGAACGGCGGCTCGCTTTTTCTGGATGAGATAGGAGAGTTGCCCCTGGACTTACAAGTGAAACTCTTGCGTGTAATCCAGGAAGGAGAGCTAGAACGTCTCGGCGGAACAAAAACAATCAAGACAGACGTTCGCATCATCGCCGCGACTAATAAGAATTTGAAACTGGAAATCGCCAGGGGCACATTTCGCGAGGACCTTTGGTACCGCCTAAACGTTTTTCCAATTACCGTTCCTCCACTCAGAGAGCGCAGGGAAGATATCGCTCCAATGGTCGAATTCTTCGTTGCCAAGTTTGCGAAAAAATATGGCAAGAACATAACGTCTATTTCGCACCGGCCGATGCTGCGTTTGCAGTCGAACTCCTGGCCGGGAAACGTCAGGGAGTTAGCGAACGTTATTGAACGTGCTGTGATCAATTCTAATGACGCCGCATTAAGATTGGTTGAAGACGTTGAAGAACCTGTCCAAATAACAGGGAACAAAACTAAAACGCTCGAACAGATGGAGCGGGACTACGTGCTTGAGACGATGGAGAAGACGGGATGGAGAATCGAGGGGCCGCATGGTGCTGCAAAGATTCTCGGTATAAATCCCAGCACGCTACGCACTCGAATGATAAAACTTGGAATACAGAAGCCCAACCACTTGGCCGCGTCTCAGACACACCTTACTTTATAGCTGCGCCGCGAGTTTCCCAACTCTTCGCGAGTCGCACGAAGTATTTCGAATTTCTTCCTCTTACTTCGCCAGATTGGGTATGAGATAAAACATCAAAGCAATAATTGCGTAGATGGTTATCAGCTGTACTCCCTTGTACCAATTGGCTTCTCCATCGCAAACCAATGCGCCGATCATTACAGCAGTGAATAGTGATCCAATCTCAGCGCGATTGAATGCAAGCTCGAGCGGCTGTGGTGCGATGAAGTAACTAACCAATACTAAAATCGGCGCTACAAACAACGCTATCTGTATACAACTGCCAAGCGCAATTCCGACGGACAAATCCATCTTGTTCTTCCGCGCCATGGCAATGGCCGAACCACTTTCCGCCGCTCCACCGACGATTGCGACAAATACGATTCCGATGAATACCTGCGACATTCCCAGGGCTTTACCAGTCTCCTCTGCTGCACCGACAAGAATCTCGCTCATCACTGCTGCCAAAACCGAAGCGGCAAGCAAAGTTATGACTGCTCGCGACACGCTCCACTGCGGCCCGTGATGTCCGCCGCCTTCTTCTGTATCTAAACTCGCAAAAGAACTCGAGTGCGTCTTCAGCGAAAACAGAATGTATAGACCATAGGCCAGGAGTAATAAGATCGCGATTCCGATATTGAGTTGTGCTTCGGCTCTGATGACAGAGTTTGGTGCCAACACCCGACTGAAAGCACTCGGTACCGTCATGCTTACCGCCGCGAGAAACATCATGCTGCTGTAGGTGCGCGCAGCAATTGGATTGAAACGCTGCTCGTGAAAACGCAAACCACCGGTTAAGAAAGCTACGCCTAATGCGAGCAACAGGTTCGCGAGAATAGCGCCAACAAGCGACGCTCGAACCATTTCGAGATAGCCCGCTTTCAACGCGACCAGCGCAATGATCAATTCCGGAGCATTTCCGAACGTTGCATTCAGCAATCCACCGATAGCATCACCGGTACGCGTCGAGATCTGCTCAGTCGCCTGCACGATCTGTGCGGCAATAGGAATGATCGAGAGCGCTGCCATGAAAAAAAGAACCGGCGCAGACACGTGCGCGAAATGCTCCAATGCAATAGTGAGCGGAATGAACAACAACAGCCAGTTGAGGGGGCTACGCAAAAAAGTGGCAAGAGCAGTTCGTTGTGGCAACCCCGAATCATGAACTGGAGGTACCGTATCTGATGCCGCCCTTGTCATAGTAAATCTCCCCTCTAAAAGCCGTACATTATTGGCGCAAGCCACAAGACGATTATTCCCACAAGTACTGTGAGCGGAATTCCGACCCTGGCAAAATCCGAAAACCGATAGCCACCGGGTTGTTGGACCATCACATTGGTTTGAAACGCGGCGGGATTGATGAAGGCGCACGAAGCGGCGCTCATTAACACCATCGCAAACGGGAGGAAGTTAACTCCGAGACTGTGGGCCAGCGATACAGCCACCGAAAACATCAGCACTGCTGAGGCCACATTCGACATCACATTCGTTAACGCGACTGTGCCAAAGAAGACGACAGCCAAAGCAATCCTGGGACTTCCGCCACCGATTAGCGCGAAGCCTTCAGCCGCTTTATTGGCAAGGCCAGTGCCAGTGACCGCGGTTTCCAATCCGACTGAAGTACCTATAACTACTATGGTCTTCCAATCTATGCTTTGCCAGAGCCGGTCTATGGTTAAGCATCCAGTCACGAGCATTGCCATTGCCGCCAGCAGCGCAGCATTCAACATGCTAAATATGCCGGTCGCTGCAAGCGTCACCATCAACATTGTGATAACGAGGGCCACAATTGCTCGATCGACTCGCTGTACCCGAAATCCTTCAAGTCTTTTCGTTAATAAGAAGTCTGACTCCCGACGGTTCTCATAAAAGAACGCGTCATCAACTTCCATCACACCCGCGTCTCCTGGTTGCAGGCGCAAATCCTCGAGGCAATCAGGCATCGCTTCGCCATTTCGCGAAACGCCCACCAACATCAGCCCGTATGGACTATCGGGAAGCGGTAAGTCGCTGACCTTGTGACCGACAGTGGGTGACTTTGCCGATAACACAACTTCTACGAGTTGGTGTTCATGACGCCGGCTCTGCATTTTTGTCGCGTAAGCAGGAACCAATCCCACGGTGGTCCATAAACCCGGTAACACGTCGGCTGGAGCTATGAACGTCAGCAAGTCACCGGCTTCGAGTGTTAACTGCGGCTCTATTTCTAAAAGCTGACCATTTCTCCTGACCGAATCCAGCACGTATCCGACGGGTTTAGCAAAGCCGACTTGCTCAAGTGTTTTGCGTTCGAGTCGTGACGACGCTTCTATAAAAAATTCGGAGCGGTACCGCCGCTTTTCAACGGCTGCGTGGTCATCTTCTCTGTCCGGTAAAAGTCGCGGTGCCGCTAAGATGAGAAAAAGGAGACCACCGAGCGTCGCCGGGATTCCTATCCACATCGGATCAAACATTCGGATTGGGCTGCTCGAAATGATCTCGCCATTCGCGACGGCCTCTGACACCATCCCAGCAACGATCAAGTTAACTGCCGTTCCGATTAATGTGATGGTGCCGCCTAGAAGTGCCACAAAGCTTATGCCCATGAAAAGCTTCGAGCTTTTCAAGCCGGTTAAGCGTGCGACATCGCGCACCGCCGGAATCATCATCGCCACTAATGGCGTGTTATAGAGGAAAGCACTGGCGACGGCGACGGGCGTCAGAATACGTACCTGCGCGACAGTGATAGATTTCGGCAATCCGATCAGTCGTTCAGACACGAGAGAGATTGCGCCTGTCGCGTACATGCCAGCTGCTACGGGATAGAGTGCCGCAACCGTAACTACACCGCTATTGCTATAACCTTTGAGCAATGCCGCTGCGGGCGCGAGCTTTAGTGTTATCGCGATCGTAATTGCACCGAGAAAAACCAGCCAGATGGGTAATTTGTTCCAAATTAAGAAGCCAAACAGGGCGACGAGTAGACCAAGGGTTGTCCATGCGGCGGCACTCATGGTTGTAATTACTCGAGGAACCGGACACGACCGCTCGATATTTCGAACAGCGCACCAACGATCTTCATCTTTCCTTCGGCCATTCGTTCCCGTGCTTCGGGCGTCGCCGTGATTTGGTTCACGGTCCACCGGATATTACTTTCCACGGCCTGGGCGGTTCGTTGTGCTGCTGAAAGCTGCGCGTTGTATGGAGGCAGGCCGGGCAATACGAGGTTGACCAGCAATTGAATTCTTGAAAGATGGTGCTCACGGCGATCACGCGTTAACAATGCAGCGTTAACAACTCCACAACCCTGGTGGCCCAGAACAACAAAGAGCTGCGTGTTCAAGTGGGCACCGGCATATTGCAGGCTTGCGCCAATTTCAGGTGAGTAGACGTTTCCAGCAACGCGTATTACAAAGAGTTCTCCCAACTCGGTATCGAAAATTAGTTCCGGCGGAACGCGTGAATCGCTGCAACCGAGAACCGTTGCAAATGGATGCTGACCGTACTGAAGGTCATTCATAGTTTCGTGCAACGGTGTTGGCACGCTGGTCCCGGAAAGATATCTTTCGTTGCCGGCAACCAAACGCTGAAGTGCTTCGTCAGCAGACACAGTGGGGTGTTCATCATTCATAACGGCGTTGTCTCGTAGTTGTAACCTCCTGGCTTGCGCTGCGCAGTCTTTGAGCTCGCGGATTCTAATTCGTCAAAAGTTTATGCTAATTAAACTGCCTTCAATCCTACCGCGTGAAATTGGTCCAAGACTCGCTCAACAAGTGCTTGCTCTGGTGGCTCGACTCGTTCGAGCTTGTAAGGGATTCCGAGTTCCTTCCATTTGTATCGGCCCATTTGATGAAATGGCAGCACGTCTACTCGTTGAACGTTGCCTAATTTCGCTGTGAAATTTGCAACGTTTGACACGTCTATTCGATCGTCAGTTAACCCTGGAAGTAAGACGTACCTTACCCAGACGGCTCGGTTCAGTTGCGAGAGTCGACGCGCAAAATCCAGAGTTGGTCCAACTCCCTTCCCTGTGAGTTTTTGATGCCGATCCGGATCCCACGTCTTAATATCCAACATCACGAGATCGATCGCCTTCAGTTCATCATCCGACAGGCGTTCGCCAAGATGACCATTCGTATCAAGCGCAGTATGAATTTTCATTGCCTTCGCAGCTGAGAATAGTTTGGCCGCAAACCGGTCCTGCATTAGGGGCTCACCACCACTCAACGTGAACCCACCGGCCATCACGTTTAATCCTTGACGGTATTTTTTTAGTTCATCGACTGCGCGTTCTAGAGGTACCGGCGTGCCATTATTCAAATTCCACGTGTCCGGGTTGTGGCAGTACTGGCAGCGCCAGTGACAACCAGAGGTCCAAGCCACCACACGCACTCCGGGACCATCAACGGTTGAGCCGGTCGTGAATGAATGGAGAAATCCAATGTCTCCAGTAGTGAGTGCCTGCTTAATGGCAGACTCGGAATAGCCTTGACTACGATTCACTCGCAACTCAAATGGACTTTTGGCCTCGAGCCCCGTCATTTCTAATGGCTGCGCTTCGGTCATAGTCTTGGACCTCCGTGGAACGTTCGGTTAATCACGTCGAGCTGCTGCTCGCGGGTGAGCCGTACGAAGTTGACTGCATAACCTCAAACGCGAATCGTTAGGTGCGGGTAGTTCTCCGGGTGGTCCATAGCATCGAATCTGTTCGCTCAACTCCTCGCGATCTCTGATGATTTCATCAGTCGATAACGCATCATCAAGACTTTGTTTCTCCTGCTGCTTCTTATCAATCAGTCGTTTTACGCCGTAGAGCGCAACTCTTCGGTAGTAGTTCCGCTGGATGCAGTCCCGGACGTTGATCTCTTTCTGCCAAAGATCCACTTCAAACCCTTCCCATCCGGGGACTACGCTCTTCGTTACGAGGTCGGGAGCAGTGCTCGCCATGTGTATATCCCTCCCAACATGTTGGTTCATCACGCGGCCTTCGCGAGTCCAAGCAGCGAACCCGTATGTCGAGCGATCATCAATTCTTCATTAGTAGGAATGACCCATACCGAAACTTTGCTTCCCACGGCAGAAATTTTTTGCTCGCGAGTGTTGTTTGCGGATTGATTTTGTTCGACACCGAGCCATGCTGAGGCAGCACAGATCCGCTCACGAATCTCTGACGAATTCTCGCCAATTCCGGCTGTGAAGACGAGCCCGTCGAGTCCACCAAGCACTGCGGTCAGGGCACCGATCTCCTTTGCTACGCGATAGACGAAATAGTCGACCGCAAGCTGCGCCTCCGGTTCAGGTCTGCCAAGCAGGTCACGCATGTCGTTGCTGATTCCAGAGATCCCAAGCAACCCCGATTTTTTGTAGAGCAGTGTTTCGACTTCTTTTGCCGATAGGTTTAGGCCTTGAAAAAGATGCAAAACAACGCCTGGATCTATTGACCCCGGGCGGGTGCCCATACATAGACCATCGAGGGCGGTGAAACCGAGCGTACTATCAACGCTCTTCCCTTCTCGTAGTGCACACAAGCTCGCACCGCTGCCGAGATGAGCAACGATCACTCGACCATTTGCGATCTCTGGCGCGACTTCCGGCAGCACGGACGCAATGTATTCGTAAGACAATCCATGAAACCCGTACCGTTGAAGACCGGCTTGACGGAGTTCACGTGGCAACGGAATGAGTTCGGCAACTGAAGTTTGGCCGCGGTGAAAGCTGGTGTCGAAACACGCAACCTGTGGCACGTCCGGCAAGCGGTGCATAGCCGCTTCTATAGCGCCAAGGTTGTATGGTTGATGAAGCGGAGCGAGGGGAACAAGTTTGTGAAGCTCAACAAGAATTTCTGGATTCAGAACGACGGGGCCGGAAAAGCGTGCGCCACCATGAACAACCCGATGGCCAACTCCGAGAACCCGCGAGCCGCCGTAATTGGACCCGAGCCATGCAGCAAGTGCTTCGACGGCGTCGCGGCCATCGCGAACTGACTTCAGATCTTCCTTCGCCAGACTGCCACCGTCTGCATCTTTGACTTGTAAACGAGGAGTGGTCCCAATGCCTTCTATCTGTCCACGCGCTTCCAGACGCCAGCCTTCTCCGGCAGGACGCTGGTAAACACAAAACTTCAAACTAGATGAACCAGCATTGAGTACAAGTGCGTAATCGTCCATCGAAGGTATCTCCTATGACGCGGTGGTCCAAATTTGCGCGACTAACGACTTGACCAAAGCCGTTGTGACCTCACGCCAGGAGCGAAGCCGAATGTTGCTGAAACATGCGCCTGAAGGTCTCGCGCTCGTAAGCAGCTGCGTTTGGAATCCTCTCGAAGCTCATATTGCCTCTCATTTCTTCGAGCGAATTCCATTCATTTTTGTCCATCCATTCTTCGATCCCAGTTCGCAGCGTCCGCAGGTGCGTTGGTCCATTTCGCATCAGAGTTGAAACCAACTGCGTTACATGAGCACCAACCATCGTCGCCTTAATCACATCGAGCGGTGTGTGGACCCCACCTGTAATTCCCAGGGAGGCTTTGACGCGTCCCGCCAGCACGGCCGTCCCGCGCAGGCGTAAATCCAAATCTGCCGAACTCGAGAGTTCTAACCTGCGAATAACCTCGAGCTCGATCACATCGATATCGATCTTGTGAAAGCGAGTGAAGAGCACCAATGCGTCTGCGCCGGCTGCATCAAGCTGCGATGCAAAGTTCGCGAATGAAGTGAAAAGCGCAGAGAATTTGACGGCCACGGGAATGCGCAAGCCACTTTTTACGTCTCGCACCATCTGAACCAGGTGACTCTCTACATCGCCTGAGCGGGCGGTGGGATCAGCGTTCGTATGGTAGAGGTGTAGTTCGATCGCGTCGGCACCGGCATCTTCCATGAGCCGAGCATAAGAAACCCAACCACCGGGAGTGCAACCGTTGAGTGAAGCGATGACGGGGACACCAACCGACTTTTTTACGCGACGCAGATGCTCGAGATACTCCTCGGGTCCAGGCGGTGCGACCGAATCGGGCGAGTAGCTTGTTGCTTCCGCAAACGAATCATCATGCGCCTCGGAAAAAAAGAAGCCGGCCATTTGCTCTTCGGTGATGTCTTCCTCATAAAGTGAACGCAGGACAAAAGCAGCGGCTCCGTTGTCCTCCAGTTGCTTCACCAAATCGAGATCGTCACTGAGCGGACTCGCACCCACGATCATCGGGTGCGGTAATGGAATCCCCATGTACTTGGTGCTGAGATTCATTTGTCCTTTTCCTCCTCGTTAACAGCGTTGCCGTTCTCACCATCTTTAGCGGGGATGATTGGCACAGCGATGCCTGCGAGTTGTTGATAAACGGAGTAACGTCGTTCTGCTTGTGCCTGCGACTCTTTGAGAAAATGTTTGTAGCGGTCGGGATCAGCGCGTTCGATCATTCTGAAACGCGATTCATTGCGCATGTAGTCAGCCACCTTAGCTTTGGGTGGACCATAATCGAGATTCAGCGGCGCCTCTCCTTTGACAAGTCGTCGTGGGTCAAACCTGTAGAGCGGCCATACACCTGACTCAACCGCTAACTTTTGTTGGGCCGCACCATTCGCCATGTCGTAGCCATGTGCGATGCAGTGACTGTAGGCAATGATCAAGGACGGACCCTTGTACGACTCGGCTTCGAGAAAAGCCTGGGCCGTCTGCGCCATTTTTGCGCCGAAGGCTACGCGTGCAACGTAAACATGGCCGTACATGTTTGCTAACAATCCGAGGTCTTTCTTACCGACCGGTTTTCCGGATGCAGCGAACTTGGCAGCAGCACCAAGCGGCGTTGCCTTGGATTGTTGGCCGCCGGTGTTTGAATAGACTTCTGTATCAAGCACCAGCACATTGACGTCGCGGCGATTAGCGAGGACGTGATCAAGTCCGCCATATCCAATGTCGTAGGCCCAACCATCACCGCCAACCAGCCATACGCTCTTCTTCACAAGGTAGTCGGCAACGGACTCGAGCCGTCGCGCTTCTGGTGTTTGGATAGCGCCTAACTTGCTACGCAGTGTGGTAACTCTTTCACGCTGGGCCACGATGCCAGCTTCAGTCTCCTGATCTGCTTCGAGTAACTCGGTGGCAAGCACGTCGCCGATGTTCGACGCCAGTTGTCGTACCAACGTGTCGGCAGTTTTTATGTGAGCGTCAATAGCCAAACGAAAACCGAATCCAAACTCAGCGTTGTCCTCAAACAGTGAGTTTGACCATGCTGGTCCTCTCCCGTCGCGATTCGTTGTATACGGTGTTGTAGGAAGGTTACCGCCATAGATCGATGAGCAGCCGGTGGCATTTGCCATCAACAGCCGGTCACCGAAAAGTTGAGTTAAGAGTTTGAGGTAAGGAGTTTCACCGCAACCAGAGCAGGCGCCGGAGTATTCGAATAGAGGCTCGAGAAACTGGGACCCTTTATGATCGAGTCGGACGACATCGGCACGCGCAAGCTCCGGCAGATTAAGAAAGAAATCATAGTTCGAACGTTCAGCCTCGCGTAGCGGCGCCTGGGGCGCCATGTTAATCGCCTTATGTTTTGGATTGGTCCTATCCTTGGCAGGGCAAACGTTAACGCACAGGTTGCAACCCGTACAGTCTTCCGGAGCCACCTGGATGGTAAACATCTTCCCTTTGTATTCAGGACTCCTATAAGCAGTCGACTTGAAAGTCTCCGGCGCTCCCGCGAGTACAGAGTCGTCATAAACCTTGGCGCGTATCGCTGCGTGTGGACAAACCAATGCGCACTGGTTGCACTGGATGCAAACCTTTGTATCCCACACCGGTATTTCGAGAGCGAGGTTTCGCTTCTCCCATTTCGCCGTTCCAACTGGCCAGGTACCATCCACAGGAAAGGCGCTCACCGGAAGCATGTCGCCTTTCCCCGCCATCATTACCGCGCTGACTTTTTGAACAAAATCGGGAGCCCGTTCGGAGACGAGCGGCGGCCGCGAATGACTAGCACTGACTGCACTGGGTACCGGCACCTCGTGTAGTTCAGCTAGAGAAAGATCTACAACCTCGCAGTTCCGGCGGACGACTTCTGGGCCACGCTTGCCGTACGTCTTCTCAATCGACTTCTTGATGTGCGCGATCGCTTCGTCGCGTGGAAGTATTCCGGAAATACCAAAGAAGCAAGTTTGCATTATGGTATTAATGCGACCGCCCATTCCTACTTGCTTCGCTAGTGCGTATGCATCGATCACGAAGAAGCGAATACGTTTTTCTATCATCTGCTCCTGCATCTCACGCGGGAGCCGATCCCAAACTGTGCCAGCATCGCCCGAAGCGTTTAGGAGAAACACCGCACCTGAGTCTGCGTATTCCAGGACGTCAATCTTGTCGACAAATTCAAACTGATGACACGCCACGAAATTAGCGCGGTCCACAAGGTAAGTAGATCGAATGGGCCGGGGACTTGAACGCAGGTGCGAAACTGTAATTGCGCCAGACTTCTTTGAATCGTAAACAAAGTAGCCCTGCACAAACCGCTCTGTCTCGCCGCCGATTATTTTGATTGAATTCTTGTTGGCTCCCACTGTGCCATCCGCACCGAGGCCATAAAACAGTGACCTTGAAACATCATCACCCTCAGTGCGAAAAGTTGGATCCCATGTGAGAGATGTATGAGTTACATCGTCGATAATTCCAATTGTGAACTGACGTTTTGGCTTTGGCTTGTTCAACTCATCAAAGACAGCTTTCACCATCGCCGGAGTAAACTCCTTCGACGATAAGCCATAGCGACCTGCGATTATGTTTGGCTCGCTCGCAAAATTCGATTCACCTTCCGCTCGTGCTTGTGCGAGTGCCGCTACAACATCGAGGTAGAGAGGATCTCCAGGCGCTCCTGGTTCTTTGGTCCTATCGAGTACAGCAATACTTCGGGTAGTTTTTGGCAGAGCTGCAAGAAACGCACTGCGCATGAATGGACGATAGAGACGCACCTTCACCACGCCGAGTTTCTCGCCTCTTGCGTTCAGGTACTCAACTGTTTCCTGCACAGTTTCTGCGCCGGATCCCATGATCACGATTACACGGTCGGGTTCAGGATGGCCTGCGTAATCGAACAGTCCATACTTGCGTCCGGTTCGCTCCGCGAGTTTCTCCATCATACTTTCGACTATCGCTGGAGTTTTGTCGTAATAACTGTTGGCGGCCTCTCGCGCTTGAAAGAAGACATCGGGATTTTGTGCGGTACCTCGGATTACCGGACGGTCAGGAGTAAGAGCTCTTTCACGATGGGCGTGAATTGCTTCTTCCGAAATGACACTGCTTAAGTCGTCGTCGCTAATTTCCTCAATCTTGCCAACCTCGTGAGAAGTACGAAAGCCGTCGAAGAAATGCATGAATGGAATTCGTGACTCGAGAGTTGCAGCGTGTGCGATTGCCGCAAAGTCGTGCGCCTCCTGGACCGAGTTTGAGCAGATCATCGCAAAGCCGGTCTGACGACAGGCCATAACGTCGGAGTGATCACCAAAGATCGAAAGAGCATGGGTCGCCAACGTTCGAGCAGTCACGTGCATTACAAAGGGTGACAGCTCTCCGGCAATCTTGTACATATTCGGAATCATCAGCAGGAGACCTTGAGACGCCGTAAACGTCGTCGATTGGGCGCCAGCCTGAAGAGCTCCGTGAATTGCTCCCGCCGCGCCACCTTCCGATTGCATCTCTGCTATTTCTGGAATGACACCCCAAAGATTTGTCTTTCCCCGGCTGGCCCATTCATCACACAACTCTGCCATTGTCGAGCTGGGTGTAATGGGGAAGATTGCGATCGCTTCACTTACGCGAAACGCGACGGAGGCAGCAGCCTCGTTTCCATCAACTGTAATGAGCTTTTTAGTAGACGTAAGTCACCTCCACTTTCAGGCACTTCGCCGGGCGTGAGCGACGAGTTTGGCTACTGCGCAACTCGCGATTCTCGATCTGACGCTGTCCGCTCGACTGGTTAGAATTACTGGCACGCGAGCGCCCAGGACCATGCCGGCGCTGTCCGCATTAGCGAGAAAACTCAGCTGCTTCGCGAGGATATTCCCGGCTTCGAGATCAGGCGCCAAAAGAATATCTGGATCACCAGCCACGCTTGACTTGATTCCCTTTGTCTCGGCTGCTTGTTTGCTAATTGCGTTATCGAAAGCCAATGGACCATCAATTAACCCGCCCTCGATCTGGCCACGCTCAGCCATCTTGCAGAGAGCGGCCGCATCGAGAGTAGCCGGCATTTTCGAGTTAACTGTTTCGACGGCACAGAGAACTGCCACCTTCGGTTTCTCAAGACCAAGCGTGATAGCGAGATCGATCGCGTTCTGACAAATATCGACTTTGTCTTCTAAGGTCGGTGCGATGTTTATAGCGGCATCAGTAACGATCAGGACTTTGTGGTAGGTAGGCACGTCCATGACGAAGACGTGACTGATGCGACGACCCGTTCGCAATCCTCCGTCACGAGAAACGATCGCAGACATCAACTCATCGGTGTGAAGACTTCCTTTCATGAGCACTTCGGCGCGACCTTCGCGTACGAGGGCAACAGCCTGCCTGGCCGAGTCAACACTGTGAGACGTGTCGACGATTTCTAACTTGCCCAGGTCTAATCCGGCGCTCTTTGCTGTCTCCGCAATCTTCTCTGCTGGACCAACGAGGATCGGTAGTATTAATCCAGCTTCTGCGGCCTCGACGGCACCAGTCAACGCACTCTCTTCACAAGGATGCGCCACCGCCGTCGGTACCGGCGCGAGGGTTTTACAACGTTCTAACAGTCTCTCGTATTTTCCTGTTCCAGTTGCGCTACTCATTTTCAAAATCTCCTGATTGATCACTAAATCGCCCTCGTTAGTTGCACCTGGCCGCTGAACGGCCTGATGGTTGGCCCGGAGGGACACTCGACGTCTCCGCCGACACCGTGAGCGGTTGCGATCGGGTCCAGTCGTATACATCGAGACCCGCATTGCTCGGTCGCTATCCTTCCCGTACTGACCCTCGGGCTTTCTCTTTGATTAACATGTGCTGCACAACTATTTCGCTTTCGTTGCTGCTTTGCGAACTGCGGGTCCGGTTTCTTTCAAGATCAAAGTTAGGATGATGGCGATCACGACTCCATAAAGGAGTGGCGTAAACGTTGTTTGGAAGTGCTCAAGTGAAAACCGTTCAGCGCCTCCGGATACTCTCACCAGGATCCAGCCGAACACGGGACCAAGCAGTGCACTAAAAGTGAAGTTGATAAAGTTCACGACACCAGTTGCGGTGCCGCCGAGGTGTGGCGGGTTAGCTTCCTTAATGACTGTGTAAGGCAACATCGCTGCACCGGATGCAATACCTGCTACCAACGCAATCACGTACGGAGGGAACACTCCGGCACTGCCATACAGCGCCCACGCGAGACAAGCCAACAACACAATCGCAGCAGCGATAATTACAGGCTTGCGACGACCCATTCGATCCGAGACAAATCCCAACAAAGGACATCCGATGATCCACCCAAATGGAACGGTAGACGAACGCAAGACAGCGGACGCGTAATCGAACCCGTGGGCCTCTTGTAGAAAGCGTACGCCCCACGTCATGTCGAGAATTGTTGTCGGGACGAAAAGCAACCCGGCGATCAGTCCGCATAGAATCGACTGCGGATTCGCGAACACTGTGCGAAATCCCTCGATGATGGGTCTAAAACCGCTGCTCGACACAGCCTGTTTCGGTTCCTCTTTGGGAATTAGAAAGAATAGAACGACTCCGATGACGAACCCTGCAATGCCCATTCCGATCCAAAACGCCGTCCAACTGAGGCCTCCAGCAATCATGGGGCCAACAAGAAACTGTCCGGCTGAGCCGCCGGACATCCCAAACATTTGCGTGACTCCGATCAACGTAGCTGCTTTAGATGGCGCGAAATTTTTAGTGGCGATGTAAATAGCGCCGACGAGCGCGAACACGCCGCCGGCACCCTGGATAAATCGACCTATGCCAGCTATTTCACGTTGACCGGTAGCGAACAACAACGCGCCGATACCGACAGCAACCGCGGCGTAAGGAATGAGGCGACGTGGACCAAGGCGGTCCATCGCTGCACCCGCAACCAAACTGAATGGTGAATAGCCGTAGTAAAAAAGACCGACTATAGAAGCAACGCCCAATGCTGAGAGGCCAAACGCTTCCGACAACTGCGGCATCATCACTCCGGGCGCGGAGCGCAGTGCGTATTGGTAGAAGTAATAAACAGCGGTTAATACCCAGGCGACGACGGCCATGCGAATGTCATGACCAGCGGTTACTTTCTTCTCAAATTGTGCAGCTACCTCGGCCATTTCAGTTGGTTTCGTTTCAGATGCGGCCCGGTCGCATCGTCATGAACAAGCTATTGAGCATTGCAGTGAAAGTACGGCGATGCGGCGTGTTTGGTAGGGCAGACCTCGCCGCCACATCAAGTCGATCGGCGATGCCGTAGCGAAACGCTTCTCAGAAATACGATTTCCCAAGCAAGTTAGACGACAACCGTCTTCCTGAACCGTATCTATTGATCATCCATGACAGGTGTCCAGGTCTTGTCTGGATTGAATCGCTCTATCGCAGCCGCTAACTCTGCAGTCTGTGGTCCAAGATCCTTTTGATAGACCACACCGTCATGACTAACCATGAAGGTCTTGACTCCGGTCACACGGTACTGTGCCGGAAAGGCGATGAGGGCGAAGCCGCCGATCATCACATCCTTAACAACAAAGTCCAGCTCCCCGAGGGGCGCATTTGGTCCTTGACCCTTCAAGATCTTGAAGAAGTAGCCGTGGTACGGTTCCGTTTTGTTGGTATACCCGCGAGTGATTGCCTCGGCTACTTTTTCGCCGATCGGTCCACCCCAGGTACCATCTTCGTTCCGCCACGCTAGACCATCCTGAGTTCCAGGAGTACTGATGATGTGCTGCGCATATTGATTCACAGTGGACGTACCGTGCTTTTGAAGCGCGTACTGATGTTGGGCTTCAACATAGCCACGACAAATCGCAATCGCATCGAGTTCGTTACCGCCGACTCGCCGGTAGAGAAGTTCCTGGCGGCCGGCCTTGGTGTCGAAAGACCACTTCGTTCCGATCTTTACTATCGGCACCGCGAATGGCCAGTCGTCCTCGCCGATCTGGAGAAGGGCGCGCCGAGGGTTCTTTGGCTGCAACGCCACTTTAGTCTTGATACGAGCTTGTTCCGCAAACTTCGTTGATACTTCACGATCGCGCGCGGGCTCCCCGGTGTGGATAATGTCGTAACTGTCGGGACCTAGAATTTCAGCTAGCGCGGCTAAGTCGTACTTTTCGGCCGCATCGATAAGCGCGTTCGCTGCTTCCTCGGGAGTACTGAAAGACTTCGCTGCCGCCGCAGTAGTTTGGGCGAACGCCAATTGCTGTGAGGTAGTGATCACCAGCGCCAAACTGAGGCTGGCGAAAAAGAGTGGGCGAAGAAATTGCACTTCTGATTTTGTAGTTTTGTTTTTCATCACTTTAATTACCTCCTTCGGCCACCACCGCCGCCGCCTCGACCACCACGCCGCCGCGACTGCCGCCCATACTCGATGATCCGCCGCCGATTGGAGGTCGTGTGTGAAGAGTTAACGGTGAACATGAATCTCCACAGCGCCAGGACATGGAATTCAAATTTCGAAATCAGAAATCTCTGCGCGTTCGGGGACGAACTGCTAACCTTCCCTGCATACGCGCAAACAAAAGCTCAAGGCGGCACCCGAGATTCAACTAGCAGGGATTACTGAATCTCGAAGCCGCCGAGCATCGCGGAGTTGGCCTCTTGTTGCCAACACCGCCTCAATATTCAATGTTTGAACAGACCCATGAGCTTCACAGGACCGATGCCATAACTCTCCACGTCGATTGCGCTACCGTCTAAGACTTTGATTTTCGCGGCATACAACAGCGCACCGGAACCTTCTTCTTTTCCCTTGCTATTGGTCTGCAGATCGAGTTGGAGGATTCCAAATGGGTAGTCTCTTGACCTATTAGATACATATGCCTCGAGAAAGCCGACCGGTCGATCGCCGACCGCATATATTCGTCGCCCGCCTTCTATCCTATGGGAACGAATAAGTTTCAAGTCATAAAATCCGACGCGGCCACTTAGACTGATTCTGCCCTTCGACTTCGTCTTCTCCAGTGCTTTAAGCAACGCGTCTGGTCCAGCTTCTCGTAGGACTGACGCCAACGACTTCGCTTCAGCGTCGTTTGTGTAACTGTTGACGTAGATATCAACGTTGGCCTTCGCGCCGGCGCCCACCATGGCTGGACCAGCACCTGAGGGCATGAATGCAAGCGCTGCAAACTTTTCCTTCTTTGGCTGGTGCTCCGACTTTGCCTGTTGCTCCTGCGCAAGAGTAATCAAAGACATTGCCAACGAGACTAAGACGAGCAAACAGGCCACCGCAAAGATCTTAAATTTCATTTGGTCCCTCCTTTCTATCTGGTTTTATCAATCGTCCCGAAGAACTATTTCAGCGGCGGCGGGTATTTCTTGAACAACTTCGCCATGGCCTTGTTGATATTCTTTTCGACCTTCTGAGGATCTTTCCCAGAGCCTAACGTCTTACTCGCTTCACCTCGCCAAACCTGTTTCTTTGTAGAGACGTCATAAATATCGCAATCAAGTGTTCCGATGTGGATGGTCGAGCTCGTAGTAGTTGATGTCGACATACCTCCCCAACCACCCCAGCCGCCCCAACCCCAGCCGCCTCCGCCTGTGCTATACGAGTTCCATTGCTTCTCTTGATTTACAGAGGCCTGATACGTGACATAGAGATCTGGATTGTCT
>AR_comb_assmDRAFT_10045450_pt1 | contig 16712 bp, 10 predicted proteins | sample ArasoioldDNA_FD_10543 | JGI IMG/M metagenome (IMG submission 10543) | reverse complement strand
CGAGATCGGCTTCGGTGAGCGCCATCTACGCCTGCCAAATCTCGAACGCAGCCCCGCCGAAGGCGTTGTTCGTCGTCGTGTCGTCCGGTCCCCCGTACTTGAAGTTGAGCGACGCGAGGAGTGTCTCCACCCCGTAGGCCGCGTCGTAGGTGTACGAGTTGCCCGGTGTCAGCCCGGAGATCACGCCCTCGCCGATGTGCACCCACCGCCGGTTCGTGTCCCAGGTGCCGGCGAACGATTGCAGCGGAGCCGCCCGCGCGACCACGCTCGCCCCGCTCATCACCCCCAGGAGGGGAACGGAGTAACCGGCAGCCCCGTGTGCAGCCAGAGCGAGGCGCCACCGCACCCGCCCCGAGGACGGCGCGGTGAACGCGTTGCGGAGGTTCGTGGTGTCGATGGCCGTCATGGCGAGCCCCGCCGTGAGCGCCTTGGACACCGCGGCGGCGGGATCGTAGAGCTTCCCGGCCAGCAGGGCGTTCGCGTCCCAAATCTCGTAGGCGAACTGACCCCAGGCGTTCGTCACCGTCGCGTTGTCCGGGCCTCCGAGCTTGATCCCACCGGAGGCGTTCAGGACGTCCACGCTGTACGCGGCGTCCCAGATGTAGGAGTTGCCGGGCGTCAGGCCCGTCACCACGAAGTCGGCATCCTGTACGCAGGAGTCGCCCGTGTTGGGGTTCGGCGCCGCAGTAGCGAACGGCGTCACCCTGCCCTTGACCGTGGACCCTTCCATCACGCCCAGCAGCAGACACGGAGGAGTGGACGTTCCCGACACAACGCACCGGATGTGGACCCGCACGCTCCCCGAGGACGGAGCCGTGAACGTGATGCGAAGGTTCGTCGTCGAGATGGCGGCCATGACCGAGAGCGGCGTCCCGTTGATCTGCTCGGCCGTAGAGGGGTCATAGGCCACGTTCCCGAGGATCGCGGCCGCCGCCCCGGAGCTGGCCCCCGCACCGACCCAGTACCCCATCACGCCCTCCCTGAGAACGACGCGACGACGGTGCCCGACACCACCTCGAGGTACCAGTCATTCGCCTGCATCGGGTGGGGATAGATCTCCCCGGTACAGGTGTCGATGGGGAGCTTGAGCGGGACGATGATCGCCCCCGCTCCCGAGTCCTTGCGGATGTTCACCACAGCCGCAGCCGTGGCCTTGATATGCCACCCGGTGAGCAGGGTGATCCCAGAGGCACCCGATGCCACCAGGGCGACGTTCTTGTCGGCGATCACGCGCCCTCCCTTCTGCTGCTGCTGTGGGCTATGGGTTCTTCACGTACTCGCCGGATGCCTGCTGCTTGGCGGCGAACTCCTCCGTGTCCTTCTGCTGCTTCGCCACCGCATCGCGGATGGGCGTGTCGAACTTCCCGACCTTCGGCACCGTCACCTCGACGCCCGTGGTGGGCGTGTCGTTCTCACCGGGCAGCGCCGTGGTGCCCTGCGCCACGTTGAGCGGCTCGCCCGGAGAGGCGTCGGTGATCTCGGCCCCGCGCGGCGCGGCGAGGTTCGGGTGACGGACCTCGTTCGGCTCGTGGGACACGTCCCGGCTCTTGGCGATCCCGTTCAGCGCGTCCTGATACGCCACGGAGCACTCGTGCATGTGGGTGATGCCGGCGACGTACTTGACGTAGCCGTCCGCTGCCGTGACCGGCTTGCCGCACGCCAGGCAGTTGCCCAGCTCCACGTCGACGCGCTCGTCGACCGTGGTGCCGGTCGGGGTGCCGAACCCCAGCTTCAACTCCTGGTCGCGGGCCTCCTTCTCGGCGTTGATCGCAGCCTTCAACTCGTTGTCGGCCTGGGCCGACTCCTCCTGGGCCTTGCGCTGCTCGTCCTCCTCGGCCCTGATCCGCTCGAGCTCGGCCTGGGCCGAGGGAAGCGGCTCCACGTCCACCGCCGTGTCGGTCGGGACGCGATCCCGCTCGGAGACCACCACCTCGTCGGACTCCGTGCCCGTTTCGATGGTGCCCACGTCCGTCGAGGGGACATCGCCCGCGGGGGCTTCCTCGTCCTTCTTCTTCGCCGTCATCTCGCTCCCTTCTGCTGCCTCTGGGTCTGCACCCACAGATTCGCAACCGCCTCACGAACGGCATCACGGTCGAGGCGCTCGCCCGTGAGGTCGTCGTCGACGTACTGCCCGAGGGTGCTGGCCGGGAACATACGGTGGCGTGCGTACTCGTCCAGCAGGAGCGCCGCCATGCGGTCGGTCGTCTCTCGCTCCGAGATGCGCCGGGGCCGGATGGGCGGCCCCGGTGCCGGGATCGGCGGCGCCGTGCGTACCCGCTCCAACCGCCGGCGTTCTCTCCGCGAGGGGATCATTCCCCGGCTGACCAGCTCGCGCTTGACCAGCTCGCGCACCACCGCAGGCCGCACGGGACCAACGCCCTCGACGTTGCGGAACACCATGTCCTGCCCATCGGGGACCGTCACGACCTGGGTGGTGATCTTCTCGATGCTCATACGCGAGCAGGCTCCCGCGCTGCGGTCGGGTACCGGACGACGCCCTGGCGGAACAGCAGCTCGTGCTCGAGACACCGCTCGGATCCGTTCTCGTGGTCGTCGTTGACCATCGCGGAGTCCCAGCAGTCCTTCACCGCGCAGAAGATGTCCGGGTACTTCGCGGGGTCGTACTCGTGGGGGAACACGAACCCCTTGTCGAGGTAGTGCCGCAGCGGCGTGGTGGGGTCCGTGAGCGATCCCCGGTTGTTGAACGACGGCTCGATGGGGACCTGGATCAGCACCGGGACGTCATTGAGCGGGTTCACCAGCTTCACCGTCCGCACCGTGGTGCGCCGCTGCTTGTCCGACAGCTTCTTGGGCTTCGGCCTCGGACGGAGTGCCGGGTGTACGAGCGGAGCTTCCGTGAGCGGCTCCTCGACCTTCGGTTCGGCCATGCCTTCTCCTTCCGGGAGAGGGGGGGGCCGAAGCCCCCCCTCATCCCCTATGCCTTGGTGATGACCGAGACACCCCAGCCGTCGACCAGCTCACCCTGGCCGTACACGCTGGTGATGTTGTGCTCCGTGGCACGGAGCGATGCGTCACGCTGCGGCTCGTACCGGATCGGGCGCTTGTCCACCCGAGCCAGCGCGTCCCGCGCGAACATCGCACCGGCCCGGTCCACGGCGGCGTTCGCCGTCGCCACGTTCGTCGTGGCGTAGATCGGGATGGTGTAGTACGTGAACTCGTACCCCACCTTCCCGTTCGGACCGAACGTGTCCGGCGGAACCGTCGACCAGATCGCAGCCGACGTGGCCGCCAGCGCGACCCGGAGGTCGCCGAGCTGCTTGGTGTGCAGCACCAGCACGTAGGGCCGCGGTGCGTCGGCGTTCGTGAGCGAGGTCATGGCCGAGAGCAGGTTCGCCTCGGTCAATGCCACGTTCGTCGTGCCGGCCACCGTGGAGAACCCCGCGAGCAGCGCCGCCAGGTCGGTGTCCCGCTTGTCGGCCACCGCCTTGCCGCCCTGCGCCGCGAAGCGCATCCCGTCGGAGATGATCGACGCCTCCATGAGGAGGTCGGTCACGTCGATACGGATGGACGCCGCCTCCGTCACGGAGATGTCCACATTCGTCGTGTCCACCGCCGTCGACACGAGGTCCACCGTTTCCGCGATGGCCGCAGCCGTCAGGGACGGCCACACATCGAAGCTCATCGCGTTGGACGGCTTGCCCACCAGGGACTCCTGGCGGACGAGGTTGTCCATGACCGCCACCGAATACATGGCGTCGACCATCACGTCCGAGAGGATCTTGGCGTAGATCAGCTCGGTCGCGGTTGACGTCGTTGTTGCTGCCACTTCTCAGCTCCTTCCCGGCCTAGGGCTCCTGGGCCTCGGGATGGTTCAGGACCAGGGGCCGCGCTCCCGATGCGATCTCGCTCGCCATACGTTCGAGCGCCGCCGTGTCCCCTCGGGCGTTCGCCTCGAGGAAGGCTGCGGTCGTGTACGGAGCGGGTGGGACACCCGTGGACGATGCGACGACGGGAGCCATGGGAGCCGCCGTGGTGGTCTGCTGCTGCTGCGGCTGCGGTTCCGGTGGCGCCGGTTCCCCCTCGGTGGCAGAAGCCGGTGCCCCCTGGATGTTGAACGCCTGGGCGAACGCCTGGACCTGCTCCGGCTCGAGGTTCGGGTTCATCGTGTTGAGGACCTCGAGCTGCGCCTCGCTCAGTCCAAGAGCACGGGCCTGTGCCTGCACGGCCTGTGCCTGGAACCTCGCGGCTCGCTCCTCGGCATCCTTCGCACGGTTCGCCGCCTCGCGTGCTGCCTTGTCCCTGCGTTCTCCCCAGGCCCGTACCTCGTCGAGATTGCCCGAAGCACGACCACCCAGGTCGTCGTCGTTCTCAGGTGCCATGAATCTCTCCTCTCACGAGAGGGCGCGCAGACATGCGCGGTGAAGGGTGCCGGGTTTCGCGCTCACGGGGACCGGCTGTTCCCCGGAGGGAGTGGAGCTATGTCCAGGGCTTGTACGAGCGGGGGGCCTGGCGATCCCCGCCGAGTGGGCCGGTCGGGTGTGACCCCGACTTACACCGCGCACGGTCGGCCCTGGGCTGCTGGCGCGGACAAGTTCTCACGGCAACGATCGGCTGGTCAAGCGCCGTGGAGGAAGAACCACAGGACAAGCACCATGAGAAGCAGGCCAATCGCACACCCCACGGCTCAGGCCGAGTGGTCCCAACTGTCCTCGGATTCCTCGGACCACGCCCAATGATCCGCCCCCGGCGGAACCCCCAGGATGCACAGCGAGAGACCCCCCTGGTCGGCACGCCCGGTCGTTTCCCCCCGAAACTCCCACGGACCCGAGTGCGCCACGGAGCGCCAGAACACCATGTGGTTTGCCGTTCCCGGCAGCGACACCGTGGTCCACCCGGTCGCCGAGGAGATCGAGTTGAGCTGCCGGCTCAGGAAGATGTAGATGACATCCTCCTCGTCCGGGACCTCACGTCTGCCGCTCACCTGCCAGAAGCCCCCCGAAACGATCCCCGAGTGGTGCAGGTGGCCGAGCGGGTCTTGGAGCTGCCAGTCCGTCCCGGTGTACGGGGAGCTGGTCCTGACGCAGATCATGGTCCCGGCATAGGTGGTGCCCGACGAGAGGGTCCAGGCATACGAGCCCCCCTCGGTACCGTCCGCGCACCGGAACCACACGGACACCTGATTCGGATCGGCGCCCATACCACCGGCCCAATCCCCGCCCTCGCCCATCATGTCCACGTAGCCCAGCTCAGGGGGCCATTGGGTCCACCCGGAGGGAGGCGTCAGCGTGATCCCCTCGGAGCGACCGATGAACGCCAGCAGGAGGTCCCCGGACACATGCGTGGGAGTGTTCAGCGTGATGGTGGTGCCGCTCCCGCTCACGCCGCTCCCCGTCCCCACCACCGACGCCGCGCCCGTCCCGGTCCCGTTCTCCGTTTCGGTGGGGGTGCTCGTCGTCCGCAGGACAACGGCAATCCAGAACACGCTCGAGACAGCACTCGTTTCGGCCCGGACACTGATGTGCGCCTTGTTACTCGCGGTGCCCGAGAGCTTGTGGAGCATCCACGCACAGAGCATGTCGCCGGTGTACGTCCCGTTCCGCATGTCCTGCGTCCGCGTGCCGCCCCCGGTGTCACGCGACGGAACACCCGCGTACCCCTCCGCTCCGTGTCTGATCCAGCCGGTCGTGGCGATCTCGCCGCGGGTCCAGCTCGTTGACAGGGATGCCTCCATGTTCGCCTTGGACCGGGTGTCGAGGATCGGGCACCAGTACAGGTGAACCCCGTCCTGATACGTGGGCTGCTCCGTGGCGCCGCTGCCCGCGCCCGAGCCGACCTGGGGCGATTGGGTGTATGCGTCGATGGGGTCCGCCACGACGATCCCGGAATACTCCCGGACCTCCCACACGCAGGTACGTGCGTCCGTCAACGTGACGGTGACGGTGGTTTCCCCACCGGCTGCCTCCTTCCACCACATCCCCGAGTTGCGCGAGGCGGTGTTCATCTGGGCGATTTGCGTCCACGTCCCCCCGAGGTTGTCGGTGATCGACATGACGTTGCTCGATCCCGAGAGCGTCAGGCAGGCGGCGGCGACGATCAGGAGGTTCCCGGCGGTCGCGGAGGAGATCGACGCGGCGAACGTGGTGGAGCTGACTGCCCCACCACCCGCACCACCCGTGCCGGAGGTGTGGATGCCGAAGTCGACATGCTGGACGAGCGCAGCGGTCACGCTGTCTGCGGCCCCCCAGAGCCCGCCACGACCGTCCTGGGCGCCCCTGTGAGCGCTCCCGCGTATGGGGTAGCCCTCGGCTCGCTCTGAGCCTTGGCGGTCGCCAGGGCCTTCTCAGCGCGGATTCTGATGTCGGCCTGGCCGGGTCCCCCGAACTCGAGGGTGATGAGGTCCGAGCGGGTCAGACCGTGCTGGGCATACAGGCGGGAGAGCGGCATGGTGGTGCGGAGCTGGTTGGCGAGGTCGGCCATCGTCGCCTGGGTCCCCGACTCGGTGAGGGTCTCCGGGCTGACGGCCTGGATGCGAGCCGCCTCCGCGTGAGTGAGGTAGGTGCCGGCGTTGGCCGCAGCCGTGCGGAGGTTCACCCGCTCCCAGATGTCGTAGAACTCCTTGGGAGCCTGCCCGAGCAGCGCGTTCGCCACCTGGGCCTCGCTGATCTTCCCAAGCCCCGCAGCGGACCACTCCTTCTGCAGCGCCGCGAACGCCTCCGGGGACTCCTTGATCCGGTTCGCTGCCGAGTAACGGTCGGCGACCTCCTGGGGGGACACGTCGTTCCCGATCCAGCCCCCGATCATCTCGGCGGACGGGGTGTACCCGAGGAGGTACGCCGTGTGCGTGTAGGTGTCCACCGTGGCCCGGTACGTGGCCGGGTCCATCTTGAGCGACCCGTCGTCACGCTTGATGCCGGGGAACGCGGACTCGAACGCCGGGGACATGACGACGTGGAACATCAGCTCGTCGTGCGACCACGAGTTGATGACGGCCTGGTGGATCAGCTCGCGGAACGGGGCGATGGGGATGCCCGACAGGATGAACGCCTGGGTGAGCTGGCTCTCGGTCGTCATCTCAGTACCCCATCCCCAGGAAGTTCGTCAGTTGGCCCGCGGCCGCGAATATCTCGTCCTTCGCCACCTTCGTGTCCATGAACGCGGGCTTGGACCGCTCGAACTTCTCGAGCTCCCACAGGTTCATGCCGTCGTCGGTGATCCGCTTCTCGATGTACTGCGGCGGGGCGTCCCGGCCCCACAGGGAGAAGTAGAGCTGCTGGCCCGAGGACACCTCCTGCTGGAACCTCACGTCGGCGTACCCCGGTGCCCCGGCCGCCTTCGCTCCCTTGAGGAGCGACTGCTGGATGCCGAACAGGCTCATGCCCGACTGCGCCATCTTGAGGATCTCGCCCGGTGGCGACGGGCGCCCGTACAGCTCGAAGTAGTAGGTCTCCGCTGCGGACGTGAGCGATGAGAGGCGCTGCTCCTGCGGGGAGAGCTGGGACTTGGTGAGGGTGGCGAGGCCCGGTGCCTTGTCCTTGCGGGCCTGGGCCAGGATCGCGGCCTTGATCGAGTAGATGTCGGTGTACTGCGACTTGAGCTGGTCGATGTACCCCTCGGGCGGGGAGATCCCGTACAGCTTGTAGTACCAGTCGGTCGCGTCCTTGGTGATGGGATCGCCGATGGCGTTCGGGTCGAAGTGGAACCCGCCGTCCGCGCCGGCGCCGGAATCCCCCGCCAGCGCGGGGGTCTGGAACACCGGGCCGATGCTGGGGTCGGCGTGCTGCAACCGGCCCAGCTCGGTGCGAACCTCGTCGGGAAGCTGCTCCGGGTTCAGCCGCCCGTCCTTGAGCATCGTGAGCACCTCGCTCGACGTCGGCTCGTAGACGTGGCGACCCGCGGCGATGGCGTCGTGAAGCTCCTGGCCCGTCAGGTACACGAACGCCGCGACCCCGGCAGCGGACACCTCGACGTAGAGCTTGTTGTCGACGGCACCGGGCGTGTACGTCGTCCCCGGAGCGACCCCTCCGGGTGCGGAGTACGACGTGGACGCTCCCGTGGGATCGCCGAACTGGAACTGGTTGCCCTGTGCGTCAGCCAACGGACCTCACCCCCCCGAGTGGGAAGTAGACCTCTGGCATGAACACGTCGATCAGGTCGGACCGGGTGTTCCGCTCGAGGTACTCGATCTGCCCCGCGAACGTCGTGTCCGACCCCGCGAGCTGCTGGATGTAGCTGTAGAGCTGCTTCTTCGCGTCCGTCCAGGCGAACTTCTTGGTCTCGTCGAACCCGATGTCCCCGTGCATGTCGTTCTGATCCGCCCAATCCTGGATCTGCACCATGGCGGACTGCACCGCGCGCCAGCTATCCGCCGAGGGGGAGTCTCCGTTGGTGAACCCGCTGATCTTGAAGAACGAGTACCCCCAGGTGTTCGCGTTGGCGAGCTGCGCGGCGAAGGTCGGGTCGGACTCGGCCTTGCCCTGGACCCACTCATCGAGCTGGGCGTAGGCCGCTGCCGAGTCGAAGTCCGGGTTGGCGTCCTGGGCCTGGCCGATCTGGATGCGGGCGTCCCCGACCTGCGCCCATATCTGCTCGGCCGAGGCCGACGTGGCATCCCCCAGGATGTAGCTGCGCTCGAGCTGGTCGAGGAACTCGTACGGCTTGGTCATCACGCTCATGGCGCGGCGCCGCTTCATGTCGTAGCCGAGCGCGTCGTACTGCAGGATCGCCGGGTTCCACTCCTCCGGGTAGTCGGCATAGGCCCGGTTCACCATGTCGCGCTCCTGCTGGAACAGCAGCGCCCGGTCGGTGTCGGAACCCGCGATCTGGATGCGGTCGAGGATGTCCGCGTAGTCCCGGCCCCACCCGTACACCCGGTCCTTCAACTCCGGGGGAATGCCGTTGATCTTCACGCTCGCGTTCGACTTGAGCCCCATGAGGTCGTCGCCGAGGAACATCTGGTACAGCCGCTCGAAGTCGGGATCGGCCATGAGCCCGGTGTTCTTCTCCGGGTCGCCCACGAGGTCCGTGTACTGCTGGGCCAGCCCCGTGTCGATGGCCGACTGGCTGTCGATCGAGCCGATCCCGAGGCGCTTCATCTCCTTCTCGATGGCATCGCGCCCGGTGAAGTACTCATCGAGTGCCTTGCCCACCGGGAAGTCGCGGAGCACCTCGTCGCTCCGGGCCTTCCGCAGGTACGCCAGGACGTTCGGGTCGATCTTCAAGTCGATGGCCGCGCCAAACTCCGTGTCCCACTCGAAGTTGGTCCGTTGGAGCTGGGTCACACCGGCGTCAAAGTCGTTCTTGGCCGCGATCCACTCGGGTGCTGTCTCCGGGATGCCCTGGTCGATGAACGCCTGCTGGCGGGCCTCCCAGCCCTCGCGGAGGTGGAAGTACGAGACCCACCCCTCCGCGGCCCGGCCCTCCTTGGCGTAGGCCGTGGGGTCCTTGTACGACCGCTGGATCAGCGCGACCTGCTTGCGGAAGATGTCGGGGTCGTACTCCCCCGACGCGAACGCCGCCGGCGGCAGGACGGCCCACGCCAGCGCGGGGAACCGAGCCGCGAACTCCTTGAACCCAGGCGTCGACAGCACCTTGTCGGCGATCTCATTCGCCGGGATCGACGGGACCGAGAACTTGGTCGGGAGGCCGGGGTCGGTCTTGTCCCACATCGTCTTGGCGATGGTGAAGATGCCCATGCCCGGCTCCGGGTGGCGACGGATGAACTCGTCGCGCGCCCCGAGCGGCCCGTACTTCGGGTTGGCCTGCAAGTCGCGGAACTCCCGGCTCAGCTCCACGGTGGGGAAGTCGGTGGTCGGGCCGGCGGGGAACGCCCAGGAGATGAAGCTCTTGAACCCGTAGAAGATGCCCGCCTGCTTGTTCGCCATCTCGCGGAGCCGCTCGTAGTCGATCTGCCCGTCCTCCTTGAGCGGCGCCGTGCCCTGCGCGATGGCGAGCGCCTCGAAGTCGTCGACGTAGGCGGCCGACTGGTCCGGGTTCCACTTCCCGCCCGACAGCGCGTTGATGATGTTGTTCACGTAGGTCGGGAATAGCGAGTGAATCCCGATGGGGCCGTACTGGAACGCCCAGGCCGTCAGCTTGGAGTCGTGGTTCGGGTCACGCCAGTTGAGGTACGCCTGGATGAGCCACTGGACGGGCGGCGCGAACCCCGGCAGGGGGATGTTCACGGTCCCGGCGATGTTGAACGGCGTGGCGAACGGGATCGCGTTGTTGAAGAACAGGTTGAACGAGGACAGGGGCGCGGACAGCGAGAACCCCGGCATGTTCTCGTGGCCGTACACCGCGCTCAGGATCGGCGCCATGAAGAAGAAGTTGGACAGGGGCACGACGTTCTGGCCCGTGTCCGGATCCTTGCGGACGATGCCCTGGTCGTTGGCGTACTTCCACAGGACCCGCGCGTAGGGGATCAGCATCGGGTTCTTGCGGATGAGCTGGGAGTACACGCTGATCGCCTCGGCGAACGGCTGGAAGAACGGGGCGACGAACGACATCATCTCCGCGAGCCGGGACTGGTCGCGGAAGTCGAACAGGATGCGCTGGGTCCGGTTGATGGCGAACTCTCGGGCCTGGCGCTGCATCTGCTTGACGACCATCTCGGCCTCGCGGGTGTCGAGAGGCATCGCCCCCCCCGCCTTGGCGAGGCGCATCTGCATCTCCATCATCATCGAGTACCACGCCTTGAAGAACGGCTGGCGGTTCAGGCGGTTCGTGGGCTCCTGCAGGATCCACTTCGCCATGAAGTCCACCGCGTCTTTCAGCGGGTTCATGCGGCCCGACTGGACCGCCGCCTGCATCCCGTGGACGGACGGCAGCGTCAGCTCCTCACCGTGGGCCGCAGCCTCGTTGATGACGGTGGCGAGCATCCCCGGATCGGCCTCCCGGCGCATGGCGGCGAACGCGAGCTTGCGGTCCCCCAGCGTGTAGCGCCGCGCCATGTCCACCGTCGTGCCCATCCAGGTCCGCAGCTCCTCCGGCGACAGCTCGTCGATCCCGATGCGCTTGGCGGCCGAGGTGAACGCCCGGTCCCCCGATCCCAGCAGACGCAGCAGCTCGTCGATGGACTGCTCGCGGGTCATGCCCTCCGAGATGTGGAACAGCGCCTCGTGGCCGAACGCCCCCATGGCGAGGTGGCCGTTCACCGCGTCGGTCCACGACCGGAAGTAGTGGCTCCACGCCTTGTCCTCCCTGCGGCTCCGCAGCCCGAACGAGGGAGGCTTGGGACCGGGGGGATCGACCAGGCCGTACCCGTCGGCGAGGCCCTTCTGGACCCGCTTCTGCTCCTCCCCGAACGACTGGTAGATCTCGCCGAAGTGCTTGGTGCGGGAGTCGGCGTACAGCTCGTGGGGGAGCATCCCCGGAAGCGGCTGGCGCAGGGCGAACGTCCCGCCGTCCTGCATCGGCAGCTCGTGGACAGTCTCCACCCACCCCTTCGGGACGAGCCCGGCGTTGGAGGCGTGGGTGAGCACCTGCGCGGAGCGGGTGCCGGCCTTCATGCGGTTCAGCAGCCCGACGTCGGCCAAGTTGCGGATCGTTTCATCGAAGAACGGGACGCGGAAGATGTAGCCCAGGCGAATGACCATCGCGGGCTTCCAGATGGCGAGGTAGCCCTCTGAGCCGAGGGTCCGGGTGAACAGCTCCCGCGCGAACTCGCCCCCGTGCAGGACCATCTCCTCCGGGGTCAGCCGGGGGACGGCGACCAGGGGGTGCTTCGCGTAGCGCGACCCGTCGAACATGCGCTTCCAGAACGCCTCGAGCTCCGGCGTGAGGCCCATCTCGGCGCGAAGCTCCGGGTTGCCCTGCAATCGCTGGTACCCACGCTTGAGCCACCCCATGATCTGCCGGAACACCCCGGTCAGCTCCGGGGGAGCGATCGCGTAGTTGGCGAAGTTCTCCAAGCCCTCGGCGAACTTCTCCTCGGCCTCCATCGGCCAGCGCGAGGTGTCGCGGACCCTAGCCCCCATGTCCACGCCTTCCGGCTTCGAGTGGAACAAGACCTGCCCCGGCGCGGAGAACACCCGGCGGGTCTGGCGCTGCACGCCGAGGTAGTGCTCGAGGAGGTCGAGGTCCGCATCGGTGAGCATCGAGCGCATGTAGTGGCCCATCTCATGCGTCACGGTCAGCCAGTCCCCGCCACCCTGGTAGATCGTCATGCGTGCCCGCTGGTCGCCCAGCTCGGTCATGGCGAGGGTCTTGCCCATCTCGTTGCGCTTGCGGAACTTGTCGAGCTTGTCCTGGGTCAGCCACGTCAGCTCCCCGACCTGGCCCTTCTCGCGGGGAGCCAGCGCGCGGAGCCTCGCCATGCGCTGCGTCAGCCCGTTCTCGAACACGTCGCCGGACTCGATCAGCTCCTTCATGTCTCGGGCGTCACGAGCCTTCTTGGCCTGCCTCGACAGGGAGTTCGCCAGCTTCCGCAGGGCTGCCGGGTCGTTGCGGTTCGGCATCCTCTTGCCGAACAACTGCTTGCGGGCGGGGTGGTTCCGCACCCGCTCCCACGCGGCGTTGCCGTCCGCCAGCGCCTCGCGCTTGAGCATCCTGGCACCGGCCTCGGTGAACCCCCCGCCGTGCAGCCCGGCCTCCACGAGGTCGCTCATGCGAATCCCCAGGTGGTCCACGAGCTGCTCGGCCATCTGCTGAGGAATCCCCTGGGCGCGGAACTCCGGCTCGACCCCGATCTCCGAGATGGGGCTGCCCTCGGGGACCTGCTTGTAGTGGGTGAGATAGCCACGGGCCCGCCCCGACTCGTCCGCCCAGATGGCGATGTCCCCCATCCGGCGCCCGTCCTCGATCAGCGAGTGCATCGTCACGCCGGGGAAGTGCCCCACCGTCGGGATGCCCCAGGTGGTCAGGACATGCTCGGGACGGAGCGACTGCCACATGGGGTCGCGCCCCGTGGCCTCGTACATCGGCCCGAGGTCGATGGGCGCCATCGTGGCCTCGTCGATGCGGGGGTCGGCGGCGACCTCGAAGCGATCAGCCGCAACGCGCAGGTCGGCCGCGGTGCTCTGCAGCATGTCCGCGTGCTCGTTCTTGAACATGTCCCACAGCACGCTCTGGGCCTGACCCGGACTCCACCCGTTCTGCTTGGCGACGAGGCGGACGGCATCCTCGATCTGGCGGAAGTCGCCGGCGGGGATCTCGCCCTTGCCCGAGAACCCGAACCCCCTGGCGATCCAGCGGTCGATCATCATGGCCTGGTCGTCGCCGTCATGCAGGAGCCGGTACATGGCGTGGACCTTCATGCGCTTCTGGGCGAACAGCGGAAGGTGCTCGCCCGTGTACAGGTCCGGCCACTTGTCCATCCCCGTGTAGACCAGCCGGTTCCGGATGGCCCCCACGGCGTCGTCGACGTCCTCCTCGTAGGTCTTGTGCGGGTTGTGGTCGTGCCGCCACACGAGGACGTCCTCGTCGCCCCGCTGCAAGGCATCGACGATGAGCTGGGAGTCGTCGTGCGTGGTCCCCCCCAGCTTCGACCCCTGCAACTGCACCACCGGCGGACGAACATCGCCCGCCGCGGCGATCTCCGAGGGATCGGCGTGCAGGATCGGGTACGCGCCGGGACCGTGGACCGCATCGAAGTGGCTGGGGTGGGCCTCGAGCAGCTCCGAGATCGGCACGCGCATCAGCTCGGCCTGGTTGTGGTGCCCCGGCATCCCCGGCCCCCAATCGACCAGGGCACGCTGCCCCTCATGGAACGTCCGGGTCGGGGCGTTGGGATCGCGGACAAATCTGTCGCGCTTCAACCCGCGATCCACCAGCTCGGGCTGAATGAACATCTGCTGGGTCTTGTAGTCCAGCTCCCCGATCTTGCGGGAGCCCGACACGATGTCCTCGAGCATCGTGCGGACGGACGGCAGCGGGTTCCCGGTGTTCAGCCGGAGGTGCAGCGCCTTGCCGTTGCGGAACACGATGGCCGAGAGCGACTGACGCCCGAGAACCTCTCCCTCCACCTCGTTGCGGTAGAAGATGCCGTCATGGATGCCTTCCTCCGCGACCGCCATCGCTCGCGTGTTCGCCTCCGCATCGGACAGCGCGTCCCACGGGCTGCCCAGGGGGTTCTCGAGGTGGAACGACACCGGGAGAACCCGCACCCGGCCGGGCTGCTCATGGAGGGGGAGCATGGCCCCGCCGGGCATCCTCGTCGGGACGAACGGCCCATCCGGCTTGGTCCCCGGCACGGACGTGGGAGGCGCACCGGGAAGCGACTCGCCCGCTAGCTCAAGCTCCGTTTGGAGCTGCTGCTCGAAGTGCTGCTGAACCGCCGTCTGGTACTCCGCCGTCCCCGGATGGAACCCGTCCGCCTTCGCCATGTTGTGCGCCCAATCGAGCGCCAGCTCGGCGGGACCGGGGGGGAGCTGCTCGCCGGGCTGCAGCATCTCGGAAACCGCCTCACCAGCGAAGGTGTCGGGCGGCTCGTATGCCAGCCCGTGATCGCTGTCGGCGAGCGCGTGCAGCCAGTCGACCGCCTCCTCCGTATCGAGGTTCGGGTTGTCGAGCGCGTCGGCGACCATCTTGGTGACGTCCGAGGGAATCTCCGGGTCCCCGGCCTTCACCATGTCGATCACCTGATCGACCGAGTACTCGCTGTTCTCGAGCCACAGCCCCACCTCGTCCATCGACTCCTGCAAGGTGGGTTCCGCGATAGCCGGGATGGTGGACGGGGCACCGGGCTGCGCCGGATGCTGGATGATCCCCCGCATCGAGAGCCGGTCCACGGCGGCCTTGTACGTCCCGACGTGAACCCCGCGCGGCACGTCGTCGTTCGGCAGGCCACCCCGGTCCGTGCCGTGCCACCCGTGGACCGTGTACGACCCGTCGTCGTTGCGCTGCCAATGCAGCTCCGTCCGCGTCCCCCACCGCCCCTCGGCCTCGGGGGAGGTCGTCGGAACGTCGCGGAACAGCTCCTCCCAATCGGTCTCGTCGAGATCGCGCCGGGCCCGCGCGATGAGCTTGCTGCCGACCACATCGTCCACCGCATCCCAGGCCGCCTCGACCTCATCACGGACATGCGTGGCGACACCGGCCTCTGCCGCGACCCGGTGCTTCGCCACCTGGATCGCCCAGCGGTCGAGAATCTGGGATGCCGGCTCGCCCTGCGTGACCCCGATGAACGCCTCGATCGCCATGTCGAGCTGGCGGGACGGGGTGTTCGCCGAGGACAGCACCGAGAGGATCTGCATGAACAGGTCGCGCCGGTTGACCTGGGAGCCGTCCAGCAACGTGTGGACCCCGGTGAGGAACGGCGTGGCGTAGCGGTCGAGCCCCTCCTTGGACACCACATGCCACAGGTCGGCGCCGCGATGCGCGGCCAGGTGCTCCTCGGCCCGCCGTGCGATGTCCTGGGGCGAGTACCGGCCCACCGGCTCGTAGATGCGCTTGTAGTAGGCGATCCCGTTCTGCTCGTCCACGAGGTCGGAGAACCGGGGCCGGACCGAGTTGTAGAAGTCGTCGACGGTTTCGTGCGCTCCCGAGGACACCGCCGCCTTGGCGAGGTCGTCCATGACCCACATGGCCTTCTCGAGCTCGTCGCGGTCGAACAGCGACCCGGCCTCCTCATCCGGTGCCACCTCGGCAGTCCCCTCGTGGCGGGCCTTGAGCGCGGCGGCGTCCTTGCGCTGGGGAGTCGACAGCTCCTTCTGCGGCAGCAGCTCGACGTTGCCCGTGTCCACGTAGCGGTCAAGACGCGCCCGAAGGTCGGTCTTTGCGACGGAATCGAGCGCACCACCGGGAAGCGGCCGGGAGGCATAGGGAGCGCCCGGAGCCGTCATCTCCTTGAACACCTGATCGGCGAACGCAGCCCGTTCGGCTCTCGCCACCTCCGGCGCGACCACCCGCTCCACCTGGGTCGCGGCGGGCTGGCGGGCCTTGCCCATGGCCTCGGCCAGACGGGTCTTGAGTCCCGACCGCGCGGCGGACGCGAGCAGATGATCCTCGGTGACGTGCTCCCCGAGAGGCACGTTGTTCAGCAACCGGTGCAGCCCGATCTTCACCTGGGTCCACCCACCCGAGGCGTTGCGGATCGCCCGGCGCATCGCCACCGGGTCCAGGGCGAACCACTGGTTGATGAGCTGGGTCTCGCCGATGGGGGTCTTGACCCGTTCCAGCACCAGCTCGCCGGTCTTGGGATCGCGGATCCGCTCGAGGATGCCGAACGCGACGTTGGTGTTCGTCGCGTCGGAGACCATGAGCATCCCCTTCCACAGCCCATCGGCGATGTCCGCCGGGAGCCCGGCCCGGAGCCTGATCTGCTCCCAGGTCCGCTTGGTGAAGTCCTCGATGAACCGGATCATCGAGCGCTCGCGGTCGGGGTTCGTGACCGCCGAGATCTGGGCGGCCCTGGCGACGAACCCCTCCTGCTCCTCCCGCGTCCACACACCGGCACGCCGTGCACGCATGTCGATGTTCTTCACGAAGGTCCGCTCGAACGGCAGCAGCGCAGGGGGGACGTGATTGAGGAGCCGGTCGATGTAGGACCCCGCCTCGGTGTCCGCGAACGCCGACTGCCTGATCCGCTCCGCGGCGCGGTGGACCGCCGAGTAGTACGGCAGCTCGCCCTGGACGAACCCGATCCGGCCACCCGTGTCCCCCACGGCGATGCCCCTACCGGTCTGCGCCTCCCCGTAGGTGTGGCCGGTGGGGACCTCCCCCCCGCCGAGCACGTCCAAGAACGACCCCGCCTGGCGCTCGCCGGCATCGGTGATCCGGCTCCCGCCGGTGAACACATGCTCGACCTCATCGAG
>AR_comb_assmDRAFT_10005890_pt1 | contig 16732 bp, 22 predicted proteins | sample ArasoioldDNA_FD_10543 | JGI IMG/M metagenome (IMG submission 10543) | reverse complement strand
ACATCATAATGTTATTTATTTTATATTTTGATTTTCAAGGGTTTATATATGTATAAGTCTATAATTAGCCATAGTCTTTCTATTGAAATCAAAATTGTAAAAGAGAACAATAATAGAAATAAAAAAATTTTCATTTTATCTTTAATTAAAGTTATTAAACATAATAATGTCTATAACAAATAGATTATTCATGAAATCTGAATCTTTATACTTATATATTTGTAGAAAATAGCTTTTAATAGCGAATGCTAAGCGTACCGGAATGGAAAAGATGGTTCTTATACCAACTGATTGGTGAAGGAGTACATAATGCTATATACCATGAGCATCTCGTAAGAGAACTTGGAAAACATTATGATAATAACTTGGACAAGGCATTAAGAGATTTAATAGATGAAGGGATAATAATGTTAATTGAGTCAGGGAAAAATAAAAAGTATATTGTAAATTTTGAAAGCCTTTCAGAGGCACAAATGCTAATTAGTTTCAATAAAAATACAAAGGTTCAACAAAGTAATAAAATTCATGACCATAATAATGTGAATTATATGACTTCTACAAATGAAAAAAGGTTTGTTCAACCGTATCTTCCAGAACCGAGTGGATATGTTTACTGGTTTGATAATGAGGAAAACAGGAAATTTAAAAAGCAAAGTGTCTATAGAATATACTTTAAAGAAACAGATAAGACCAATTTTGCTGCACAATTAATAACAAAGACAATAGGAAGTTCAAAAATAATATACATGGGTTCTATAAATGACCCTAATTCATATATATCTCGATTATGGCGAGCAGTATTATCTGTTTCAGAGGAAAATAATGGAGGAACATTTATTCTTCAAGACATACAAGACAAAGATAGAATGGCATGTGGAAATAATAGACAAAGAGGAAAAATTGCATTATCTATTTTCAAGAAATTGGGCTATATCCAACAATCGGAATTTAAGGGTAATTCAATTCGCTTCAAAGTAAGTGGTAGAAAACCATATTCAATAACTCTAGATGAGATTTTTAATTTAAAAACTAAATAATTATAGGTAATCGTTGGAGAATTTTGTTAAAGGCTTTTTATGTACTATTATTGTCTAAATTATAATAATTAATCTATGTGTAAATTTAACCATTTAATTATTCCATGCTCTTTAGAATTTTAGAAAATTCATTTTATTTGATCCATGTCTTTCTGCTAAAATAATGAATGTATATTATTCTTTTATAATTAGAATACTTATTCAAAAAGAAATCATGTAATCAAAGAAAAATCGCTACTCTTTTTTAGTGGGCCAAGTGAAAAATGAGCACTTAATGTATCAGATGAGATGACTAATTGACTTAAAACATACAATAATATTAAAAAAGCAACTATTATAATTACCAAAAATAGAATTCTAAATTTTATATCTTGAGGTTTATTTTTATTTGTAGATGGAGCTTGTTTTTGTTGCTGTAGTTTAGGAGGTTGTTTTGTAGCTTTTTTTTCTAATTCTTCTTTTCTTTTCTTGGATTGTTTAATATTTAGAATTGGGATTCTTTTAAGAATAGAACCATTTATTTTTGACTTTTGAATCTCGTACAATATTGGCTCTTCATCTTGGTCTGATTTTATATTAAATAGATCAAGTGCTTTTGAATAGTCATCAAATTCTTCCACCGAAGAGGAGGATTCTACTTCCCATGATTTTATATTTTCTACAGAAGAGTCCGTTTCGTGATCTGAGGACATTAATTATAGTAGTATTGAGATATTATTTAATAATTTACTTGTAATAATAAAACCAATGCTAATAGAGTTAATTTGTCCACTTTCCGTTAATGAAAAAATGCATCAACTATGAATGCTATGAAAACTGCTGTAAGATAAGGACTAGAAAATTTAAAAACTGTCCATGATGCTCTTTCAGTCGGTTTTAGTAAAAGCCATAAAGAAAGCCCTAGCATTGTAGCACCAAATATAGTTGCTGTAACTAGATATATATGTCCAAATTGATGAAAGAAGAAAGGTAATATACTAAATAAAACCATTATCAAAGTAGTTATAGCAATTATTCTTACAGCTCTCTTTTCCTCGCTAACTACTGGCAACATGGGAACTTTGGCTTTTAGATAATCTTTTCTAACATGCAAAGCAAGACTCCAGATATGTGTTGGTATCCATAAGAATACAAGACCAGCCATAACTAAACCGATTTCTATGTTTTGAGTTGTTACGGCAACATATCCTATTAATGCAGGTACCCCCCCTGAAAATCCACCAAGAATAATATTAGACTGGCTTCGCCTTTTTAACCATTTGCTATAAATAATAATATTGTCAAATAAACCAAACATCATTAATAGAAATGCCCACAGATTAATAAGCCAAGAAAATATCAATGCAATAGCAGTCAAAATAAGGCCAAAGATTAATGCATTCTTTGGTGAAATCCGGCCTGAGGGAATAGGCCTATCTTTAGTCCTATCCATTATAGCGTCGATATCACGGTCATTATAACCTGTAATAGTATCAGCAGCAGCAGAGCCAGCCGCAATTCCTCCCAGAAGAAGGATCCAGGTTAAAGGAGTTAATGGTTTATCAAATAAGAAAGAGGCAGTTAGAGCAGATCCTAATGCAGTAAAGACTAGCAAATACCATATCTTTGGTTTTGTTAATTCGTAATAATTTTTAACCTTGTTCACCATTGTGACTTCGCGGATCACTACCTAGATCTCAACTCATTATCAACTAACCTAATTTAATATACGGTTTAATATTAATTCTTCAAATCGAATTCTATATTAATAAAAAACTAAATCATGTTTTTAGTTTTGAGCAATTCGGCTAAAAGTACTGCTCCCTTCGCAGAGCCCATTTTTTCGTTATGCGAAAGCAATACATACTTTATCCCATTGTCAAATACTGTATCTTTTCTCAATCTACCTACAAAGGTAGTCATTCCATCATTGATTTCTCTATCTATTCTAGGTTGAGGCCGAGTGGGATCATCATGTACTATGATATATTCACTCGGAAAAGAAGGTAAACCATTGATTTTTATTGATTTAGAAAACTTTATCATACATTCTTTAACTTGTTCTGGTTCTAGAGGTTTTTGTGTTTCAACAAATACAGTTTCAGTATGCCCATCCATTACAGGTACTCTTGTACAAGTGCAACTTACTTTTATATTTGAGGAAGAGATAGAGCCATTTTTGAGGTTGCCTAAGATTTTTTTTGTTTCGACTTGCACTTTTTCTTCTTCCTTTGGAATAAAAGGAATAACATTATCTATAATATCAAGAGCTGCAACTCCAGGAGATCGTCCTGCACCTGATAGAGCCTGCATTGATGTCATGAAAATAGAATTAATTCCATAATTATCTAATATTGGTTTTAAAGTAATTGCTAATCCTGTAGTTGTGCAATTAGGTAAAGGACAAATATATCCTTTCCATTTTCTATTTTTCTTTTGGATATCCAACAATTCTATGTGGTCATCATTAATTCCTGGAATTAGTATAGGTACATCATCTTGGTATCTAAATGCAGCTGCAGTACTAATTACAGGGGTGGTTTCTGCGAATTTTGGTTCAATGATTTGAGCATCAGAAGATTCCACTGCTGTAAATATTAAGTCATATTCTTTTGGATCAATTTCATCTACATTATTTACAATTCTATTTTTAATGTAATCAGGGACTTCTTCCTTATTATGCCATTTTAAAATTCCGGTACTATCATCACGAAGTGCATCAATATATCGTTTTCCAGCAGATCTTTTTGAGGAAGCTATTGCGGTCAATTCAAACCAAGGATGATTTTTGAGTGCGATAACAAATTCTTGGCCTACTGCACCTGTAGAACCAATAAGTGCAACTTTTAACATAGTAATGACTATTTAATATACTTTTTAATAATCTTTATTCAAGTCTGAAAAAATATTTACATAATAAATGATATAGATATTATTGATAGTGAAATTTTGTTAAACTCTCTAAATGTTAACAATGGAATGTTTTTAAATAATAAACCAGAAGAAAAAAAATTTAACAGTCTTGATTCGTGTTCTCATGGTGGTATTTATTCAACTGAACATTATTTAAAAGTTAAAATTGATTTCAGTTCAAACATAAACCCATTAGGTATTTCTAGACAAGTTTTAAAAGAAATTAGGGAAAAAATAAAACAAATAGCTCCTCTTTATCCAGATTCCAACTGCAATTTACTTAAAAAAAGTATTGCAGAGTATCTAAAACATGATATTGATAAAGGATGGATAAGTGTAGGTAATGGAGCAACAGAGATTATTCATAATTTTGTAAGAGCTGTTTCTCTAAATAATTCTATCATAATAGCACCTACATTTTGTGAATACGAACTGGCCTCTAAACGATGTAAAATGAAAACAAATTTCATACCTTTGTCAAAAAAATTACAAATACAGGTCGACAAAGTAATAGAAAAATCTAAAAAAATTAATTCTAATAGTTTAATCTTCATTTGCAATCCTAATAATCCGACGGGGCTTGTAAACACTCCGATGATAGAAAAAATATTATCTTCTATTGATGGTTCCAAGACCATTTTACTCCTCGATGAAAGTTTTATAGAATTCTTAAATGATATAGAAAAAGAATCATTGATGTCAAAAATAAAAGAATATAACAACTTAGCAATACTGAGGTCAATGACAAAGTCTTATGGATTAGCAGGATTGCGTTTAGGATATATGGTTGCTAACCCTCGTTTAATTCGGAAGTTAAAACCATTTCAAATTCCATGGAGTGTTAATGGAATAGCCCAGATAGCAGGAATTGCAGCATTAAAGGATCAAAATCATATCATAACGGCCAAAAAAATTATTGAAAGAGAAAAGAACTACCTGTACAAAAAAATCAACAATAAAGAGAACCACGCCAATGCTTTAAAATCAGACGTTAATTTTGTTTTAATCAAATTAAAAAAGATTAATTCTACTATGTATCAAAAAATATTGTTGAATTTTTATGGGATTTATGTGAGAGATTGTTCTAGTTTTAGAGGAATGTCCTCTGATTTTATTAGAGTAGCTGTAAAAACTCATAAGGACAATGTGAGATTATTAAAAGCTATTTATGATATTAATGATCATTTAAATAAATCCACGAGTTTAAGAATAAATAATTCTAAATGAGAAGAAGAGTGGAAATTTTTTATGAATGCTAAAGCATTGATGGTTCAAGGCACTTCTTCAGGAGCAGGCAAAAGCACCATTGTAATAGCATTATGTAGAATTTTTTCAAATATGGGATATAAAGTCTCTCCTTTTAAAGCTCAAAATATGTCTTCCAAAATTCATATTATTTCAAATGTCCACAGAATATCGAAGATCCAGGCCATACAAGCATTTGCGGCGAGAAAAGAACCTGAATGGCGAATAAATCCTGTTCTCCTAGTCCCTTTAGGAAATAATAAAAGTAATGTATTTGTAGCAGGAAGATTTTTAGAAGAAATGTCTGCAATAAAATATTATAAAGAATTTGTTTTAGCTAAGGGTTTTCCCATTGTATTGGATTCTTTGAATAAGTTGAAAAAGGAAAATGACATAATTATAATAGAAGGGGCAGGTTCGCCGGCTGAAATTAATATTGCAAAATATGATATAGCTAATATGTTACTGGCTGAGAAGATCAACTCTCCTGTTATATTGGTATCGGATATTGAGAGAGGTGGTTGTTTTGCTAGTATATTTGGGACAATTAAATTGTTAAAAATAAAACATCAACAACTAATCAAGGGTTTTCTGATTAATAAATTTCGTGGTGATGAGACTATACTTGAAGAAGGAATCCGATTTATTGAATACAGAACTAAAGTGAACAACCTAGGAATAATTCCTAAATTTGAATTTTTTTTGCCACCAGAAGATTCTCTAGATGGGACAAACAATAATACTAATAATCTGAAAAATTTGGAGGAATTTAGTTCAAAAAAAAAAATGAATGAGCAAATAAATTTATTAGCTACAACTATAAAAACTAAAATAAATATTGAATTTATCTTGCAACAAGTTTTAAAAATAGAATAATGATATCTTCATTTCATTTTCTTACTATTTTGCTGATGTCAATATTTTTAGATTTGATTTTAGGGGATCCTAATAATAAAATTCACCCCGTTTCATGGCTAGGAAAATTCATCAATTATTTTGTTCTCAAGATGAAAAATAAAAAATATGAAAAATATGAAAAAATAAATGGAGTAATATTTACTACTGTAACAATTGCGTTTTTTGCAGTGATAATTCAACTATCTCTAGTTTATTTATATCATATAATTTGGCTATTAATGATGGTTTTATCAATTTTCATCTTATATTCTGTAATAGCAATAAAAGGTATGGAAAAACATATCAATGCAATTACTACAGCTTTACAAAATAATGATATCGAAAATGCTAGGAGAAATTTGTCCATGATTGTGAGCAGAAATACCGAAAGTCTAGATGAACAACATATTTTATCAGGATCAATAGAATCGATTGCTGACAGTATAGTAGATGGAATTCTATCCCCAATATTTTATTTTTCTCTTTTCGGGCCAGCAGGTGCTTTTATTTTTCGACTAATCAATACATTGGATTCAATGATTGGTTACAAGGAAAGTTATTTTGAAAACATCGGATGGATAGCAGCAAAGGCTGATACATATGTCAATTATATTCCTTCAAGGATTGCTGCAATATTAATGATATTTGCTGCATTTATTAATAATGCAGATTGGAAAAATTCCATTACTATATTCAGAAAAGAACGGAATAATACAATTAGTATTAACTCTGGACATCCTATTTCTGTTTTAGCTGGAGCACTAAGAGTAAGAGTGGAAAAAGTAGATCATTATATCATCGGGGAACCTATCGAAAAAATTTCAATAGAAAAATGCAAAATAGCTATAAACATAATGAAAACTACAATTCTTATTTTTTGTATACTTATTGCTAGCCCATTTATAATTATTCTAGGCCTTCTAAATTGGTGGAATTTTATATTTGGTTTTTAATAAAATAGCTTCTGCTATTTCATTTTTAACAATAATTCCAACTAAGAGTTATGATATAATTTATGTAGCTCGAAATATGTATTTGTTCCCTTTAATTGGGTTAATAATTGGTTTAGGGATAGGAAGTTTGTCTTTTCTTTTATTTTCTTATATAGAAGGCTTTTTACTAGGATTTTTAATCACTGCAACTATTGTAGGAATAACTGGTCTTCACCACAGTGATGCACTATCGGATCTCGCAGATGGATTAATGGCTCAAGGATCTATAGAGGATAAACATAAAGTAATGGCTGACCCCAGAAATGGTACGGCAGGAAGTGTTGTTTTAATTTTTTATATTATTGGGATGATAATTTTAATTTCATACATAGACGAAAAAACTAAATTGCTATCTGTTATAGTTATAGCTGAAGTTCTGTCTAAATACAGTATGGTTTTACAATGTTATCTAGGAAAATCCGCATGGAAAGGAATGAATACATTATTTATAAAAGAAATGAAAAATAACAAAAAATTTTTAATTTCAAGTTTGATTTTTGTCGCTAGCATAACTACTTTTGGTTTCAATTTTTATTATACAATAGCAAGTGTAATAATCATGGTATCGGTTAGTCTTACCTTATTATTAATAGCAAATAGATCATTTGGAGGAATTTCCGGGGATACAATCGGTGCAACTAATGAGATTTCAAGATTTTTTATTTATCTAATTTATTCCATCTTTTAACCCATTGACTGATAAAGTTATTGAAAAATTGAATAAAAAAATTATTGCTGTAATAATGGCTGGTGGAAAAGGCAGTAGAATGAAAAGAGATTTCAAAACAGAAAAACCACTCTTAAGAATTAAAGGCAAAAGATTAATAGAATATGTTATTGAAGCCCTAACTAAATCAGCTTTTTTTTATAAAATCATCGTCTGTGGAAGTAAAAATGCTTTTAATACAATGAAGTTTTTACAAGATTATAACTATAACCTTGACACTCCTCTAGAAATTATAGAAGGGTATGGTAATGGATATTCTAATGATTTATCTTTTATTATTAAAAATTTTTCTGAATATATTATATTTGTGGTATCTTCAGATCTACCTTTACTTTCAGAAATAGATATAATGAAGATCTTTAGTAGCTATGATTTTAACACAACATGTTATTCTATCATAGTCGATAAAAAAGTTCTTGATGAGATATGCATACAACCTAGTGTTGTATTTAAATTTAAAAAACGAAATTATTGTTATTCAGGTATAACTATATTCAATCTAAAAAATAGAAAAAATAATGTTAATCGTATTCGTGAAAGCTACCTAATAATTAATAGTATTGGAATCGCTGTAAATGTAAATGAAAAAAAAGATTTACTTGCTGCGAGGAATTTGTCAAAAAAAAAGATCAGCAAATATAAAAAAAATTTTCCTAATGATAAGCCAAAATTAATCTAATGTACCTATTATATTTCCATTTATCTTTGCTTTCCCACCCGACCTCTCTGCTAACAATTCATTACAAGACTTGCAAGAGATATTAGAAGTAGTATGAGTATAAATTATATTATTTTCTCCACATTTTGAACACTGAATATTAAGGAATGCACTATTTGGTTTTGGTATTAAAACATTTTCTTTCATAAACTAAACTCACACACAGTTATTTATGCACCAATTTCTAATTTTCGCATACGCATACCTTCTTTCATCGATTTGCGTTGACAGGTTTTGCAAGTATATCTTAAAGTAATTTTTTTAGTGGTTTTAGCAGTCCTTTTCAATTCAGGAAACTTTTGACCTCCGTAACCTTTTTTATCTTCTGCGTGCCTTCTTGAACCCAGAGCTGTTTTCCTATCTTTTCCTTTTTTATAGATAGATACGGCTTGTGCTGTATGGCTCTTGCATTTTGGACAAAATTTGCGCATTTCCTTCTCCATCTTCATATTAAATCTTTAGAAAAGGAGGGATATTTAAGGAAAACTATAATGATTAAAACTCTGAGGTTTCTCTGCTTTTTACAATTATAATATAAAAATAAGGATATCCTTTTAAAAGGAGTTAAAATATAGAAAACTGAAAATATCTTTTAATAAATTTAATAAAATTTAAACGCTTATAAGCAACCGTTTTCTAATCACTACAGGAAATGGACATATTTGGTAATTTAATACAACAGCTCAGTATTGGAAGTGTACCTGTTAATATGGATACCTTCGGCGTATGGATACCATTGACATTTGGTTTAGCAGTAGGGTTAGCATACGTAATAGCATCTGGTTTAAGACGTCCAACATAAATAAGTAAAAATTTTTTAGAATACCTTTTTTCTTTTTGTCTCAATTAAAATTATTATGCAGTGGACGACTCAAATTAATTTTTTTTCTAGAATAAAAAAAGAGTCATCTGTTTGGTCAAAGTCATTCAAAAATGATTTTAACTTCAATACAGGAACAATTGGTACTCCATTAATAAGTTTAAAGAATACGTTATCTAGGGTAATGATAAGAGGTATAGCTTTAGTTATTTTCTTTTCTCTTTGTAACCATAACATTGTACGTCTTATTTGTTTTTCAGCGAATATTGTAAGAGTTGTTTTATTACTTTGCTTCCAATGTTTACAATCTATTGTAATTGCAAAATCTTTTTTTATCCCCACAACATCTAATTGGGCTCGGGGTTTGGACAAAACGATATTAACTCTAGTAGTATATTCAAACATAGTCAAAAGTTCAGATGTAAAATTTTCAAAGTCTTTCCATGATAATACCTTAGAACATTCGTGGATATCACAACCAAGTTGTAGAGCTAGTAAAGATGCTTTAATCCGGTCCATCGCTGAAAATAAGAAAATTTTCTTCCCATTTTTATCTAATAATGTTCCGATTTTTTTTTGAACTAAAAAATGTAATAATTGTTTGAATACAGATGTACTTTCGATGCCTGTTTTGAATCTAAATTCATCGAGTCTTACTTCAGAATTCATCCCTTGAATAGATCTTAAAAGAATATTGGGATGTATATAATGAACCATTTATGGATTGGAATATGCTGTGTTTTCTAGGGTTTATCTCAAAAATGATGGATAAATTGTTATACTCGATTAATTTTGAAGTCTTTTTTGGGAGCTTGAATATTTATTAAAATCTGCTTCAGTTCTTCATCCGTTAATGCACGATTAAGTCTTCCTGTTTGAGCAGCATTTATAAGGTAATTTTCGACAGCACCAGCCAATTCGGGTTTAACTATTCTAACATTAGCAAGTCGTTGTCTTGCGGTAGGCTCCAAAAGCACCAATAATACTCTCTGTCGCATAGCTTCCGCATCTGCCTCTCTTCTTCTTATTTCTTCATCGTTGGAACCTTGGTTTGGTACGGACATTTTTCTTTAACTTTTCAAGAATATCGACTCAATTCAGGGTTTGTTTTCTGTAACTCTTTGTGAAGCTCGGTTGCTATTCTATCTACTCTTTTCATTCCGTCATCAGAGACTATTCTTCCGTTATTTCTCTTAATAATGTACCCAGAACTTTCCAATTGTTTGAGACCTGTGCGTATTATACTACCGCTAGCATCTACGTGGTGAGCAAGGTTATATCCTCTTTGTTTGCTTCCTCCGTATTTGCTTCTTAGATCTTCCACACTAAGCGGGCCGTGAATATACACTTTCCGTAATAGTGATGCACATCTAATATACCACCAATCTTTATTTTGTGGTATTTTTTCGGTATGAGGTCCGGTTTTGGTAAAATATGACCATGTAGGGGGTTCTATCTTTTTATCATTTTTTAAATATGTTGCTAATTTGTCAATAAACCTATCAGATGGAACATCGTAAACTTTAGCCATTATAGTATCACAATAATTCTTAAACCCCTATAAATCCTTATTCTCCTCATTCTTAAACCTAATTATATCAAAGCAATTTTCTATGTACATTATTACATGATAGACAAGTTATTCTTAATGCCTTAATTTTTGATCTACCAATTCTTACTCTACAATTAAATCCGGGGCAAATGAATAATTTACATTTTTTACAATATAACTGACGGATATCATAAGGAAGTTTTATTCTTAATCTTTTGGCAATTTTTTTAGCGAGTTGGGCTTGATCGTTGGCTAATTTGTAATCATTATCTATTTCTTGAATTGCACTTTTAATTAATAGCAATATTCTTTCTTGTGCTAATGGTTTCGCTTGATGTTTTCCCACAATATTATTATGTAATTTCATTTTTAAAATAAAAATTTTATGATTGAGAAACATTCTTACAGTCACTCACATTCAAATTATATCATTAAATATCTAAGCAACCGAAGCAAAACTAATCAGCTTGATAACCTCTCGTATTTCTATAGTGTTAGCAGAATCTGCACTTGAAATTATACCAAGTGAATTGAGGGATAATTATTTAATAATTAATTATTCTAAAAAAGTTGGTAAGTCTGTTGGGGAAATTTTTCTTGACAAGAGCTATCACTATAGAGCTATGAAAGAAAAAAATATAGATTTCATTTGGAAAAGAGGTAGACCAGATATTATACATATATGTTTGTTATCAATATTATCAACTCCATTTTTCTCCAAGAACTTGGTGGATGTATATGTTCATACTATAGACAATAAAGTTATTTTTCTCGGAGAACAAGTCCGTATACCAAAATCATATAGAAGATTTGAAGGATTAATGATGAAGCTCTATCAAGAGAAGGAGATAAAAGATGATAAAGTAGATTCTAATAAATATTTATTAAAAATTGAACGAAATATGACTTTTGAAAAGTTGATTGATAAGGTTATTAAACCTGATAGAATAATAGGATTTTCAAGTCTAGGTATTCTTAAAGACCTAAAAACTATTGTGAACGAGAATATAGGAACAAATAATAAAAAAATTACTTTTGTAATTGGTGGATTTCAGAGTGGTCATTTTTCTCAAAGTATAAGAGAGAGATTCCAAATGACATATTCTATTGCAAAGGAACAATTAGAAGCCCATGTCGTTATAGCCAGATTAGTTTATGAATGCGAAAATCATTGTCTTTCTTTCATGGTTTGAGCTAATCTAAAAAGGAAAGATAATTTTAAAAGCAGGCTTAATACAAAGTTTGTATAGATGAATCATCAAATAAGTTTTTTATTCTCTATACAATTACTTGTATTTTTTCTTTTATGTAATATTGTCTTATTTTATCCACTCCCCCCTGCTTTTTCTGATGGTTTATTTGAAGAAAATTTACCGCCTGCTTCCGTAGGCGATAGAGAAGCTAGTCTTTATACTAAAATTTACCCTCCAATTCTCACTTCAGATAGCAAAGAAAATGCATTTTTTGAATTAAGGTTATTTGATGCAAAAACTGATGAAACAATTCAACATGTCTCTTACTTTATAACAGTGGAAAAAGACGGAAAGCTACTAATGAGAGATCTGTTTCATTCTCATCAAGGTAGTTTAAAGTTAAAGATTAATCCTTCAAATAGCGAATCTGTAACTGTTTTTGGTTCTACTGAACCTTTTCTTGGAGGATGGACTAGTGAGACAGGGGATATTACTATAAATGGTCCTTTACTCCTACAAGGCGGATTATATCACTTTTCAATTGAAATATTTGGAATAGACTATGATAGAAATATATTTAAACCAGAAAATGCCCCAAGGTTTGATTCCTGGCTAAGTGTAGGTGATGTTTACAGAGATAATTTGATTGATGAAGGAAAAAAATACAATGTAACTGTAATATCTTATTATGATCGGATCGGGAACTTTACATATACCTCTAAAGAAAATAACATTTCATGGAATATGCCATTCAATTGGGATTTGAAACGAATACAAGACAATAATATTTTTGTTCATGAAGAAATAAAATTACCAAAAATATTAACAAAGTTTAGTGATGCCAATGCTTTTAAGGCCTTAGTAAATGGAAATCCTTTGATTGGAAGATCAATAGCATTAGATCCTTTTACTGAGGAGAAGAATTTCATCATCCATCTTCTGCTGAATAAAGCAGATATTATAAAAATTGCTAAAACAATGAATAATACTGATAGTAAAATAATGACGTTTAATCTCTCTCCTGCACAACAAAAAATAGTTGAAACAACCTCAGAAGTAGTATCAGATAGAGGTGGCATTCTAGTACAGTTCACTTGGTTGGATAAAATTTTATCCAATCAAGATACAAAGCTACAATTACGTTTTTCCGATGCTCTTTCTACTAACGGAATAAGGGGCGATATTAAATATGATATTATAGTTTATGATAAATCAGGAAATAAAGTTGTTACAAAAAATGATTTGATAGCAAAGAATGCAACAGATTCTCAGGTTATTAAATTTCCGGCAAAAGGAATTTACCAAATGGAATTAAATATAAAAGGTATAATCTATCCTGATCTAGCTACTCCTGATGAAACAAGAAATGGTATAGCAAGAGGAACTGTAGTCGTCTCTTGACAAAAACTATACAGAAAAAATTTAATATCAATTTATCCATATTTATTTTCAATACTAAAAGTGTTAGGTTATTATAGTTTATAGATAATTTAATTAATTTATGAAGATTCAATTTGTTCATCATCTTGTTTGTTTAAACCATCCCGATAAACAGATTCGTTTAAAATTAAATAATTTAATGACCGATAACCAGAATGAATGTAAAGAAGGTTTTTTATATTGTATAGAATGCGATACAAAATATCCGATTATTGAAGGCATAGCAATAGTTGTAAAAGACATGATGGAGTACATTCAAAATAGGACAGAAATGTACGGAAAATGGTTGTTACATTGTCATTCAAAAGAAATGAAGGACTATCTTAAAGATTTAGGAAAAAAAATATTTGTATCTAATAAAACTGATACATATGAAGATGGGGGGATTTGGTATTTACCTTATAAATGGTTCCAACAAGAAAATCACAAAGAGGATAGACTCATGAAATCCATGAAAGGAACTCCAAACGCTAATGAACTGTATGACCGTGTCATCAATAGCATAAACCCCAAAATAGATGGTATAGCCTTGGATATAGGATGTGCGATGGGTAAAACTACCTTGCAACTCTCTCAAAAATATTCCTTTGTAATAGGTATAGATCTTTCATTTTCATTTATCAAGGAAGCCCGTAAAAATATGCAAGAATCTAAGCAAGGAAATGTAGAATTTTGTATAGCTGATGCAGAATTTCCTCCTTTTCATCCAATGAAATTTGACCTTATAATGGCAATTAATCTTCTTGAATTGGTTAATACGAAGAAACTATTATCTTCTTGTCATTGGTTATTAAAACCACAAGGTGATATTATAATTACCGATCCATATGATTTTAATAGAGAAAAAATTTTAGACAAAAAATATGATGCTAAATCATTTAGAATTTTACTGGAAGAAAATGGATTTGAAATAAATGAATCAAGTTTAAAAAAAGAAGCATTTATTCCGTGGATATTAAAAATAAATGAAAGAATTTATTTATATTACTTTGTAGATTATATTAAAGCAAAAAAAATCTCAAAACATAAAGTTAATATTAATAAATACTAAATTGGAGATTTATATCAAAGAATAATTAATAATATTATTAATAACAAATGGAAGAGGATAACACAGTAGATGTATGATAGTATTATTTTTAAAGATAGAAAAAAGTTATCTCCTAGATATTTACCTAAAGAGATCTCTCATAGAGAGAAGCAAATAGATTTGTTAGTTCGAACATTTTTGGATATAAAAGATGAAGCAGATAAATTTCCTCTAACAGTCATACAAATAATTGGTCCCGCAGGAATTGGGAAAACATCAACTGTTATGAAATTCTCTGATATTTTAGAAAAGGAATTAAAGAAAAATAAGATAAATATCAAAATAGTATATATTAATTTAAAATTACAAGGAGGAAATAAATATGCAATTTACAAATACTTGTTAAGCTGTGTTGCCCCAGAACTACCCGCACAAGGTCTCAGTGCTGAGGAGATGCTTAGACAAATGCTGGATTATTTAATTACAAATAATATATATTCTATAATTATACTTGATGAAATAGATTATTTAATCAAAATTTCAAAAGAAATTGGAATAATTTATGATCTAACAAGATTGAACGAATTTGACCCATCCAAAAAATGTGATGTAAAGGGAGTTATTTTTATTGCCAGAAGCACTGAATTCTATGAGAAATTAGATGAAGCTGAATTAAGTTCAATGGGACGAGCATATATTGAATTTCCGAATTATACAATTGAACAAGTTAGTGACATACTTATGAGACGGTCAAAAGATGCCTTTCAAGATAATGTAATTGGTACAGATATAATTGACTGGATAGCAAAAATAGTAGTCTCTCCTATTGTCAATGGAGACATAAGATATGCATTAGATTTGTTATCATATGCAGGAAATCTTGCAGAATCAGAGGGAAGAGAAAAAGTAATGTTGGATCATGTGAAAAAGATCAATAAACAAATCTATAATGGAATTACTGATGACGATATTAAAGAATTGTCCAAATTACAAATAATTGTTTTGTTAGGAATAATAAAGGGATTGAAGATTAAAAATAAAGATTATGTTGAATTAAAGGAGGTTAGAATGCAAAGTTTAGAAATTGCTGAAAAATACGAATCAAGAAAATTAGATGTGGAAGATATTTTAGATGATCTTGCGGCTAGAAAGATTATAAAAATAATCTCTTTAAAAAAGATTAGTTTGATATCATCATCAATAGAAAACCTAGAAAAGACATTGATAAGTAAGATAGATTCAGCTTTTGAATTCAAATGAGTGAAATATTTCAAATCAAAGATATTGTAGAATTAGGACTAGGAAGTATAGGTAAAATCAAAATATTAAGAGCTTTAGCCGAAGAAAAAAAATTATTAACTGTATATGGGTTACATAAAAAAACACATTTGAAAAGAGAGGATATAAAACGAAATTTAGTAGAGCTAGTAAAAATTGAATGGGTGATTGAACAAAAAATTAGCACTAGTCTTTATTCAATTAATAGAGAAAATACATATGTACAACATCTAGTATTATTCTTTTATAAAATAGGATATATAGAGAATATCTAAATGTATGTTTTCATTAAACCTACATTTAGTAGCACTAGAAAAGTTATCAAAAAAAATAATTGTACAAAAATATAGTTTAAAAAGGAAGAAAAGTATTCATAATATTATATAGATTGAGATTACATAATTTGATTTGATAAACTTCAAATATTAAAGGGTGATATATTAAATGCAATTCTATGAACCTAAAAAAAAATATAACTATAAGAATTGGTCAAATTTTTATATTTATACTGATTGGTGTATTCTCCTATTTTACAATTTCTACGATTTCTTTTGCTCAAACACAAGACGAAGATTTGAATGTCATAGTAACTTTTTTTGATATTACTGAAGATACTGGTGATGTTATAACATTTTTAAATTCTGATGGTTTTACAAAAGCTAAAATATATACCCCTCTCAAAAGCATGGAACCTGGAAATACTACAGAACTTCAATTCAATCTTACTGCTAATCAAGTAAGTATGGGAGAAAAATTCAGAGTCTGTGCTTTATTAGTTAAAGAAAATGGAATAATATGCAAAATAGGGGAAAATTCTGTTGCAGAAAGGCCTGAAATAATAGATTTTAGACTAGCAAGTGATGAAATCGTGAAAATTGATGTTCCAAATATAGCAGTCCAAGAATTAGACA
>AR_comb_assmDRAFT_10238309_pt1 | contig 16749 bp, 15 predicted proteins | sample ArasoioldDNA_FD_10543 | JGI IMG/M metagenome (IMG submission 10543) | reverse complement strand
ATGATCGAATCGGCGAATCGGCTCGCACTCCGCGCGTAGCGGACGCGAGCGCGCGACGATCTGTACGAGCGGATGCGTGACCGCGGAAATCAGCCGATTGAATGCGACAGGCAGGTGCGGCGTGCGCATCGCGCGGCGCGTCAGCGGCTTCACGAGTGCGGGCACGACGTGCGATTCCGGCCAGTGCAGGCGGTCGAGCACCTGACGCGATTCCTTGGAGAGCCGGATAGCGAGCACCGCGCCGCTGTTGCGGTCCCACGCACGCAGCAGGGCTTCGTCGAGTCCCTGGCGATCGCGCTCGGGTGCAATCATCGCGTCGGTGCCCCACCCACCATCCACCTCGAGTCCCTTCAGCGACAGACGGACAGGGAGCGTCTGATAGTGCCCGACGACGGTCGGACCTTCGCGCGCCACCCAGATGCCGGGTTGACCCGTGGCGTTGTGCGGATTCCGCCGATGCTGCCAATCCCAGCGAAAGCGGGTGGCTTCAGCCAGGTCGGCGCCTTGCACGCGACGGTGCAGCGTGTCCACACCGCGCCGGTCTTCGGGGCGGAATCGATCGATGTCAGACATGAAGACGCAGAATCCCGGCACGCGAAGCGCGCCGGAAGAAATGCTGCGTCTATTGTACGGCTCTATTGATTCGGCCGGTTCGGGGTGGGCGCGGGAGTGATCACGCCGGGACGCGCGCTGCCGGGGGCGACGCCGAACGGATTGGTCGGCGCAGGTGCCGGTCGATTCTCGGGCTCGCCACGATCGTCGTCGACAGTCACCGGCGGTCTCACCGTATTCGTCGGCTGATTGATTTCTCGCGGCAGACGACCACCAGGAGGCGTATTCGGTCCGCGAGGATTGGGCGCGTCGTTGTCATCCCCATCGTCCTGCACCTGAATGGCCGGCTGCGGCGACGGCCCAACAGCTGCTGCTGTCGTGGGACGGGAGCTGGTCGGGAGAATGTAGATACGATCGTACGTCGACGCGCCGCTGACCGGTGCCTCACGCGCCGCGACGAGATAGCCGCTCACGTTTCGCAGCACGATGTCGAGCGCTTCTTGTTCCGTCACATTCTGCAACTCGAGCGTGACCGGCGCGCCTGCCACTCGCTCGCCATTGACGATGGTGGTGCGTCCGCGACGAGCCCATTCAGCAAGGATCTGACTCACCGAGACGTTCTGCGCCGTCAGGCGGACCTTGCCACCGTCCTGAAATTCGAGGGTGACGCCTTGGGCCGCGGCTGATGTAGCCCAGGCAGCGAGCAGCGCGACAACGGCGAGCACGTGGAATTTCTTCATGTGAGCCTCTCGCGGTGAGTCCCTAGTATATCGGCCATCCACGAACCACCAACCACCAACCGTCATTTCTGCCGGATGTGCTCGATCACCGTCTTGATGATGTCATTCAGCTCGAGCTGCGGCTGATACCCCACCAAATCGCGAATTTTGGAGATATCGGGCACGCGCCGCGGCATGTCCTCGAAGCCGGCTTCATACGCCTCGTCGTATGGGACGTACTGAATTGATGACTGGCTTCCGCTGAGCGTCTTCACCCGCTCAGCCAGCTCGCGGATGGAAACCTCGTCGACATTGCCGACGTTGAACACGCCGCCGACGGCACGCGGCTCGTTCGTCAGCTTCATCAACGCCTCGACGACGTCGCCAACATAGGTGAAGCTGCGGGTCTGCTTGCCGTCACCGAAGACCGTGATCGGCTGGCCGGCGAGCGCCTGCCTGACGAACGTGGGCAGCACCATGCCGTACTGACCGGTCTGTCGCGGGCCGACGGTGTTGAACAGCCGCACGATGATCACCGGCAGCTTGCGCTCTTTCCAATAGGCCAGCGCCAGGAACTCGTCAATGAGCTTGCTGCACGCGTACGCCCAGCGATGCTTCACGGTCGCGCCGAGCACGAGCTCGGCGCCCTCGCGGAACGGAACGTCGGTGCTCTTGCCGTAGACCTCGGACGTCGACGCGATGAAGACCAGCTTCTTCTTCTTGTTCGCGTGCTTCAACACGACTTCGGTGCCGTGCACGTTGGTTTCAATCGTGTGCACCGGTTGTTCGACGATCAACTTCACGCCGACCGCAGCGGCGAGATGAAAGACGACATCGCTGCGATCGATCATCTCGGCCAGCAGTGATTCGTTGGTCACCGAGTCGATCGCGTACGAGAAGCCTGGTGTCTGTTTGAGATGACTGATGTTGTCGATGGATCCGGTGGACAGGTTGTCGAGCACCGCCACCTCGTGTCCGTCGCGTAGCAGTCGTTCAGCGAGGTGGGAGCCGATGAACCCGGCGCCTCCGGTGATCAGAGCTTTCACGCGAGACGATGTCCTTTCGCAAAAAAAGCCGCCACGCTGTCGGCGACACGAACGACGTCTTCGTCCGTGAGTCGCGGAGACAGCGGCAGCGATAACAGTTGGCCGGCAGCGGCGACGGCAACGGGACATTCGTCAGGGGCGAATGCCGCGAATGCCGGCTGCTCCGTCAGCGCGGCCGGGTAGTGCACCATGGTCTCGATGCCATGCGCGGACAGATACGCCTGCAGCGACGCGCGTTCGGACGTGACCACTGGAAACAGATGGTACACGTGGCCGGGGTCGCGCTCACGAATCGTGTGCAGGGCCGCTGGCAGCAGCTGACGGTATCGGGCGGCCAGGGCACGGCGCATGATCGTCCACTCGGGCAGCAGCGGCAGCCGCGCGCGTAGCACCGCGGCCTGCAGATCGTCGAGACGGCTGTTCACACCCGCCTCCTCATGATGCGCCCGCGCGCGCTGTCCGCCGTTGCGGAGTTGGCGGATACGTGACGCGATGGCGTGATCGCCAGTGATGACCGCTCCGCCGTCGCCCAGTCCACCGAGATTCTTCGTTGGATAGAAGCTGAACGCCGCGGCTTCCGACCGTGTGCCGATTGCGACTCCGTTCTCGGTGGCCAGGTGTGCCTGACAGCAATCTTCAACGATGGCGAGCGAGTGACGTTCGGCAATGCTGCGAATGGCGTCCATGTCAGCCGGCTGCCCATAAAGGTGCACCGGCACAATCGCGCGCGTCTGCGTTGTTACGGCGGCGGCGCACGCGTTCGGATTCATGGTCAGCGTGTCGGGCTCGACATCAACGATGACCGGGGTCGCGCCAGCGGCGATCACAGCGAGTGCCGTGTAGCCAGCCGTCATGGCTGGCACGATCACTTCGTCGCCGGGGCCGATGTCGAGTGCGCGCAGCGCCAGGGCGATCGCGTCGGTGCCGTTGCCGACGCCGATCGCAAACGCCGCCCCTGATGCGGCGGCAAATTCGTGTTCGAAGGCTTCGACTTCCGGGCCGAGCACGAACCAGCCGCGGGCCAGGACGCGATGGATGGCGGCGCGGACCGCGACGTCGTCGTCGCCCGGTCTCAGATCGATGAAGGGGATCGGCGCGGGCGCGCTCACGGTACGACGACGTGCGACGCGTCCGTCACGTACTTGTCGAGGTGCGCGCGGTAGAACTCGATGGTTCGCGTGAGACCCTCGCGCAACGGCGTGACCGGCTGCCATCCGAGCGTTCGACGGATGAGCGAGGAGTCGGCGTGGAAGTCGCCGATGTCGATGGCCTTCTTCTCCGGCGGCCATTCGACCAGCCGGAATCGTCCGGCGCCGGCGATGTCGATCAACAGCTCGACCAGATCGCGCAGCGAGATCGGCTCGGCGCCGCCGACGTTGTACGCCTGGCCGTTGCAGTCGTCGGACGCACCGGCACGAAGGAACGCGTCCGCGGCATCGTCCACGAAGACGAAGTCGCGCAACTGACCGCCGTCGCCGTACAGCTGAATCTCGCGGTCCTCGACCACCTGTCGGATGAACCACGCGATGAAGCCCTGACGATTGTGTTTGATCAGCTGACGCGGACCGTAGACGTTCGTCAGGCGCAGCGAGCAGGCGCGTACGCCGAACACGTTGTTGTAGACCACGTGGTAATACTCGCCGGCGGCCTTGTTGATGCCGTTCACGTCAGTCGGCCGGACCAGGTGCGATTCTGTCACCGGCAGCGAATCGGGACGGCCGTAGACCTGTCGCGTGCCAGCAAACACGACCTTCACACGCGGATTGTGGACGCGGCACGCTTCGAGCAGGGTCAACTGCGCGCGGCAGTTGATCTCCAGATCGGTGTGCGGGTCCTGCATGCTGTCGATGTGGCTGACCTGGCCGGCGAGATTGAAGATGACATCCTGCTCGCGCACCAGGTAGTTCATGGTGCTCTGTTGCCGGATGTCGGCGATGTTCACCGTCACGCGGTCTTCGATGCCGCGAATGTTGAACAGGTTGCCGCCGTATTCGGAGATGAGCGAATCGATGATCAGCACGCGGGCGCCGAGGCCGGCGAGCTGACGAGCGAGATTGCTGCCGATGAATCCGAGCCCGCCGGTGATCATCACCTGGCGGTCGCGATAGAACGCGCGGAACGCGTCTGCGCCGCTCACGCGGCCGATTCTATCAGAGCTCGCAGACCCTTCAGCTTGGCCACGATCATGAGCTCCACCCACATCACCGCCAGATCCGCATAGGTGTGGAGGATGCGCTTCGGCGTGAAGAACTCCGAGACACCCGAGCGCCGCGCGTAGTGGTGGACCGACACTTCCCGGAATTGCGCACCGGCGCGTTGTGCCTGCTTCACGAGCTCGACGCAGATCGAGCCGCTGCTGCTCGACAGTCTGATCTTGCCGAGGATCGAGCGGCGGATCAGACGGAAGTCGCAATCCACGTCGTTGATTGGCAGCCAGAATGACCAGCGTGTCACGAAACGGTGGAGGTTGCCGATGAAGACGCGGTGCGGCGGATCCTGCCGCGTCATCTTCATGCCGTTGACGAAGTGCGTGTCATCGGTCAACAGCATCAACAGGATCGAGATCTCGTTGACGTCGTATTGCCCGTCGCCGTCGGTGTAGAAGACGAGATCCTTCGTCGCGTGCTCGAAGCCACTGCGCAGCGCGGCGCCATAGCCGCGATTGATCAGGTGGTGGACGAGGCGCAGCCTCGGCACCTGCTTCGTCAACGCCGCCAACACTGAAGCGCTCTCATCCCTCGAGCCGTCGTTGACGACGATGATCTCGTAGTCGTCGGTGAGCTCGCCAAGCACGCGATCGGCCTGTATGACCAGGTCACCGATCGTGTTCGCGTCGTTGTAACAGGGAAAGAACGCCGAAATGGATGGTTTCGGCACGGGCAAAGATATATCACTATTTGACTACCGGCTGTGCGGCCTAGCGATCAAGCGCCACGGCAGTACGACCGACTCCGCGATCACGCGGCCCGACATCTTCGATTGACCTTCACGCCGCTCAACGAAGGTGATTGGCACTTCGACGATGCGACCGCCAGCGGCGTGGGCTTCCCAGGCCATTTCCACCTGAAAGGCGTAGCCGTCCGACACAATTCGATCGAGCGGCAGACGCGCCAGCAGCCCGCGCGTCCAGCAGCGAAATCCGCTCGTGCAGTCGTGCACCGGCAGACGAGTGATCGCGCGGACGTACCAGTTGGCGAATCGGCTCAACACCAGCCGATGTGCGGGCCAATTACTGAGCCTTCCGCCAGGAATATACCGGGATCCAATGACGAGATCTGCCGCGGCGGCGGCCGTGAGGAGTTGTGGCAGCGCTGCAGGGTCGTGCGAAAAATCCGCGTCCATCTGACAGACGTGCGTCGCGTCGGTGCGCAGCGCCGCGGCGATCCCGTCGATATACGAGCGGCCGAGACCGCGTGCTCCCGGGCGGCGCATCACCGAGACTCGACCGTGGCTCGCTGCGCCAATCGACTCAGCTTCGTCGGCAGTGCCGTCCGGCGAGTTGTCATCGACGATGAGTACCTGCAATCCGTCGATGGCCATCAGTGCCGCGATGAGCGGTCGCAGATTGTCGCGCTCGTTGTAGGTCGGCACCAGCACGAGAGGGCGCATCACGGACGATTGGCTACGACCGCGACGGTCCGTCGAAGCGGAGCGAGGAGATCTGCTCCGAGATCAGCCCGACGAGGAACACGATCACTGCGAACAGAATCAGGATCACGGCGCCGTTCGGTATTCGTCCGTAGAGCGCGAAGTTCAGCAGGCCGTATACGACACCGAAGAGCAGCGACGCGGCGCTGATCGGAACGAATATCCGTAACGGACTGAAGATGGTGATGACCTTGAGGAGGATGAGAAAGAACCGCGTGCCGTCTCTCGCGAACTTGATCTTCGACTGACCGGAGCGCGCACGCGCATCGACCGGCTCGAAGGTGACGTTGTAGCCCGCCTTGATGAATGCCAGCGTTGTCGTCGTCGGCGTTGAGAAACCGTTTGGTAGCAGATGCAGGAACTCGCGCAGATGCTCACGTCGTGCGGCGCGAAAGCCTGACGTCAGATCGGGAACATGCCGCCCGGTGAGATAGCTCGCCAGGCGATTGAGCAGTGCATTGCCGATGCGCCGACCGACGGTTGCCTGTGTCTGGGGCGAGCGTGCGCCAACCACGAGATCGTACTCACCAAGACGTTCGACGAGACGGCGCGCATCCGACGGTGCATGCTGCCCGTCAGCGTCGAGGATCAGGATGAACTGACCCTCCGCGCGGCGAATGCCGGTCTTTACTGCGGCGCCATTGCCCTTGGTATAGGGGTGCCGCACGACGAGCGCGCCGGCTCGTGCCGCTCGTTCACCCGTCGCGTCACGCGAGCCATCGTCCACGACGAGGATCTCTCGCCACACCGCTTCGGCGCGCAGGCTCGAGACGACGTCGCCGATCGCGTCCTCTTCGTTCAACGCCGGGATCACGATCGAGACGCTCGAGGGATCAGCCAAGCAGGCGCTCCACCACGCCATCCCAGGTGATCTGCCGCGCGCGCGCCAATCCGGCCTGGCCAAGCTGCGCGGCGCGGGCGCGATCGGCGGCGAGACTGGCGATTGCCGCACCGATCGCCGCTGGCTCTGGCGCACACACGAACCCATTCCGATCGTTGACGACAAACTCCAGCGTTCCACCAGAGTCGGTCGCCGTGATCACGGGCTTGGCGCAGAGGAAGGCTTCGAGTGTCACGTAGCCGTAGTCTTCGTCGAACGGAGCATAGACGACGGCCAGCGCTTCGGCGTAGAGATTGACCAGATCATCGCCGCCGATTGCACCGGCGAACACCACGCGGTGCTGCAAGCCATGCTCAGCGACCGATCGCTCTGCAGCGGCGCGCTGCGAGCCGTCACCGGCGATGATCAATTTCAGTGGCGGCGGCACGTGCACCATCGCGCCGATCGCGAGATCCACGCGCTTCACGTTCTCGATCCGTCCAACGACCAGCACGTAATCGCCGTACGGTCCCTGCCGCAAGCGCTCGGCGAGTGGCGGCGGATGATACAGCCCTTCAGCCGGTACGCCATTGAACGTCTGCAATCGCCGCGCGGTGTTGTTCGAGTTGGCGAACACGTGCCGGCATTCACCGAGCATGCGCGCATCGAGCTCGAACAGCCTGCGTCGAAGTCCGACATCTCCTTCGGTGTGCTCGAAGTCGCTGTACGGTGTGCCGCATAACTCGTATGCGGCACGATGCTGATGGATCACCCACGCGACCTTGCGAGGATGCCTGGCGAAGTAGGTGGGGAACCGAGTCGCGATCAGCAGATCGACCGGCTGGGCGTTGCTGGATGACAGATCGAGCAGACGCCACGCGGCTGCCTGCGCGAGCAGGTCCTCCTTGGGCTGCGATCGGAAGGGAAGCGCGACAAGGTCGACGTCGTGACCGCGTTGTCGCAGCACGTCGATGAGCGATCGGACGTGCAGCTCGGCACCGCCGGTGACAAACGGCACGTGAGCGTCGGCGACGAGAATCCTGCGGATCTGGGTCAATGCAAAATTCAAAAGTCAAAATGCAAAGAAGCAACTCTCACAGTTGCATTTTGCATTTTGCATCTTGCATTACGTCGCAAACCTGAAATTGATGATATCTCCGTCCTGAACGACGTATTCCTTGCCTTCGAGTCGCACTTCGCCGTGCTCGCGACATGCGGCCATGGAGCCGCGGCCGGTCAGCGCGTCGTAGGCGACGACTTCCGCACGGATGAATCCGCGCTGAATGTCGCTGTGAATTTCGCCCGCCGCCGCCTGCGCCGCCGTGCCTCGCGCGATCGACCACGCGCGGCATTCGTCTTCGCCGACCGTAAAGAACGACATGTAGCCGAGCAGGTCGTACGTCGTTCTGATCACGCGATCGAGTCCCGACTCGCGCAGGCCGAGATCGGCGAGAAACGCTTTGGCGTCGTCGCCCTCGAGCTGCGAGATCTCGAGCTCGATCTTGGCGCAGAGCGCGACGGCCTTCGTCTCGGCATGAGCGAGGAACGACGTCAGGCCGGCTTTCGCCGCGGCGGTTTCGATGCCCGCAGCGATGTCGCCGATGTCGGACTCGTCGAGATTGATCACGAGCAGCAGTGGCTTCGCCGAGAGGAATTGAAAGCCGCTCAGACGCTTGAGATCATCACCAGTCAGACGCAGCGAACGCAGTGGCTTGCCGTCTTCGAGTGCCGCCTTGCAGCGCTGCACCAACTCGCGTTCTTTGTCGAGCTCGGTGGAGCGACCCTTCTTCAAATCTTTTTCGAGTCGCTCGAGTCGCCGTTCAACGATCACGAGGTCGGCGAGGATCAACTCGTCTTCCATCGTCTGTGCGTCGCGCGCGGGATCGATCGAGCCTGCCGCATGCGGGACGGCCGCATCGCGGAAGGCGCGCACGACGTGCACGAGCGCGTCGGCGTTCTTGTATCCGGCAACATCGATGAGTGCCTGCGCGCCGGATTTTGCCGGCGCGATGATGTCGGTGAACTCGACCGTTGCAGGCACGCGCTTCTTCGGGTTGTACATCCCGGTCAGGATGTCGAGCCTGGCGTCGGGAACCTTGGAGATGCCGATGTTGACGTCGCCTTTTCCGCGTGGCGCCTCTTTGGCGCTGGTCATCAACTGGAACAGGGTCGTCTTGCCGCTGGAGGGGAGACCGATTAGAGCCGCACGAAGCATGAGTTTTTCAGCCTAGCACGTGGTGTCAGGCCCAGGCCTGACCCGGGCCTGACCCAGACGAGGCACCGTGGCCGTGAGTGGATAGGGTTAGAGCCCCATTTATATGAAGTCGAAAACAAGGCGAAAGTTTGGCGTAACTTACTGGTGATCAGCAGCTTGCGGTTGACATCGCCCCACGCCAGTTCTACTATCCCTGTGGATTTTTGTGGAGTTCAGTGGAGCAAAAAGGGTTACGAGGGAGCGCTCCGGCCCGGATCGACGACAAAGGCCGGCTTAAAGTGCCCACGATCTTTCGCACGGTCATCCATGACCAGCAGGGGCCGGACGTCTTCGTCACGAGTCTGACGGGGGAGTGTGTCCGCATTTACCCGATCACCGTGTGGACCGAGATCGAGCGTAAGGCACTCAGCACGTCCAGCAACCATCCTGCTCTGCTGAAGTTTCTCGATCGCGTCAATTACTACGGCCAGGCCGGCGAGCTCGACGATCAAGGCCGCATCGTCATCCCTGCGCACCTGCGCAGCAGCGCCTCGATTGTAGGCGACGTTCGGGTGTTCGGACGCATTTCCTATTTGGAAGTGTGGAACGACGAACGCTTCGCGCAGAAGTTGCAGCGGGAGCCATGGACGGATGAGGACGGACGCAACCTCGCGGAGCTCGGGATGTGATGGGAGTGGATCGTGCACACACCGGTGATGGTGGACGAGGTGGACGCGCATCTCGAACCCTCGCGCGGCGGCGTGTATGTCGATTGCACGGTCGGGATGGGAGGACACGCGCGCCGCATGCTCGACGGTGGCGCGACGCGGCTGATCGGGATCGATCGCGATCCTGACGCGCTCGCACAGGCACGCGACGCGTTGCGCGCGTATGGCGATCGCGTCTCGCTCGTGCACAGCGACTACCGCAACCTCATCGCGGTGCTCGACGCGTTGGGGATCGAAGTGGTGGACGGGGTGCTAGCCGATCTGGGCGTGTCGTCGATGCAGCTCGACTCCCCGGACCGCGGCTTCAGCTTCCGGAGAGACGAGCCGCTCGATATGCGGATGGATCGATCGAGTGGTGCGACCGCGGCTGAGATGCTTGCCGCTGTCGATGAACGGACGTTGGCGGACGTGATTTACGAGTTCGGGGAAGAACGCCACGCGCGGCGCGTGGCACGGGCGATCGTCGAGGCCAATCGCACTCGCCGAATCGAGACGACGGGACGGCTGGCGGAGATCGTGCGGAACGCGGTGCCGCGCAAAGGCTATTCGCGGATTGATCCGGCGACGCGGACGTTTCAGGCGATTCGCATCTGGGTCAATCGCGAGCTCGAGGATCTTGATGGGTTTCTGACGCGTGCCGCCGGGCGGCTCGCGCCGGCCGGGCGTCTGGTGGTGATTACGTTTCATTCGCTGGAGGACCGCGTGGTGAAACACACGCTGCGGGCACTGCAGGCGAACGGCACGCTCACCATCCGCACGAAGCGGCCGCAGGTGCCGACGGAAGCCGAGATCGAACGAAACCCCCGCGCGCGAAGCGCGAAGCTGCGGGCAGCCACACGGTAGGACAGGCGGTGCGGACATGACGGCCGAGACCTTCGAATACGCAATCAAGAAAGACGTCCGCAACAACCCGATCGTCCGCGAGGTCGATCGCGAGCGTCATCGCGAGATGTGGCGCTCGACGTTGATCGGTGTCTTCCTCGTGGCGGTGTTGCTCTTCTCGGCCTGGCAGCACTTCGAGCTGCTCCGCCACGGGTATCGCCTCGAGGAAATGCAGCGCGAGCGCGCCAGCGAAGAGGCCATCAACCGGCATCTGCGTCTCGAGATCGAAACGCTGCGCTCGCCGGAACGAATCGAGCGGATGGCCACGGGACGGTTGCGGATGGTGGCGCCCTCTGCTGACGATGCGATCGTGATTGAGCGAATCATCCAGACCCCGGCCCCGCCGCGGTCCGTCGTCGCTCGACGTTAGGCCCTCAGGACGGAACGGAGTTTCGCGGTGTCCGACCAGCCCCCTAACGTATTGCGCGCAACGCTGAAGCGCCGGGTCGCCCTGGCGTTCGGCTTCCTCCTGCTCTGGGCCGTCGGCATCGAGGCGCGCCTCGTGTATCTGCAGGTCTTCCGATACGACGAGCTGGCGACGCGCGCCGAACGACAACAGTCGCGCACGATCGAAGCGCCCGCCAAGCGCGGCGACATCCTCGATCGTCATGGCCACATCCTCGCTTACAGCGTGGATGCCGATACGATCTACGCCGTGCCGAGTGAGCTCGGCGACGCCGAGGCGGGAGTCGCCGCGGTATGCCGTGCACTGGCCGACTGCGACGCGAAGGAACGCCAGGCGATGGTCGAGCGCATTCGCAAGGGCAAGTACTTCGCGTACGTCCGCCGTCAGGTGTGGCCGGATCAGGCGAAGCGCGTTGCGGCGCTCGACCTGCCGGGCATTGGCTTCATCAAGGAGAGCAAGCGCACCTATCCGAACTCCGATCTGGCCTCGCACGTGCTCGGCTACGTTGGCATCGACAACGTCGGCCTGGCCGGCATCGAGGCGGCGTACGACCGGCTGATCCTCGGCCGCGCCGGCACGGTGCTCGTCGAGCGCGATGCGCGCGGCAGCGCATTCAGCCGCGTCGAGCGGCCACCGACCGCGGGCGCGTCGCTCGAGTTGACGATCGACGAGTATCTGCAGCACGTCGCCGAGCGTGAGCTGCGCGACGGCATCAAGTGGGCTGGTGCGTCGGGCGGGTCGGCGATCGTCATGGATCCCTACACCGGCGAGATTCTCGCGCTCGCCAACGCGCCCGACTTCAATCCGAACGCGTATCGTGACGCGCGCGAGGAGCTGCGCCGTAATCGCGCAATCCAGGACATCTACGAGCCGGGATCGACGTTCAAGATCGTCACCGCAAGTGCGGCATTCGAAGAGCGGGCAGCAACGCCGGACACGATCATCGATGCCCGCGCTGGCAACATTCGCTTCGGCAGCCGAGTGATTCGCGACGATCACAACTACGGCGTGCTGTCGTTCGCGCAGGCCATCATCAAGTCGAGCAACGTCGGCGCGATCAAGGTTGCGCTCAAGGTCGGGCCGGAGAAGATGAGCGAATTCGTGCGACGGTTTGGCTTCGGCCAGCCGACGTCACCGGACTTTCGCGGCGAGAGCCCGGGCATCGTGTGGGATCCATCGAAGCTCACCGACAGCGCGCTCGCCTCAGTGGCCATGGGCTATCAGGTCGGCGTGACGCCGCTGCAGATGGCCCAAGCGGTGAGCGTCGTTGCCAATCGTGGCGAGCTCGTCCAGCCACGCGTCGTGCGCGCGGTGATTCGCGATGGCCGGCGATTGCCGGTGCCCCGCAAGGTGATTACGCGTCCCATCACCGGCGAAACGGCGGCGACCCTCTCCGGGATCATGGAAGGCGTCGTGACCGAAGGCACCGGCAAGGCGGCGCAGATTCCTGGATACACCGTGGCGGGGAAGACGGGCACGGCGAAGAAGCTGGTCAACGGCAGCTATCGCGGTCACTCCGACTACAACGTCTCGTTCGTGGGTTTTGTGCCGGCGCAGAAGCCGGTGTTCGCGATCGTTGTGGTCGTCGATTCGCCGCACCGCGTGTCGCCGTACGGCGGTGTCGTCGCCGCACCGATCTTCCAGAAGATCGCGCAGACCGCGCTGCGTCACTACGGCGTGCCGCAGTCGATCAACGCGCCGGACCCGGTCTTTGCGACCAATGAGAGCGACATCAAGGAACAACCGGCGTCTGGTCCAGTCGCGAAACCGCGTATTGTGCCGATCGGCGGAACGGGCACGATCACGGTCTTCCCCGATCTCACGGGCATGAGCGCGCGCGATGCGCTGCGCGTGCTCGGTCAACTCGGCATGCAGTCTCGACTGCAGGGCACCGGCGTCGTCACGCAGCAGTATCCGCCGGCCGGTGAGCCCATCGAGTCTGCGTCCACCGTCGTACTGAAGCTGGGACGGCAGGATCCGGCTCAGATCGCCAGCGCGGCAAAGCCATGACCGTCGCTGATCTCCTTCGCTCGCTCGAACGTGTGCCGGGGCTCACGATGCCTGCGGTCGGGGCGTCGCCCCTGCTCGCGACGCAGTGCACCGGGGTGACGCACGATTCGCGACGCGTTGGACGCGGGTCCATTTTCGTGGCGCTGGTCGGATTGAAAGCCAACGGCGCGGCCTTCGCGCCGGAGGCGATCGCCGCAGGCGCATCAGCCATCGTCGCGGAATCGCCGGCGCCGGCTGATGTCACCGTTCCGTGGATCGTCGTCACTGACGCGCGGCTCGCTCTGGCGTGGCTGTCAGCGGAGTTCTTCTATCACCCCAGCCGCGAGATGAGCGTCATCGGGATCACCGGCACCAACGGGAAGACGACCAGCAGCTTTCTGGTCAGCGCGATTCTCGATGCCGCCGGGATTCAGTGCGGCTTGATGGGCACTGTGACGTATCGCATCGGCGATCGCGCGTTCGACGCCACGCGGACGACGCCCGAGGCCCCGGATCTGCAGGCCTTCATGCGAGACATGGTGGCGGGCGGCTGCGGTGCGTGCGTCATGGAAGTGTCGTCGCATGCGCTGGCGCTCAAGCGCGTAGACGGCATTCAGTTCGCCGCCGCGATCTTTACCAATCTCACCCGCGATCACCTCGACTTCCATGCGGACATGGAGGACTACTTCGCCGCCAAGCGGCGACTGTTCGAGATGCTCCCGGCTGATGCGCCGGCGGTGATCAACGCTGACGATCCCCGTGGCGCATCACTCGTTGAGGTGGTGAAGCGACCGGTGACGTACGCGATCAACAAGACCGCGGATGTCTCGCCCGGACCGCTCTCGTACTCGCTCGCCGGGCTCGACTTCGATGTCCGCACGCCGCGTGGCTCCGTGCACGTCCGTTCGAGCCTGGTCGGCAAGCCGAATGTCTACAACATCCTCGGCGCCGTCGGAACGGCCGTCGAGCTCGGCGTGCCGATCGAGGCGATTGAGGAAGGACTGCATCAGCTCCCAGGTGTGCCCGGGCGATTCGAGGTCGTCTCCAGCGCCGCAGACGATGTGACGGTCGTCGTCGATTACGCGCACACCGACGATGCGCTGCGGAACTTGCTCGAGACGGCACGGCCGATGGCGACGCGGCGGTTGATCACCGTGTTTGGCGCAGGTGGCGATCGCGATCGCACCAAGCGGCCGTTGATGGGTATGGTCGCGGCGCGATTGAGCGATGTGGTGGTGATTACGTCGGACAACCCGCGCGGCGAAGATCCCGAGCGGATCATCGAAGAAGTCAAACGTGGCGCCGATGCGGAGGTTCGTCAGAGCAACGCATCCATCGTCACGGAGGTTGATCGACGCGAGGCGATTCTGCAGGCAGTGCGCGGCGCGAGTCCCGGCGACGTCGTGCTCATTGCCGGCAAGGGCCACGAGAAATACCAGGAGATCGGCGGACGCCGGTTGGCATTCGACGACATCGAAGTGGCTCAGGAAGCGCTGGAGGCGCGGCGCGTCAAGTCGCGGGCGTAGTTGAACGAACTCGAACTGACCCTCGGGTGGGTCGCGAAGACGGTTGGGGGCACGCTGCAGTCTGGAGATCCCGCGTTGCCGGTCGGAGACGTGCTGACCGACAGCCGATCGTTGCGAGCAGGCGATCTGTTCGTCGCGCTGAAGGGCCCACGATTCGACGGCCACGCGTTCGTTGAGGAGGTTCTCGGGCGAGGAGCGGCGGGAGCGATTGTCGAGGGTCGCGACGATCGTAGGCGTCATGGAGCCGTCATCGAGGTGGCGGACACGCTTCGCGCGCTGCAGGACCTGGCGCATGGCGTGCGGTTGGCGGCCGAGACGCGGGTGATTGCGATCACCGGCAGTGCGGGCAAGACGACGACGAAGGAAACGATCGCGGAGATGTTGGCCACGCGCTACCGCGTGGTGAAGAACAAGGGGAACCTGAATAACCACATCGGTCTGCCGCTGTCGTTGATGCAGCTGCGCACGAGGCCCGATGTGGCGGTCATGGAACTGGGCATGAATCACGCCGGGGAGATCAGCAGATTGGTCGAGATCGCCGAACCTGACGTTCGTGTGTGGACGAACGTGGGCGACGCGCATCTTGGCTTCTTTGCGTCTCCAGACGCGATCGCCGACGCCAAAGGCGAGATCCTGCAGCGGGCAACCGGGGCGACGTTGTTGGTCTGTAACGCGGACGATCCGCGAGTCATGTCGCGGGCACGCGCGTTTGCCGGCCGGACGGTCACCTTCGGCACCGTTGAGAACGCCAATGTCCGTGCGGCGTCGATCGAGGACCGAGGCATAGACGGCATGCGCGCCCGGGTGACGACAGCAGCGGGCGAGCGCGTCTTTGATACCCCGTTGCTCGGACGTGGCAATCTCGCCAACGTCCTCGCCGCAACCGCGGTGGCACTCGATGCGGGCATTGCGCTCGACACCATTGCTGATGTCGCGGCCCGGCTTCGACCGGCGGATCGCCGGGGGGCAGTCACGCGCCTCGGTGGCGGTGTCACGCTCATCGACGATTCCTACAACTCGAGTCCGAGTGCGCTTCGTCGCGCGCTCGATGTCGTCGCGCACGAGAACCGTTGCGAGCGAAAGATCGCCGTGCTCGGCGAGATGCTCGAACTCGGCGACCACGCACAGGCGCTCCATGAAGACTGTGGCCGCGCCGCGGCTGCCGCGGGTTTGACGATGCTCTTTGCGATTGGCGGTGCTCCGGCGCGCGCCCTCGCTGATGCAGCGGTCGCGTCGGGCATGGCGCGCGAGTCGGTCGCCTACTTCGCGCAGAGCGCTGAGGCCATTGCGCCCGTATCGGCGCAGGTCAGGCGCGGCGACCTGGTGCTCGTCAAGGGATCGCGCGGCACGCGTACGGATCTCGTGGCGGATCGTCTCGCGGCGGAGTTCGCCTGATGCTGTTCTACGTCCTGCCGCAGCTCGCGAACATGTCGCCGTTTCTCGGCGCGCTGAACGTGACTCGCTACATCACGTTCCGCACGGCTGCCGCGAGCCTGACCGCGTTCGCGATCAGCATGCTGTTCGGACCGTGGCTGATCCGGACGCTCCGTGACTTTCAAATCGGGCAGATCATCCGGCAGGAAGGACCACAGTCGCACCGCGCGAAAGCCGGTACGCCGACGATGGGCGGGCTGCTGATTCTGACGGCAGCGGTCGTGCCGACGCTGTTGTGGGCGGATCTCACCAGCCCGTATATCTGGATTGCCGTGCTGGCGACGGTCGGCTTCGGCCTGGTCGGGTTCCTCGATGACTATCTGAAGATCACGCGGCGCTCGCATCACGGTTTGATCCCGCGCTACAAGATGGCCGGCCAGATCATCGTCGCGCTCGGCGTGGGCGTGGCCGTTCTGCTGCTCTCGCAGCAGAACCCGCCGCTCTACAACACGCGACTGATCTTTCCGTTCTTCAAGGGCCTCATTCCCGATCTTGGCGTGTTCTACGTGCTGTTCGCGGTCCTCGTCCTGGTCTTCGCCAGCAACGGCGTGAACATGACCGACGGACTCGACGGGCTGGCGATCAGCACGTTCGCCGTGAGCGCCGCGGCGTTTACGGCGCTGGCCTATGTCACCGGGCACGCGGAGCTTGCGAAGTATTTGTTGTTGATCCGCTTCCCGACGAGCGAGCTGACGATCTTCTGCGGCGCGTTGACCGGGGCCAGTCTCGGCTTCCTTTGGTACAACTGTTATCCCGCCGAGATTTTCATGGGCGACGTCGGCTCGCTGTCCTTGGGCGGCGCGCT
>AR_comb_assmDRAFT_10019700_pt1 | contig 16753 bp, 7 predicted proteins | sample ArasoioldDNA_FD_10543 | JGI IMG/M metagenome (IMG submission 10543) | reverse complement strand
ATCGTAATACGAGTCCTTATCGAGATGTACATTACTACGCCAGATGTAAGCGGCCGAGCCTGTGACGGTAAATTTTCCACGACGAAAATCAACCATTCCTCTTGCGGTAAGATTTGTTGAGCCTAGCCCGATGGACATTGGTAAGAACTCAATCACATAGTTGGATAATGGGGTTGATACACCACCTAGAACAAAAAATGACAATTTATTTTCGCCCAACGTGGTCATATAAGGTCTCCACTTTACAACTACAGACATGTCCTGGAAGCCTTCCATTCCGTGAAGAGTTCCCTGACTTGCCTTTGTCAACACATAGGGGACAGAAGCCATTACATTCAGGTTATTGGTGATGCCGTAGTTTGGCATATACATCAGCATTTGAGTAGAGACAGTACCGAGATTTGCGTTATCTCTTTTATTTGTGCCTTCCCAATAGTGATCCCATGAAGAATAGTCATAAATCAATCCCTGGCAGAATTGTTTCTTGTTCATCATGATAGCATCCATGTCAGTTTGCGCTAATACAAAGCGAGGCGGCAGGATGGCCATTGTAAATAGAAGAATAGCAATGAATATTCTTCTGATCAATTTTTTCATGGTAAAAAAGTTTTGGAATAAAATCCACACTGAAGCGAGGTTCATTGATGGCTGAGTAGAAAAGCCCATCAATAAACCTGTACTTCAGCAGAAGACATTCTTACTCTTAAAGACGAAAAGTTGCACCAAGGCTTATGAGATAATCTGCAAACGCAGCGTCTCCCTGCTGATGTACGCCCGTATCCGCCGTACGACGCTTGTCCGAATCACTCTGCGTGCGGTTTCTGACCAACGCAATGGGAACAGCAAGGTTGAAAGCGGCTCGCTTCGTTACCCACGTTACAGATGGTTCAGCAGATATAATGTATCCGGGTCTTCTGAAACCCCGGCTGCCGCCAATAAGATCCGATGAAGGAAGTCCTTCTATACGAATGCCGCCGGCAAACGTTAGCTGGTTTACCATCACTGCAGCTCCGCCTCTTGCCATAAACAGATCGGGAACACTCATCACATCCGTATTGTATTTTTTTGCAGAGGCGGATGGAGCGGACCCTCTTGTTGTCGACGTACCATTTACTTCACGAGGATTGCTAAGATAAAAGCCATTAGCATACACGCCCACCTTATGGCTGAAATTATAGAACCCGTTTAGCTCAAGTGTTATGCCTGTGCCTCCATCGCCCGGTTGTATGGATTGGTCAACGGGGCCCAAAACACTGGAATCAACCTTCTTATAAAAATAATCCTGGTAATTATAGTTCCCGGTCGGCAATTTTATTCCGAGGCCAACTTGTAAATTTCCTTTGTGGGCCTTTTTAGGATCAAACATCCACCTGTACCCCGCAATGCGTGCATCACCAAGACCGAAGGAGTTTGTCGTGTGCCGTGTTTTTCCGTCATGCTCATACAACGATGAGCGGCTAAAGTCCATGATTGGCAACGTCAACCCCATCGACCATCTCGAATTAAATGTTCTTACAGCACTAATGTCCAGTTCATATGAATGATTGATCACGTTACTTCCTTCCTCAACTCTCTGCTTCTGTTCTTCCGTCCCAATAAAATGTTTATATGATTTGAAGTAACGATTATTTAGGTTGAGTTCCCAACCTTTGAAATCGCTCGGTCGGGTGCAAATGCCATTGGTTCCTTTGATGGCTACGCATCCCTGGGAAAGTACTTTCTGATAAATACCACCAATAAGAAATAATGATATAATTATGGATATTCGTTTCATAACAGTCGTTTTGTTAATTTAATTTCCCCGCTAGCGGGTCAACTTTTTTTAGTTTCAATTTTTGCACTACAAATTCACCCAACATTCTTCCGCACTTTGTTCCTTCTTCGTTGTCATGCCTGTAATGAATGCCCCCGTACAACCTTGACATCGCTGCTTCTTCTGCTGCACTACGAAATGATTTGATCTCGCGACTCTTAATTCCAAATTCAAGTGATGAAGTGTCGGTAAAACTTAAGTGATCGCCAAACCAGTTTGTCATTACTTCGGCTGCTGCTGCGGATATCGTAGCATGGCCGCTGGTGTAAGAAGGAAACGGTGGCGTTTGAATATACGGACGCCATTCTTCATTGACATACTTGTTGATCACTGTCTCCGGCCTTATTTCGTTGCTGCGGTACTTTTCATCCCAGCACGAAATAAATGCGTCAAATAAAGCAATACTTGTTTCGGTATAAGCAGCTACTGTTGTCGAAAAATCGGCCCTGGCCTTTTCTGCGGCTATTCCCACGATATTCATCCAATGTCCAGGAGGGGAAAATTTCTTAGTCGCAAACATTACATGCCCGCTCACATTCAACTTGAAAGGATTATCGTCCCAGAAATCGGCAATATGCTTCTGCTCATCTGTAAGATTGTTTCCCACATTCATTACTTCCATCATCGCTTTTGAGAAACCGCTGTTCTTATCTTTCACATCATACATAGGAGGACGATGCGGAGCAAATTCCGAGCATGAATCCATGACGAGGCACCGTATCTCTTTCCAATGAGGCTCTACCGCCTGTGCATACATCGGAGGAGTAGGTATCCAGCGTCCCTCTTCAGTTGTAACAGTGTATTTTTCTGCGCTCCTGGTTTGCGCATAGTTATCCTTCTTACTCCATTTTAGAATCGTAGCCACGATCGTATCAGAAAATGCGAGCGTATTCCTTAAAAGCGCTGTGGGCATTCCTGCATCCTTTGCTCTCTGCTTCAAATCGTCGTAGTATTCCATCATGCTGCCTTCAGGAAAAGTAACTGCGTTACCAACTTTTGTAAAAGCCAGCAGGGCGGCAAGTTGAAAATCAATTTCCTTTCCTTGCTCAGGCTTGGGCATAGCCGGCAGATGTTTTATTTGGCCAGATAAGGTATTATAATTATTGTCGCCGGCGACCATGCATTCGTAAGCTGCAATGTTTGCATACGCATAATTGCGGCTCCCGATCATGGGAGGAAAGTTATTTTCAAGCACCACGTCATTCAGTTTCTTTACTGTTTTACTATACAACAGAGGATCGCTGAATGCTTGTTTATATTCAGATTTTTGTTTGCAGGAAATTATTAACCAGCCCAAACTGGCTAACCAAAAATATTTTTTCATTTTTTAATTAAATAATTGAACAAGTAATTCTACAATACGAAGAAATGACATCCGTTAGAATCACGACAAAGCTTCGGGAGGTTGTTCTGATACCGGCAAAGAAATGCTCTTAAAAAATGAGGATCCGTTGTGTAAAGAATTTTTAGTCCTATCCTGAGGAGTCTTCAGGTTGCAATTGAAGAAATCGTTATCAAAATCCGCTGCAATATTTTTGAAAATATTGTTCAGGGGTGGATTGTTCTTACCATTATTTTCCTGGTCTAATCCATTGTTGATCGTAAATAGTACGTTGCCTGCTTTTTTTATTTCCTCTTTTACGTTATTGGGAATGCACTTCAGAACCAGGTAGCCATTCTCCACTTTTCTTTTTACATAAGTATATACTTTACCGTCGAGGTTAATTTCTCCGTAATGCCTTTCGAAGGACGAAGAACTATTCTGGTAGGGCATGTTGAGTGGAATCTTGATCTCAAGTAATTCCGCTTCGCTGTAATCATTCACATCAAGGCGTGCCTGAAGTTGACCGTCCGCTTTTTTCTGCAGGTAATTAATTACAAATCGGTATCCATACCAGTTGAATAGAAGAAGAGAAATCAGCAATATAGCAGCAATCTTTTTCAATTAGTTAGTTGAGCAATTTAAATGAATTCTCGGAAAAATGATTCATCAGTACGAAATTAAGACCATTATTTGACCGAGAAAGTTCTCCTTTCAGGCCCGATCCCCTTTAAGGTCAGGCTTTTCCAGGAGGCTGGCAAAACCGATTTGACCTGGGTTATCCCTTTAACCGTGATATCCAGGCCGCCAAAGCCCATCAAGACTGATTGGAGAATACCCCCCGCGCCTGTCGCAAAATAAGGGTTGGTGCCACCCTTTGTTTCAGCCAACACCCGGAAAGGTGGATTTAAGTTAGGAACATAAGCATCTTTGAACCAATGCCAGGCTTTTTCTTTATCACCTAACCGCGCATAAAGCAAAGTGAAAATAGCCTGGGTCATCGCCGGAGTACCCTCATCTGGTATCCGGGTTTCATAGTATTCCAGATCTTTCCTTACTTGTGCAACGTCTGTTATTTGTTTGAGCGGATAAGCCAGCAGGTTTACATCCGCTTGCTTAATTTTTTCACCGTGATAAGCTTTGTGCTCGCTGGTGACGCCGTTATCTAATTTCAAAATGGGAATATTGTTGGCCACTTCCGTCCAATCTGCTTTAGGAGCGACTCCCAGGATTTTTGCCGCTTCTACCGCATATTGAAGATTTGATTTTGCCGCAGCATTTGTGAAAGCGTTATTGTCAACATTCTCTGCCCATTCGTCGGCAGCTACCACGTTATTAATTTCATATTTCCCCGGCCCCTTTCTTTCCACACGCGAGGCCCAGAAATCAGCAGTAGTTGATAATATCGGAAACCCTCTTTCTCTCAACCATGTTTGATCCTGCGTCACACAATAATAATTCCATGCTGCAATGCCAACACAAGCGGTGATGTGATGCTCAAATGGTCCGCTCAATGCCCAGACTGGCGTTTCTTCGACTCCGGTCTCTGCACTTTCCCACGGGAACATTGCGCCCTTAAATCCTTTTGAAAAGGCATTTCGTTTTGCGGCATCTAATCGCTGATAGCGATATTCAAGCATACTTTTTGCAATTTCCGGGTGTAATACCAATACCGCCGGAAACATCCATAGCTCGGTGTCCCAGAATACATGTCCATTATAGCCAAGTCCACTCAAGCCCATCGGCGACGGAGACAATGCAGTACCTTCCCGGGTAAAAGAATATAAATGATACAACATGCTATGAATGTCCTGTTGAGACTGATCGTCGCCTTCAATGACAATGTCGCTTTTCCATAGTTGTTCCCATGCTTTGATATGAAAATTTATAAGCCTTTCCCTGCCTTCCAGTTTCGCAAAAATGGTAGCCCTCTCAGCTTCGTTCAACGGATCGTCGTGGTGGGCAGATGTAATTGAGGAGCCGGCAATAGAAAAGCGATAAGTTTCGCCAGCCTTTATTTTCTTATTAAACTTCATCAGGTGCATGTTGTTGTCCCACATCTCGTGGACCACTCTGGGCTCCTGTCCATGCGGTTCACTAAATAAGAATGTATTTGATGCACACATCAGTAATTTCCCAGTGGGACTTTTCGCTGATGAGGTAAGCAGGCTTATTACTACATGAGGTCTGTCGATTTCGTTGTAATAATTCTGTACATCCTTTAGTGCGTCTGGCGCCTCCATCACACTGGCACTGGTAATATCAATATCTTTTTTTGCCACAATGGTTATATCCATCAATACTGTGAATGGAAGATGCCTGAGTGAGTAGTAAGTGTAGGAAACACTGGCCTTATCAGCGTAATCAAATTGGGAAGTGAAGCTTGCGTGATGCATATTAAGTTCCTGTTGGAAATTGGACATAGATTTAGCATCAATCCTTTTCCCGTCGACTTCAAGGTACATGTTCAACAGGTTGAAGCTGCGAAGAAAATTGCTCACTCTTCCTCGCCCATATAAATCATAGGCGCCGGCAAGTACTACATCCTTTACTTTGAAGGGTTCGGGTGACGAAACTATCCCGATCATTCCATTAGCAACAGTAACTCCATAATAGTTTGACCGATCGATTTTGTCAGCCCTGATTATCCAGGGATCAATTGATTGTGAGCGCACCCCCTCGACTGAAACAAACACAATAAGAAAAATGAAAAGCAATTTCTTCATACTGAAATTTTAGATGAGCTAATTTAAGTATTACGATTCTAATGGCTGATATCGGCCTTCCAAATGCGCCTGCCAGGTCTCTCTTTATAAACCTACCAATGTATTTGTAAAACTCAGGCAATGGTGCGCAAGGCTTTTTCGATTTAGGATTTCTTTTTCCTGATTCACTCTCTGCAAGACGGGTAACTCCTATTTTTGCAGACCTTACTTAAAAAGCTGATAAAATTTGGGCGATAATGAAGAGAATTTTTGTGATCGTTATTGTTGCTGTTTTGCTCTTATTTCTTACCGGATATGCCCTGATCCCCCGAAAGCTATCCATTTCAAGTGCTTCATCATTTAGTGCTAACCGTGAAAGTGTGTACCGTTTTCTGACAAATGATAGCAACTGGCACAAATGGTGGCCCGGCACAGTTTCCGACGCAACAAAGGGATTCTTTCAATTCAGCGGGTATCAATTTCAAATCGAGAAAGTCTTGTATGATGTTATTCAGCTAAAACTTGGCGACAATACTTTTTCCAGCCTCAGTTCCCTGGAAATAATTCCTTATTCTGTCGACAGTATCGCCGTTCGGCTTTCAACAGAGTTAGTATCAGGCGCAAATCCATTGAGCAGGTTTTCTACATATTTCCGCGCAAGGAAAATCAAACGTGCGCTGGATAGTATTGTTCTGGCAATTCGAAAATACACGGGTAACCTGAAGAATATTTATGGCATTTTGGTCAAGAAAGAGAAAGTACAATTTCAACACTTATTGTCTACAAAACGATCGTTTTCCCATTATCCCACAACAGCCGACGTCTATGCGATGATTGACGAGTTAAGGTCGTACACGCACAAATCAGGTGCACTGGAAGTGTTACCGCCAATGCTGAATATTCAAATGATCGATAGCACAAGATACTCGGCACAGGTCGGACTGCCGATCGACAGAGACCTGCCGCAAGAAGAAGATATTGCTTCGAAATGGATGATGAAAGGCGGGAATATATTGGAGGGAGAGGTAACTGGCGGCCAGGACCACATCGACGAGGCAGGGAGACAGATGGAAATGTACATTCGCGATTATCAACGTACGATAATCGCAATACCTTTTCAGATGCTAATCACAGATCGAAGAAAGGAGCCTGACAGCACCAGGTGGATTACGCGCATATACTACCCTGTTGTCTGACAAGCAAAAGATACCGCCCAATTTTCGTTTAACGATACTTGATCACTTCAGTACTATCATTATTCCTGGCAACGACAAAAGCCTCTCCACCGGATATACTGATTTTTCGTGCGTGGCGAACCTGGCCTTTTATCTGTAACCCGTTGATATTTTCACACGAAAAATTTCCGTGGCCCTTATTGACCAGGACAGTCCCAAAGTCAGCGTCGTACCTGCCCATTTGTATGTTATTATCATAGTAGTTTCCAAACAATAGAATGTCCGGCAACTCATCGTTATTAGCATTCACGGTAATTGCATCCCTATATGAACTTAGTTGAGCCTCCCAGGGCAATGCTGAGACTGCAAAATGTAAATTACCGTCGTTGATCAATACAGCATTAGCGAAATAATTCGCTGTAAGCATTTGGGCATTTTTTAATTTGTCCCTCTTGAAAATTTCGCTCATGGAAGCTTTAGCAAAATCCCCAGCGTACAGAAAGTCTTTTTTGATCTCAGTCATTTGTTTTTGCAGCTCTTCCTTGTTTGCGAAAGGTACTTCTCTCCCTCTCACATAGTAACTTAAGATCTGTTCATATTTTCCATTGTTATCAAAATCGTTGTAGTATAATCTCACAGGTTGGGCTGCCGACGCTTTAAGGCGGCTGTTTAAGCCGAGGTTACCAGCAATCAAATCGATGTCACCGTCACCATCTATATCTACCGGCAATACAAAATTCCACCATCCATTGCCGTCAGTCAATTTCCTTTCGACAAAACTTCCCTGACTATTGATAAACGCATAAATGCCGCCCCATTCGCAACACGCTACTAAATCCTTATCACCGTCCTTGTCAATATCAAACCAGATAGCGTTTGTAACCATGCCGATTTGTGATAATGCCGCAGCATATTTCTTTGTTACGTCAATGAACTTTCCTGTGCCATCATTCTGCAACAAATAGGAATTTGGCATTTTTCCATACTCCCATGGGACGGCTCTGCCTCCGAGAAAAAAATCCACGAAACCATCCCCGTTAAAATCATAAGGCTGTATACATGAAAATGTAGAATATAGATTGCTAAAGGCACCGGCAAGTTTTTTAAAATGAGCCTTGCCATCGTTTAAATAGACTCGCGGCAATAAGTGCTCATCGCGGCCATAATATTCATTGCCGCCGCTGGCTATTACCAAATCAACATTTCCATCATTGTTCACGTCGGTGAAGGTTGCGTCCACGTCCTCATACATACTGTCAACAACCATTTCCGGTTGTTCAGTCTTTTTAAATTTTCCACCTGGTTGCTGAAGAAAAATAGCACTGTGAAAAGTCTTTGAAGACCCAATAAATACATCATCCAAGCCATCATGATTTATGTCACCGACGGCCAACGCGGGCCCTTCTGTAGAAACCATGTGGGGAATCAGCGGCTCACGATTGAATTCGTTAAAGGGATTTTCTACATGCTTATATTTTAGATCAACCGATGTTGTAATATTTTCCATTTCCCTGGTGCCATTTCGATAGGAAGTGATCTCCTTGTAATCAAATTGAGGAAGACCCTTTTGATATGCAAACGTGGAAACCTGGTTATTGCCCAATTGAATGGATTGATAGGAATTATCGCTCCATATCAGAAACGCAGAATCGACCTTAGCATTATCAAGACCAATGTGCAACGGAACCTGCATGCTTGACTGAAATCCCTTTACCGGGTAATTCTCGCATAGTCGCATGCCGCCTGGAGTAAACAAGACAACCTTGGCACCGACTGCATTAATATTGTTTTCGGACCCTTTCAGTTTGATCTCAGCAAACGGCTTGTCTTTTTTATCATTGCACTTGTTCTCGTACACTATTACGGGATCATCAATGTTATTCACAACAACATCCAGGTCACCATCATTGTCCAGGTCAGCATATACCGCACCGTTTGAATAAGTGGCTTCGTTATTTGCAATGCTATCCTCAAGATCTTTAAATGATAAATCGCCGGTGTTTTTAAAGAATTTATTCGGAATTTTGATTTCAGGAAGCCTCTTGACCAGCGCCATGTTATTATCGTTCATTTGGTTATCCCGAAGTTTTTTCTGAATCTCTTCATTAGAGATGAAATTGATATAGTCCATATCATTGAGTCGCTTCGGAATTCCGTTTGAAATGAACAAATCCCTTAACCCATCATTATCAAAATCCATCAACAATGGCGACCAACTCCAATCGGTGGCGTAAATCCCCGAATACAAACCTACTTCGCTAAAGAGACCATTCTTTCTGTTGTACTGCAGGTTGTTCCTCGAATACTGATAATTGTAACCTGCCGCGATTTTCTGTTGAAAAACGTCATAGTCATCGTCGCCCAACGACCTTTTTAAGATATAGGGGTCCGACGGAAGCATATCCATCGACACGATGTCAGGATACCCGTCGTCATTTACATCAGCCACATCAACTCCCATCGTAAATTTCGACGTGTGCATGAGACGGGTGTTATTTTCTTCACTAAATGTTTTATTCTTCTGATTTATATACAGGTAATCGTTTTCGTGAAAATCGTTTCCGACATACAGGTCAGGCCATCCGTCAAGATTGATGTCAGAAGCCGCAACTCCCAATCCATAACTGATTGCTGAACTATTAATGCCGCTTTCCTTTGTTACGTCGGTAAATGTTTTTCCATCATTCCGATAAATGCGGTCGCCCGAAAGAAGACTGTAGGTTCCCAGGAAATCATTTCGTGGTCCGAAGCTCCCATTTTGATGTACAGAGTGATTCAGCAAGAACATGTCAAGGTCTCCATCGAGGTCATAATCGAAAAAAAGCGCTTGTGTGCTGAACCCTGAAAAATCAAGCCCATATTCTTTTGCCTCATCCCTGTAAAAAGGAACGCCCTTCTTGTCAAGCCCCTTGCAAATGAGAAACTGATTCTTGCTATTTAGAATTTCATATTTTCCAACGCGGCAAACATAGATATCGAGTAGACCGTCATTATTTATATCTACCACCGAAACGCCAGTCGACCAGCCCCCGTCCTCAGGGATTTGCGCCTCTTTTGTTACATCAGTGAATTTCAAATTCCCTCTGTTCAGGTAGATTTTATTTTCACCCTGGTTTGAAGCAAAGAACAGGTCGATCAACCCGTCGTTATTAAAATCGCCAGCGCCAATACCCGCCCCATTATAAAAATACATGTACGTAAACATGTTGAATTCATTTGTCGGCTTGAGTGTGTTGGCAAAATGCAGCCCAGTCCTGCTATCATCCAGTGCTTCGAACATAACAGGCGAAACAATCTTAGACTTACAGCCGGTCAGGAATGTCAAAATAGAAATAGCAAACAGATTCAGAATGGCGAGGTAAAATATTTGACTGGCTTTTTTCATGAATCGCTTATCGTGAGCGTACCAAATCTTATTTTGATTTTGCAGGAGTCCCTAGTTGATACAATAAAGGGAATTCATCGTTTTGCAGGCACAGCAAGAACTTCTTCTCCCCGATATTTATTTCTTCGATATCTCGCACTTGCCCGGTGAGTTCCAGTCCTGTTTGGCCTGGTTCTACCCACTTGAATCTTCCCCGTCCGTCATTGATCAATATATCACCGCGACTTGCATCTAATGTCTCTAACTGTGGCATGAAATCTAATTCATTGCCCCCGAAGACCAAATCAGGATAACCGTCATGGTTCACATCTATAGCATGAATGGCATTCATGGACGACAATTGAACCATTTGTGGGAATTTCTCAACTGAGAAATTCCCATTGCCCTTGTTAATTGCCACACATGATGCAGGATAATTGAATTGCTTCACCGTGGCTTTCTTCAGTGCATCAGAAGGTATTAGTTCTTCCACCGATTTTGTTGCATATTCCGAATGTTTCAAATTATTTTTTTTCAGAAATGGCATCGCCTCTTCGAGATCGTGTTTGAGAAAAACGGGTTTGTCTTTCCCGTCAACAGTATACGTAACGATTTTATCAAGGATGCCGTTCTCGTCGAAGTCGCTAACCCAAAGTTTTACCGGATGCGAGGCATCTGGTCTCAAGTAAAAATTTTCTCCAATATTACCGAGCAAGAGATCCGCTTTACCGTCACCATTTACGTCACTCACTGTCACAGTTTGCCACCAACCATACAAATTTTGAAGCCCTGTATTATGTAACTCCTCGAATCTGCCTTTCCCTGTATCGTAACTAAATATTTTGGGGGTCATCCATTCTCCGACAATGATTAGTTCTTTTTGTGCATCTCCTGCTACATCTGCCCACGTGGCGGCGGTAACCATCCCAATATTGGCTATGTCAGGACTTTTCGATTTTGCAATATCTGTAAAATGACCTTGCCCATCATTCACGAATAAATAGCTGGAGGGGCTTAGACCGTATTCGTGTGGTACGCTGCGACCGCCGACAAAGAGATCGAGGTCGCCATCATTATCGAAGTCACAGGCAGTCGCTACATTAATATTGGCGTTATTCAGCGGGAACGCCTGCGAATCCAGTTCAAAATTTCCATGCCCATCATTCTTAAACAATCTTAATTGAAGTTGCCTACTGTTCAGTGGCATATTATTTCCTCCGGGACAGATTAACAGGTCGAGATCCCCATCCTTGTCACAGTCAAAGAAAAGAACTCCCACGTCTTCAAAATCTACGAATTGCCGAAACACGGCTTCATCTTTCTTTTCAAATTTTCCATCTTTTGATTGCAAATACAGTTGGCCCGGATGACCTACGGTACCTCCTATAAAAACATCTTGCAATCCATCGCCATTCACATCACCCACGGCAGCCTTCGGACCTTCGCGAGATATCATTTTCGGAATATTTCTTTCGTAGAAAAAATCTACATAATCATCTTCTGTATGTTTCTCAAAGCTATTTGTTATAGAGGTAAATATTTTATGAGTGTAGGTGTCGCTAGTCACCAGGGAAACAGAACGGTATTTGGGCGCGTCATTCTGCTTAATGACATACGTCCTGTTAACAGCGGGACGCAAATATTTAGAAGAAGAAAGATCGGGCCATTGAATGACCATCGAATCTATTTGTGTCGCATCACCCACGCCAATAACAACTTTGTAATCCATTGAGGATTGGAAGCCGCGACTCGGAATTACCTCGCGACTCAAAACTCCATTCTTTTCATATACTTTTACCTTGCTGCCAATCGCAAATCTATTCTTGTCGGTCCCTTGCAGTAAAACAGCGATGTAATTATTATGGTTGATCTCCCTGGAACTATTTCTATAAATAAATGCGGGTTGGTTTACATTGTTGATCACTAAATCCAAATCTCCATCGTTATCGAGATCTCCATACGCCGCGCCATTTGAAAAAGACGGTTGGCTGAATCCCCACTTTGATCCAATATCTTCAAATGTGAGGTTGCCCTTGTTTCGATACATCTTATTAAGGACATGAATCGAAGGCATCTTGTCTATGATTACATTCAAATCCTCCTTCTTTCCAGTCGCGATCATCTTTTGAATGATTTCGTTCGCAAAAAAATCGAGAAAATCCTGGTTGATCAGATCGTGATAAATGCCATTGCAAACATAAAGGTCTTGCAATCCATCATTATCGGCATCCAACATTAGACCACCCCAACTCCAATCTGTGGCCGAAACACCTGCATAGTTGGCAATGTCCGTGAATTGACCGTTCCTGTTGTTCAACTGCAACGTATTCTGAAAGTATTGGTGATAAAAACCATTTTGTTGCTTGAGCCGATAAACATTAATGTCTTCAAATGCCAATGTTGTCTTCAGGCGGTAATCATCGCCTGGCAACATATCTGTGGTGAAAATATCCGGGTAGCCATCATTATTAATATCCCCGAAATCAGAACCCATTGAGGCAAGACTTGTGTGCTGCATGCATTTTTCAAGCTCATCTTTAAAAGTGCCGTTCTTTTGATTGATGTATAAGTAATCTCTTTCAAAATAATCATTGGCCACGTACACATCAGGGTAGCCATCATTGTTAACATCTCCCACCGTAACTCCCAGCCCAAAGCTAATGAGGCTCCCATGAATCCCTGCCTCCTTTGTAACATCATGAAAATACCCATTGTCATTTCTGAATAAATGGTCGCCACCTCCCTTCCAGACAGAAGCGACCGCCCAATCTGCATCGGGTAGATCTCGTTGGTTGGCATAATTCAAACTATTTGGAGAAATGGGACTGTTATTGATGATGAAACAATCAAGATCTCCGTCCAGATCATAATCAAAAAAGGAAACTTGCGTGGTGTAACCGGAATCATCGAGGCCATATTGAGCCGCTGACTCTGTAAATGTCAAGTCATGATTATTAATGAATAGCTGGTTCCGCCGTAGCGATGAGTCGGTCATACTTCCTGCATTGCAAACGAAAATGTCAAGCCATCCATCGTTATTAATGTCGACCATAACTACACCTGTGCTAAACTGTTTCTTGTTTTTAAACCCGGCTTTCTGCGAAATATCTTCAAACTTCCAATTCCCTCTGTTCAGGTAAAGCTTGTTGGCTCCCTGGTTAGCCGTAAAAAAAACGTCCGCAAGGCCATCATTATTTATATCGCCAATTGCCACTCCACCGCCATTGTAAAAATTCCGGTAATTCAGAATATTGAGTTCTTTCGTATCTCTTACCTCATTGGAGAATTGAATACCTGTATCATTCATCAAACTGAATAAAGGTCTTTCGCCGCCCTTGTGCGTACAGGAAAAAAAAACGATCGTAACGATAATATTTAATAAATATGAAGGCGTTTTCACCTCAACTAATTTTCAGGATATGGTTAGTGTTTCTCACTGATTTGATTTACTTTAAACAAAGCAGGGTATTCATCGTTTTGAAGAAATAAAAGATAATTTCCCTCGCTGGTCCTAATTTCAGCAATGTCCCTCTCTTCGCCCCTCAGTTGCAATCCCGTTTTTGCGGCATCCTGCCAGATGAACCCGCCTTTACCATTATTTATCAGCACGTCGCCTAGGCTCGCATCTAAGCGTTCAAATTGTGGCAAAAACCCGAATTGATTTCCCCCAAGTACAAGGTCAACATGACCGTCGCCATTTAAATCCATGCAATGAACAACATTGACACAGGAAAGCTGGGCCATCATGGGAAGTTTTTGAACAGTGAATTTACCATTCCCGTTGTTTAACGCGACACAGGAACTGCTGTAGGTAAATTTCTTGACTATAGATTTACTTAATAGATCGTGGGGGAACAATTCCTGGATCGACTTTTTAGCATACTCTTCATTCTTAAGATTACTTTTTTTTATGGAAGGCAGCTGATCTTCCATATCTCGTTTTAGGAATACCGGCATATCTCTGCCATCAACCGTATAGGTCATCACCTTTTCAATGCTGTTATTCTGATCGTAGTCATTGATCCAAAGCTTCACCGGTTTGTCCGCACTGGGCTGCAGGTAAAAATTTTCCCCAATGTTCCCTAGCACCAGGTCTTGCTTGCCATCATTATTTATATCTGCCACTGAGACTGTTTGCCACCACCCGAACATCTGATCCAGGTTGGTCTTTACTTCCTCAAAATGATCTCCGTTATAGGAGAAAATTCTTGGCGTCATCCATTCACCAACAACAATTAGTTCCTTCTTGGGATCACCCAAAACATCAGCCCATGCTGCATCGCATACCATTCCAATTTTTGCTATATCAGGGTTCTTCGTTTTAGCGATATCAGTAAAATGGCCGTTCCCATCATTAACAAAAAGAAAACTTTCCGGATCTACGCCGTAGAGTTGGGGAAAGCATCTTGAACCAATAAACAGATCAGGATATCCATCTCCGTTAAAGTCATTCGCAATTGCAACTGACACGTTCATGCCAACATTAGGAAACGCAGAACCATCCAGTGACAAATTACCCTTTCCGTCATTCTTAAATAAACGCAGTTGTAATTCCCTGCTGTAAGGTGGTGCATTATTTCCCCCAGGGCAAATCAGGAGATCCAGATCGCCGTCATGGTCACAATCAAAAAATAACACAGCTACATCTTCAAAATCAGGAAACTGGTTAAAAACTTTTTCTTCTTTCCTGATAAACTGCCCCTCAGGATTTTGAAGATACAATTGACCGGGGTGACCGGGTGTTCCACCAATAAAAACATCGTCCAACCCATCGCCATTCATATCGCCTACGGCGGCCCTTGGACCCTCCCTTGAAAGCATTCTTGGAACGTTACGTTCCGTGTAAAAATCAATCACGTCATTTTCCACATGTTTCTCAAAACTGCTTTGCACTTTTGAAAAAAAAGTCGGTTGATCACTGTTAGGAGAAGTTGGTATTACCTTATTGTTGACGGGTTGCTGAAAGGTATATGGTTTGTTCGGCGCAATATCTTGAACTTTTGAAAAAGATCTGTCTGGCCACACAATCACTAGGGAATCTATTTTTGAAATCTTCCCAAGGCCAAAGATGATCCTGTAATCAACAGATGATTGAAATCCCCGGCTGGGAATTAATTCCCTGGTGAATACTTGTCCCTCGGCAAATAAATTTAATTTGCTACCGATCGCAAACGTATTTTGATTATTGCCCTTCAATGTTATGGCGACGTAGTTATTTCCATTCAATTCGCGGGCATTGTTTTTATAAACAAAGGCAGGTTGATTTTCGTTATTTACAACCAGGTCAAGGTCTCCGTCATTATCAAGATCTCCATAAGCGGCGCCGTTTGAAAAAGATGGTTGGGAAAGTCCCCAGGTGGTCCCAATGTCGGTGAATTTTAAATTCCCATTGTTCCTATAAACCTTGTTCGCAAGCGGTGTCCTTGGAATGCGCTTCAACAATTCATCAACATCCTTCTTCTTTCCAGTTAGTACCATCTTGTGATAGGTCTCGTCGGCAAAAAAATTCATGAAATCGAGATTGGTTACATCCCTGTTTACACCGTTGCAAACATAGATATCGTTCCAGCCATCATTATCCATGTCAAACATAAGCGCACCCCAGCTCCAATCGGTAGCGCATACCCCACTGTAGTTTGCAATCTCCTTGAACATGCCATGCTTGTTATTTAGCTGCATGCAATTCTGCGTGTATTGATAATAGAAACCCGCCTTCAACTTGGCATTGAACAAATCGACATTGTCAAACGCCCCGGTAGTCTTTAACCGGTAATCGCTTAATGGCAGCATATCAGTCATGAACAAATCGGGGTAGCCATCATTGTTGATGTCAGCAATATCGGCACCCATCGACGAAAAGCTTGTATGTTGCATCCAATCTTCCAGTTCGTCTTTGAATGTTCCGTTCTTTTGATTAATGTATAAGTAATCTCTTTCGTATGAATCGTTTGAAACGAACACATCCGGATAGCCGTCACCGTTGATATCAGCTACGGAAACGCCCAACCCAAAACTTATCAGTGAGCCATGAATACCGGCTTGCTTTGTGACCTCGGTGAAGTGGCCGTTGTCATTTCGAAACAGATGATCGCCACCGCCCTTTAAGAAATCGGCTACCGGCCACTCTTTATCAGGCAAATCACGGCGATTTGAATAATTCAATTGATTTACCGGGATGGGGCTGTTGTTGATCATGAAACAATCCAGGTCGCCGTCGAGGTCATAATCAAAAAACGAAACCTGGGTTGTATAGGCGGAAATATCCAGTCCGTATTTTGCTGCTGACTCCGTAAACGTAAGATCATGATTATTTATATACAGCTTGTTCTTTCTATTGCCTGTTCTCATGTGGCCCGAGGAGCACACATAAATGTC
>AR_comb_assmDRAFT_10220685_pt1 | contig 16765 bp, 19 predicted proteins | sample ArasoioldDNA_FD_10543 | JGI IMG/M metagenome (IMG submission 10543) | reverse complement strand
CCCCAAAAAAAACGCGAAAATCATTAAAATTTTCGAACGTCGGTCCCTGGCCTCTGTCCAAACTTACAGGTTAAGGCGATTCGGGTAGCTGCACGTTTATCGTATTTGTTGTTTCTCCTTGGCGTGCGCTGCCCGAATCTTTTTTTGTACACAAGTTGTAGCCGGGATCGGTGACCCCGGCTTTTTTTTGGTTCGAGGGTCGATATTCCTGCCGGAGTCACCGACGCCGGCTACAACCATGATTAGATTGCCAGCGGCAGCTTACGTATGCTGTGCTTCTACCCAGGCTCATGGAAGAGGTTGATAAAGCGTTCGGCATCCGCGGGTTTCTTATTGATACCCCGGAAATCGGCACCGTCCGGGCTCATCGGAAAGGAGCGTTGGTCATCCAGAATGGCCGGATTACGGAAATGGGGAATTACGATGACCTTCGGCGGGCCCAACGTTCTGCTCCCATTGAGTGGATCGACCGCGGTCTGGTGGCGGTTTTTCCGGGACTGATCGACACTCACACCCACCTTCCGCAATACCCCGCTGTAGCCCGAGGTGAGAGCGAGCTGTTGCCCTGGCTGCGCGAGCATATCTTCCCGGTCGAACGCGATTTCACCGGCGGGAAAGCGCGGGCGCAGGCGCCGTTATTTTTCAAAGAATTAGCCCGTAACGGGACCACCACCGCGATGGTTTACACCGCCATCTATGAGGATAGCTGCGAGGTGGCTTTCGAAGCAGCGAGAGACAGCGGCCTCCGGGTGATCATGGGCAAAATGATGATGGATATCGCCTCGTACGGACAACTTCAGCCGAAGAAGGTCCTTTCGGTTTCGCTGGTTGAAAGCGAGCGCCTTTGCCGGAAATGGCATCGAGCTGAAGACGGCCGATTGGACTATGCGTTCAGTCCGCGTTTTGCCGTCGCCTGCTCCGAAAAAATGATGCGTTCAGCGGCAGAACTCGCCGCCCGGTTCGACGCCTATTTACAGACGCACCTGGCCGAGAACCGGGAAGAGATCGAAAAAGTTCACCACCTCTATATGGGGGCTCGCGATTATACCCATGTTTACGAAAAGTGCGGGTTGCTCACACCGAAAACCGTATTGGGGCACTGCATTCATCTGAAACCACGAGAGATCGAAGCCATCGCAGTCGCGCAGGCGAATGTCGCGCACTGTCCCACGTCTAACCTCTTTTTAGGAAGCGGCTTGATGAAATTGGATCAACTCCAGAAGGCGGGGATCGCGGTTGGTCTTGGCTCAGACGTAGCGGCCGGTCCCGAGCTGAATATGTGGCAAGTAATGCGTGCCGCGATCGAAGTGCAGAAGGCTCGCGCTGCTTACGAAGCCAACCTGCGTTCACTGCGTCCGGTGGAAGCCTTCTATTTGGGGACGCTTGGCGGGGCAAAGGCGTTAGGCAAAGCCGACAAGATCGGCAGTCTCGATGTCGGAAAGGAAGCCGACTTACTAATGTTTGATCTAGCTGCGGCCATGCCGTATCCGCCAGAGCAGGGATCGCTCGAAGAATTGTCACCCGAGGACGTGGTCGCGCTTTGTATTTATCGCGGCGGTCCGCAAGCTACGGTCGAAACTTATGTGCGAGGAAAGTCCGTTTATCGTCGACCGGGACTGAGCTGATTATGAAACCGTCCCACGATCCAATCGAAATCGCCCTCAAGGAAGACATTGGGGAAGGGGACGTCACGTCGGAGTTTTTCGTTCCCGAAAGTGTGCAGGCTGCCGCGCGGATTGTGGCGCGCGAAAAGGCCGTCGTGGCCGGCACGCAAACGGCCGCTGAAGTCTTTCGCCGGGTCGATCCATCCACTCAGGTCGACATCATCCGATCGGACAGCGTCGAGGTTTCGCCTAACGAGTCAGTGCTCGAGATACGCGGATTCGCCCGATCCATTCTTAAGGCGGAACGTGTTGCCCTGAATTTTCTTCAGCATTTGTGCGGAGTCGCCACCTTGACACGCCAATTTGTCGATGCGGCAGGCACCGATCAGCTTAAAATCCTCGACACGCGCAAAACCACGCCGGGATTAAGGGCACTGGAGAAAAAAGCCGTGGTAGCAGGCGGCGGCTCCAATCATCGGTTCGGTCTCGATGACATGGTGCTGGTGAAAGATAACCATCTGATGTGTTTGTCCGATCCAATTCGGTTTGCCGAAGTGGTCCGGCAGGTGCGAGCCAACCGGCCCGGTATGCGGATCGAAGTGGAAGCCGATGATCTGCGACAGGTCCGGGCCATTCTCAAAGCGGCCGATGTTGATCTCATTCTACTCGACAATATGCGGCCGTCGTCGCTGCGCGAAGCGGTGGCGCTGGGCAAAGGGAAGAATGTAAAGTTTGAGGCCAGCGGCGGAGTTACGTTGAAAAACATCCGAGTGATTGCCGCAACCGGAGTTGACTTTGTGTCGATCGGCGCTTTGACCCATTCGGTGAAGGCCATCGATCTATCGCTGGAAATTACCAATGTCGGGACCTGACCGGCTGCAGTCGGATCGACTGCGCGCGGATCTTGGTCAGGTGACGACAATTGGTAGCGAGATCGTTGTCTTGGAGGAAACAGAATCGACCAACGACGCGGTGCGCGACATGGCAGCGAAAGGCTGCCCCGAAGGATTAGTTGTTTTTGCAGAATATCAAACCGCCGGCCGCGGGCAGCGTGAGAACAGGTGGGTTTCGGCTCCCGGCAAGGCTCTCTGCTTCTCTGTTCTGCTTCGACCTGAACTTCCCATTGAAGATTCGGCGCGACTGACGCAATGGGCCGCAGAAACGGTGGCCGCAACGATCCAGAGCAGTTGCGGAATTGAAGCCGTCATCAAGTCGCCTAACGACATCTACGTGAGGGGGCGGAAAGTGGCGGGTGTATTGGTAGAAATGAAAGCTCAGCCACGCGCCGCGCATCTCGCCGTGCTCGGCATCGGGCTGAACGTCAACCAGGCGGTGGAAGATTTTCCACTGGAACTGCGCGAACGCGCCACCTCGCTGGCAATCGTTACCGGTTCCCGTCAGGACCGACACCCACTCGCCGTCGCGCTTCTACGAGACTTGGACCAGACTTACCAACGAATCGCCAGGCGTTGAGCTATTCAGACGCGGAACTCCTGTAACCCTCGCAATTTCTTCAGCGCTTTGCCGTTATCGATTTGTTCACGGGCCAATGCGATGCCGTGATTCATCTCACGCGCGAGACCAGCCACCACGAAACCGCCGGCGGCGTTGGCAATCGCCATCTCGCGCTTCGGTCCTGTCACTTCTCCGGACAGAATACCCTCAAGCACGGCCGCATTTTCCTTCGCATCGCCTCCGGCGAGTTCTTCCACTGGGCACGGATTGATTCCAATCCATCGGGTATCCAAAACAGCCGACGTCATCTTACCGTCTTCCAATTCGACCACAGTGGTTGGGCCGCAGATCGAAATGTCATCCATCCCGCCATTGATTTCGGTAAGACCATGAACCACCCAAGCCCGGGACCGGCCTAACCGGCGTAGAACGTCGCCAAAAATTGTGGTTAACTGTGGGCCGAACACGCCGATTAACTGACGTTTGGGACGAGCCGGGTTCAGGAGCGGTCCCAGCAAATTGAAAATGGTGCGCGTTTTCTGCCGGGCCAGCCGCTGACGCATCTCAGCCAGGGAACGGAAAGCGGGATGATATTCGCGAGCAAAGATAAATCCCAGCCCGTGCTGCTTCACGCAATCGCGTAAACGCTCGGGCGGCAAATGAAGTTGCACACCGAGCTGCTCCAGAACATCCGCGCTTCCGCATAACGAGGTAACGCTTCGATTGCCGTGCTTTACGACCGTCGCCCCTCCTGCCGCCAGAATGAACATGATGGTGGTGGAAACGTTAAACATATTCAGGCCGTCGCCGCCGGTCCCGCACACATCAATTACCGGTCCATTCGCATCCTCGTCGGTAATTTGGGGGTTGATTGCCCGTTGAAGCAGAAGCTCAGTGAACTCGAAAATTTCTTCGGCGCTTTCTCCTTTTTGATGAAGCGCGGTTAGAAAGTCGGCTTTGGTAGAGTCGTCGATCTTTTCGGAAACCAACAAGGTCACCGCATGTGAGATGTCGGTGGCTGTGAGGTCGAGGCCGCTCCGAAGTTTTTCGGTGAGATTCTTCATCCCAATGTTCAGGCGGAGACGGAACCCGTCAGGCCGGAGGAAGAGCTCACACTAATCCTGTTCTGCGCGCCATTGGCGATACACCTGAGGTGAAATCTCCGAAGGCTTGATCTCGCTGCGTCCTCCCCAAAAAACATTGGTGTAGGTTACCGGAAGGCCAACCGAATTCAGGTGTCGATCAATCGCATCCTTATGCTGCAGCAGCAGTGCCTTGTCGGTGCCGTGGGCCACGGCCATGATGTTCACATTTTTGAATTCGGCGCCCGCCTCGCGCCAATAGCAATGCGTTAGAATGTGATGCCGGCCTACTTCGCCGCCGGCTTCAATTTCGCGGCCGGCCGGAACCGCCCAATGAAACAGAGCGTTGAACCGCGTGACCCGGACACCGCCCGATGACGGTTTGACGTGTTCCAGGAAGGTAGAGAAGCGACCCAGAATTTTGCGGGTGGCCAGGGCTTCTGCGACCTGGAAAAATTCATCGACCGAAACTCCCGCCTCGGCGGCTCGTCCTGTCCAGGGTGATGGCTTGATCTCGTCCGCCGCAAACTCGCGTTTCAACGCGAGCAGCACTGTCCATTCGCGATCGGTGAGTTCCACCACCGATACCGGGACCATGGTCGCGGGTTGATCGGCTTTGCTACCGGGTTCAATGGTTTTGCGCCTAACGTGTCCCACGCCGAGCGTGAAGATGCCTTTGGCCGGCATCACCCGAAACCGCTCTGCGCCCACTTTTTGGGCGAGCAGTGTGCAGTGCTCTTCCAGGGAGAATCCGCGTGGAACTTTCACCGTGGTCCAAAGCTTGTAATCCGAACCCGCAGTCACCGTGTCGGTCGTCCGCAGAACTACGTGTCCGGAAAACGGGTCGTTTTGAAACATCCAGTCGAACGCCGCATCTACGTTTTCCGGCGCAACTTTCCACGCCACCAGTGCGCCATCGGCCAGATTAGTGGCAAGCAAAGTCTGCCTGACCCGGCGAATGGTGCCGGCTCGGAGCATGGCGGCGATTCGCGCCATCACAACGTCGACTTCGACGCCGGAACGTCGCGCGATCTCGGTGAACGGCTCGCGAACGAATCCTTCGATTTTGTCCTCCGATATCGTCAGAATTCTGGCGTTGATCGGATCTGTGTGCTCAACCGGCAGCATGCCGCTTAATGTGCCACAGAGGAGATGCGTGTGAATGATAATTTAGTGACGCCGCAACGTTTGGGGGCAAATGCCCGGCGCCGGAACGCGCGCGGTGGTTTGTATTTGAACAGCCGTCGCGGGAGCTGAAGCTTCCAGCCGGTGATTAAAGCCATCTTTTTTGACGCAGTTGGGACACTGTTCCATCTCGACGGGACCGTTGGCGACCATTACGCCGTGGTCGGTCGCGAGATCGGATTGAACCTTGACGCGGTCAAACTGGATGCCGCATTTCACTCGGCGTGGAAACGAATTCCGCCGCGGCCTGCGATTGATCGACCCCGCGAAAACGACGACAAAGATTGGTGGCGTGAACTCGTGGAACTCATCTTCATTGATGTCGCGCCTTCAGTGAAGGATCTGGATCGGGATAACTTTTTCGAAATCGCTTACGAACACTTCGCCGAGGCCGGCGTTTGGCAGCTTTATCCGGAGGTGATCGATGTGCTACAGGCACTGCCAGGGCAATTGCGGCTGGCGGTTGTCTCCAATTTTGACGGTCGGCTTCGAATGATTCTGGAACAGCTCGGCATCTCTAAATTTTTATCGTTCGTTTTTGTATCGAGCGAAATCGGGGCGGACAAACCCGATCCGGAGATATTCAGGCGTGCCCTGAGATTTGCCGATTTTTCGCCTAACGACGTTTTGCACGTCGGCGACGACCCGGAGCGGGATTGGAATGCGGCCGCCGCGGCAGGATTGCAGGTATTTAAGTTAGAAAGACCTAAAAACTCCCTGCGCGATTTGCTGGAGGGGCTGTAGCTTGTCGCTCTGCGACGCGCGCACGCGGCTACAACCTTGCGACACTGCGACTTTCGGATTAGAAACTTCCTCTCCCAGCGGGTTGGTAGCTCAATGGTAGAGCAGCGCCCTTTTAAGGCGTTGGTTGCGAGTTCGAGTCTCGCCCAACCCATTTTTATATAATTCACCGTCCGCGGCGGGAACTCCCAGTTGTCGGCCGGTTAGGCCGTTTATCGTCTTCGGCCGTAAATCAGCAATGCCGCGCTGCTTACCGCGCTGAAAACCAATAATCCCAGCGTTGACGGCTCGGGGACCGGCAAAAAGACCATCGCGTCGACGTTATTGAACGGAATCCGGAAGACGTCGGTTACCGCGCCATTCACCAGGTTGATGGTGACCAGATGGTTCTCGTCCGGCTGGTTATTCTCATTCACTTCGTTCGGATCGAGGCTGCTGTTCACCGCGTAAAGCGTGTTACCGAAAAACTTCATCGAATTCAGCGTGCCGATCTTGGGAGCGCCGGTAATGGAGGGGCCGGTCGTCGCCGCGCCGGTAGTTCTATTTACCGTGTCCAGAGTGCCGAAGGATGGATCTGAACCGGTGGCACTAAGGTAAAACAGATTCGAATTAGTAGGGCTTAGGGCGAGACCGCCACCAGCCGTAGTCGCCAAACCCGAAGTGCCGACAGTCGTCATCTGGCCTGCTGTCGGACCACTGAGAGAAATCGTGCAAAGCGAAAATGGATCACGTGATTCCCAGCCATAGAGTGTCCCGGTGTCAGAGAACGCGATATCTCCCACCTGAGATGCGCTGGAGCCCAACGTCAGCGATCCGAGGAACGTCGCCTGCCCGGTAATCGGGTTTATCGTGAAAAGCCCGCTGTTTACCGAGTTGCCGCCGCTGACGGTTTTGGCAACGGAAATACCGTACAAAGTCCCGGTCACCGAGTCCACCGCCATACCAGTTAGTCCAATGGCTCCGCCGCCGGACGAATTGGTGATGGCTACACTGGAGAGCTGCTGCCCGGTGGGCACATCGAACTCATAGAGAATGCCGGCTACACCTTGGGAGCCGGTGGCGACGTAAACCTGCTGCGCTGCGGCGGATACAACGCCCAGCGCGGATACAGAAAGGGCATAGAAAAGGCGGACGAGACGGATCATATCCAAGTGGCTTTTTTGTAGCAAACAATAGCTGCCCGTAGCAAGGCTCTGTCTATTGCATTTATAGAAAAGCCAATTAATTCGGCCGCGTCGGACACGCAGTCAGAGGCGGCATCCCACGGCCAGCCGGTGCCTCCGGCTCGTTACCGTTCCGAACGCGTCGGCGACGGGGTCGGCGGAGCACCCATCGATTTCAACATCCGGCCCAAATCGCTGTTGGTAGAAATGACCGCGGTCGTGTCCCGTTCAAAGCCCGTCCGGATTACATCAAGACTGCGCAAAAATGAATACACCTCCTGGGCATCCGGGGTATTGAACGCAGCCGCATAAATGGTCGCCGCTTCGGCGTCGGCTTTGCCTTCAAGCTCCAACGCCGTCTTGGTGGCGCCGGAACTAATCGCTGCCACATCGCTCTCTCGTTGACCGCTTATGTTCGCCGCTTCGCCCTTTCCCTCGGATCGGAACTTGGCCGCAATCTGACGACGTTCGCTCGACATTCGCTCGATAATTTTTTCGGCCACGGCCGGGTTGTATTTGCTGCGCTTAAATCGCTCGTCCAAAAGTTCGATCCCGAAATCGGCGATCTTCTGACGGGTGCGCTCGGTGATTTGTTTTTCTATTTCGCCGCGGCCAAATTCGATGTCCGGCAGAGCACTGGGTAGCACGGTACCGCTTTTTTCGAGTTCAACGTCACGCAGTGGTTTGCGGCCTTTGGTTACGCGGATGATTTCCACCAGATCATGACTGGCGACAGCGGTTCTGGTCTCGCTGCCAAGGATATCGTCGAGCCGCGACAGAGCACTGCGTTCGTCATTGAGGCGATTGTAATAGAGAAACGGATCGCTGATGCGCCAGCGGGCGAAGCAATCCACAATCAAGTAAAGCTTGTCCTTAGTGGGGCACTCGGTAGGTGGACCGTCCCAGGCGAGAATGCGCTTATCGAAGCGATGAACCACGTCGATCACCGGGAGTTTCACCTGCAGTCCCGGTGCGGTAATGGTGCGAATGACCTTGCCGAACCGGGTTACCAGAACGGTTTCGTATTGCTGGACTGTGAACAGAAGTGTTCCCCACTTGAGCGCGCTCAATAGAAAGAAAATGCCTAACAACGACATCAGCCTGCTTTGTAAAAAGCGGAGAAGTGAAGAACCGCCCGATTCCGGTGTGACGTCGATCACGTTCATCGCGTTGGTTGAGCCTGATCCGGCGGCAGCAATGGAAGGGTCTGCAGAATTCCTTTCAAGCTGTCGTCCACGATCACTTTCTTCTGCAGGTTGGGAAGAATTGCCTGCATCGCTTCGAGATACAGACGGCGCCGGGTGATTTCCGGAGCCTTCCGGTACTCCGTCAACAGGAGTGAGAATTTCTCGGTTTCGCCCTTGGCGGCGTTGATTCGACGGAATGCATACGCTTCCGCCTGCTTTTCGCGTTCCTTGGCCTGACCGCGAGCATTCGGAACCGCGTCATTGTAAAGCGCCCAGGCCTGGTTGATCGCGGTCTGTTTTTCCTGCTGCGCCTGGTTGACGTCGTTGAAAGCAGCCTGAACTGCCGGCGGCGGCCGGACTGTGGCCAACTGGACCTGCTGAATCTGAAGGCCGAGGCCATATTGCGAGCACAGATCCGCCAGACGCGTTAGCGTAGCGGTCTCGATATCGTGGCGGCCGATGGTCAGGACTTCATCTACCGTCCGGTCTCCGATTACCTCGCGCATTACGCTTTCCGAAAGATCGCGCAGGGTTTGCTCCGGTTCGCGTGCTCCGAACAGATACACTTTTGGGTCGGTGATTCGATACTGAACGACCCAGGGCACCAAAGCGGTGTTCAGATCTCCCGTGATCATGGTCTCGGTGTCCTCCGCCTGCCGGTCGGTTTGATAAAAGTTAGTCGCGTTTTGCGTTGCGAACCCGAACTCCAGTTTGAGCAGCCGCTGGGTGGGAACGATGTGGATGCGATCGATGTAGGGAATGGCATAGCACAAACCCGGATCGACCAGGGTGTGGTAAGCGCCGAACCGGGTTTTTACGCCGATTGAATTGGCCGGTATTGTTCTGAACCCGAACAACAGCGTCAGCAGGGTGACGAAGATGCCGATGCAGGCAATAATCCCGAGCCCGAGACGCAACGGGTGAATTGGGTTGGCGCTGATTGTAACCTCGCGGGCCATTGGTTCAGGTGAACTATCGCCACGAAACCACCACTGCAGGCAAGCTCAAACGTATCAGAATGAAGTTCCGCTTACCCAAAATCGCTGGTAACGTAAGGTCAAGATCCAGACACAACCATGAATAAGATTCTTTTAACAGCAGCGATGACTCTAATGGGTTCGGCCTTGATGCAGGCTGCCGAACCCGCCAAACAACCGGCCGTCGGCGGAGCCGCGCCGGATTTTAGCCTAACGAGCGGAGACGGTTCACAGGTGAGTTTGAAGGATTACAAGGGGAAGTGGGTGGTGCTCTACTTCTATCCGAAAGATTTCACCAGCGGTTGCACACTCGAGGCCAAGAACTTTCAGCGCGACCTTTCCAAGTACCAGGATGCAGGCGTAGTGATTTTGGGGGTGAGTGTGGACAGCGCGCAGTCGCACAAGGATTTTTGCGCCAAGGAAGGTTTAAACTTCAAACTGCTGGCCGATCCTGATGCCAAGATATCGACGCAATACGGATCGGTTATGCAATACCAGGGCGCGACCATGGCCGCGCGTAACACTTTCCTGATTAATCCCAAAGGTGAAGTTGCCAAGGTCTACACCGGAGTAAAACCGGCGGCGCACAGTGAAGAAGTGTTAAAGGACCTGGCCGAACTAAAGAAGAGTTAAACCAATATGGCGTCACGAAAAGCGATCGATTGCCGAGACTATCCCAGCGAGAGGAATTGCTCGTTGCGCATTTCCGGGACCGAAGATGAAGTCCTCGATGCCGCAACGCAGCACGCGGTGAAATCGCACGGCCATGCCGACTCGCCCGAACTGCGGGAACAACTCAGGTCGTTGCTGAAAGAGTCTAACGACTGAACATCGAGTAATATTCGTTTCGTTGGCGAGCGAGTTTTACCGGGGTTCGGGCGCGGCCAGATCGGCGATTACCTTTTCCATGCCGCTCACGACGAGAGCGAATCGATCGTAATCCAGCTTCTCGGGAGTGTCGGTCGCCTCGTGGTAATGAGAGTATCTATAGAGGGCTGTATCCGTCACCATGATGGCCCGATAACCGTGCTGCCAGAACGCCCAGTGATCTGACCAGCCAATCCCCGGCATGAATCCGGGCACGGCGCCTCCTTCGGACGGGATCTTTTCTGTCTCGCGAAAGCTTCGCAGGGCGCGTTTCAGTAAGTGGCGCGAACCGAAATCGCTGACAAATCCAATGAAGTTGCCCGTCTTCGGATAGAACGCTCCGAATCCCGGCGATGGATAAGATTGTGAATCCGGCGCATCGGAGAAGTAGCCAATGGTTTCAAGACTGATCATAGCGACGATGCGGTCGCCGCGCGCCTTGCATCGGCCGGCGTAGACCAGGCTTCCCATATCGGAAGTCTGGAAGTAGGGCGGCTCTTCATTAACGAAGGCGACGAATCTCAAAGTCTTTTCCTGCTGACAGCCGGCGAAACGCCGCGCCAGCGCAAGCATTCCCGCCACACCAGTGGCATTGTCGTTCGCTCCCGGCGCTCCATAAACAGAATCGTAATGCGCGCCAATTAATACGATTTCGGACGAACGGCCGGTGATTTCCGTCTCGATATTGTGGCAAGAGCGGCCTTCAACGTCATAGCTGTCTCGTCGCGATTGCAGCCCGGCCACGGCGAAAGAGTTTTCAATAAATTCGGCCGCCGCCAGCAATGCCGGGTAGCGCGGAATATTTCTTTCGCCAATATCGCCACCGAGTTTTTGGACATCAGCCCGTAACTCGTCGCGCAATTTTTGTTCATCAGCCGACAAAGCGGCTGCCTGTGAAACGTTCTTGCCGGGCATTCGAATCATAAAAATCCAAACTACCAAAGTTATCACTCCGAGCGCTGCGCTAACACGCAACGCGGAGAACAGGAGCTTACGGATCACAGAGAACTAATTTTCCTCTTCCGCTTCCTCTTAGTCTTGATCTGCCGCCCCTGAGGAATTCGAAAAAAGAGATCAAGAGGAAGGGTTGGACTCAACCAATCTTCTTTCGGAACCGTAGCGCGCAAAGAATGAACAACAGCACCGACATGATGATCAGGATCACAAGCTGGTGCCAGTACTCGACGAAATGTGCGCCCCGCAGAATGATGCCGCGCATAAGAGAAATGAAATAGGTCGTTGGCAGAATGGTTCCGATCGCCCAGAAAATCCACGGCATGGTTTCGCGCGGAAAAATGAAACCGGAGAAAAACACGCTCGGTAAAATGAAGGTCATCGACATCTGAAGCGCCTGCATCTGGTTCTCCGCTTTGGTGGCTACGAGCAGTCCGAGGCTGAGCAAGGCGAACACGTAAACGAACGTGGTGAACATCATGGCCAGCACATTGCCGGCGATCGGCACATGAAATAGAAAGCGCATGATGAGGAAGAGAATGATGGCCATGGTCATCCCGATACATAGATACGGGACCAGTTTGCCTAACATCAGGGCCCATCGGCTCATCGGACTAACCAGCAACTGCTCCAGGGTTCCCTTCTCTCGTTCGCGCACCACCGCCATGGCAGTCGCGAAAGTAGTGCCGATCTGGAGCACGACGCCGATGACGCCCGGAATGTAGAAGTTAGGGCTCCGCATCGTTGGGTTGTAAAGAATTTGGGGACGGATATCGATCGGCACGTCGCTGCGTCCGCTTTGTTTCACCAATGTTTCGACCGATTGGGTGAGAGCAACAGCCACCGCGGTGTTTAGGGCCTGAAGCGCAGTAGTCGAGTTCGAGCCGTCGATTAGCAGTTGGACTTGAGCCGGCTGGCCGTTTCGCAGCTTGTAGGTGAACTTTGGCGGAATTTGCATTCCGGCATAGGCGCGACCCTTGCGAATCTGGCTCGCCATCTCATCGATGCTCTGGACTTCGGCGACTACGCGAAAGGTCTCGGTGTTGACGAACCGATCGATGAACTGCCGGCTCTCGACTGTCCGGTCTTCATTGAACACGACCATCGCCATATGTTTGACGTCGGTGTCGAGCGCGTAACCGAATGCGATCATTTCCACCAGCGGCGGGAAGAGCATGAAAAACAACGTCATCGGATCCCGCCATACGATGATGAATTCCTTAAACAAAATCGCGCTCAGACCGCGAAACGGAACTCTCTTCATGCTGCTTTGGCCCGCCCATTCTGCTCCTGCGAGTACTTTTCGCTGAGAGTAACGAACACATCCTCAAGTGATGGGCCGATTTCGTGAATTTCGACATGCCCGATGCCCACGCTGCGCAAAGCCTGTTCGATTTCTTCGCGTCGCACGTTGTTATCCACCAGCAGGTGCATGGACTGACCGAAAACCGTGGCACTGCGCACGCCCGGCACATTGTGGATCGCTTTGAGAGCCGTGGTCACATGATCACAAAACACATCTAATCGCCGGGTGCCGGGCGGGCTGACTTCCGGCATCTTCTTGAGCTCGTCCGGTTCACCGCAGGCGATGAGTCTGGACATGTAAATGTAACCAACGTGATCGCAGCGTTCCGCTTCATCCATGTAGTGCGTGGTCACGAACAGAGTCATGCCTTCGCCGGCAAAACCGAATAGCAGGTCCCATAATTCTCTGCGTGCAACCGGATCGATGCCGGCGGTTGGCTCATCGAGGAAAAGAACCGTCGGCCGGTGCATCAGGGAGCAGGCCATTGCCAGCCGCTGGCGCCAGCCGCCGGAAAGCAGCGCCGCCCGGCGGTTAATGTAGGGCTCAAGATGGGTGGTGGCCACGAGCTCGTCCCGACGCTGAATGAGGGCGCGGCCGCTTAGTCCGTAAAGTTTGCCTGAAAAAATCAGGTTCTCGTCCACGGTCAGCTCATCGTACAGCGAAAACTTCTGAGACATATAGCCGATCATGTCTTTGATCGACTCGGTGTCGTTGACCACGTCGTGACCGCCAATCCGCGCGGTGCCCTCAGTCGGTTCCAATATTCCGCACAGCATTCGAATCACGGTGGATTTGCCGGATCCGTTAGGCCCGAGAAAGCCGAAGATCGAACCTTTACCCACGTTGAAAGAAACGTGATCGACTGCGGTGAACGTGCCGAAGCGTTTGGTCAGCCCTTCGCACTCGATCATTGCGCCCATTTCAATTCACCTTTACTCCGCCGCAATCATTTGACGTTCGGAAAGTAAACATCGGCCGCCATGCCCGCTCGCAGTCGATCGTCTGTGTTAGGTAACCGAATCTTGACTCCGAACACCTGGCGAATCCGGTCTTCCACGGTCTGCACATTACGCGGAGTAAACTCGGCCTGGCGGTTCACCTGTTCGACCGTCCCATCGAAATCTGTGCCCGGAAAGGAATCGACCCGAACCTTTACCTGATCACCTATCTTGATCAAACCTAACCATGGCTCCGGTACATAAACCCGAACCCAGAGATGTTCCGGCAGGAGCAGAGTGGCCACTTCGCGATTCGCGGGCAGGACGTCACCGACTTTAACGCTCAGCACTTCGAGAACCGAATCAGTAGGCGCTTTTACCTGCATTTCAGCCAGCTGCGCCTCGATATCAGCCAATTGGGCTCGCGCCTGGCTGACACGCATTTGTGCTGCCTCCACATTTTTCTCCTGTGAATTGGCGGCGCTGTCCGCTTTTTCGGCATCGTTAGGCGATACTACCCGACGTCGCAGCAAATCCTGCTGTCGTTTGGCGTCGTCACGGAGAAACTGCAATTGAGCCTTCTGTGAATCGGCATCGTGGATGGCGGTCTGAATTTGAGCAGCCGCCAGATCTCGCCGGGCTAGCATCTCAGTCGCTTCCAGCTGTACCAGCGGTTGACCGGCGTGCAGCTTGTCACCTTCCTGAGCGAAAATCTTTTCTACCCGGCCCGGCGATCGCGGCCCGACATGAACTTCATCCATTTCGATCGTTCCTGAGACGGCGCTGCTGCGGTGCTCGCAACCGGCAGCGGCCATTGCGATGGAGCAGGCGATAGCGGGAGCGATTCGCCGAAACCATTCGCGTTCAAACCGTTGTTTGCGAAGTTGGCCTGCCATTGCCCGCAATGTTGCAGTCAAACTGACCTCATAAAAGAAATTCTTGATACCGACTCTTCCTCTTCCGGTTCCTCTTTGTCTTGATCTTCTGCCCTTCCTCAGCCGAGAGAAGTGAAAGCGGAAGCAGAGAACGAGGAAGACTAACATGGCAGGTTACTCAGGAACGCCCCTGGCCCAGAAGCTTGGAATTAAACCGGATTCAACCGTTGTTCTAATCGGTGCTCCGGCGAACTACCGGAAACTGCTGGGAGCACCGGCGCGGTCGGTGACCTTCACCGCTCGGGCAAATGCGAACAGCTCTTTTATTCATTTGTTCGTCAGGAAGCGGCGCGAACTTGAAGGCAAGCTCGCTCAGCTGCGTCGAAAAATTGCCGATACCGGGACCCTCTGGGTTTCCTGGCCCAAGAAATCGGCCGGGCTGGAAACGGACGTGACCGAAGATGTGGTCCGCGGGGTCGCGCTCCCGATGGACTTTGTGGATATCAAAGTTTGCGCGGTGGACGAAATCTGGTCTGCACTCAAACTGGTGATCCGCCGCGAACATAGAAAGGGAAGCAAAGCATGAAAGAGCGTTACCTCGATCACATTGACCTGAGAGTGAAAGATTTTGCCCGCGCCGGAGCGTTTTACGGCAAGCTGTTGCCGGCGCTCGGCTTTACTCGCGAGCGTTCTGATGCCGAATGGGGCACGTTTTACAGCGTCGGTGGCGACCGGCCGTCAGCTTTCTTCGGATTTACCGTTGATCCGCAGCATCAGCCTAACGGCAATCGCATTGCATTCTGGGCAGCCAATCGCGCAGAAGTAGATCAGGTGGCAGCGCTGGTGCGCAAGATCGGCGGACAAAATTTGGAAGGTCCGGAAATCTGCGCCGAATACAGCCCTGGCTACTACGCCGTGTTTTTTGAAGATCCGGACGGTAACAAACTTGAAGTCTGTTGCCGCGAACAGCCAATCGTCGCGAAATGATTGGCTCAGCAGAACAAAAATCGATGCAGGGAACGAAACACGAGCCCGAAATCTTCGAGCATAGTGCCCGTTATCTCAAAATCATTGCCGTATTCAAGATACTGAAAGGCTTGTTTCTTCTCGCTCTCGGTATCTCGCTCATCTTTGTGAATAGCCGGACGCGATGGATGGATTCGCTTTCGGATTGGGCTACGGACGAGTTGTTGGTCGTGCATAGCAAAGCGCTGCACTATTTCCTGAATCAACTGCAACACGCCCTGACCGGCGGTCATCTGCGGGCTACCGGCGTGCTATCGTTGTTCTATTCCGCGGTTCTGTTCACCGAAGGTATTGGTGTTTATTTACAAAAACGGTGGGCCGAGCTACTCATGGTGTTTGCCACTTCGGCGTTGATTCCGCTGGAAATTCATCATCTTTTCGTAAAACCGAGTGTGGTCGCTGGAATCATCCTGATTGTGAACTGTTTTATTGTCTGGTTCCTTTACCGTGTGTTGCGGCGGGATCGGTCCAGTGCGCGACTGCTGGTGCCCGGACAGGTGGCTAACGTCGGTTAGGCCCGTTTCATTGGACGGATTCCAAATTGTTCCAGAGCGGCGACGGTTCGTTCCATCGGCAAACCCACCACGTTCGAATAAGAGCCGTTGATGCTGGAAATGATTTCCCTGCCGTGTCCCTGCGCCGCATAAGCGCCGGCTTTGTCGAGCGGCTCGATTTTGCTCAGGTAGCGCCGGATCTGGTCGTCATTGAGTTTTCGGAACTGCACGTCCGATACTTCGCACCCCAACTTCATCCTGGCCGAGGCGAGGTGTGCGATGAACACAGACGAATAAACCTGATGAAGTTGTCCGCTTAACCGCCGCAAAATTTCTACGGCCTCCTTTAAATCTGAAGGTTTGCCAATGATCTCGTTACCAAAAGCGACAACGGTATCAGCAGCGAGGACTACTCGATGTGGCTGAACGCGCGCTATCGCCAGACCTTTCCGGAGTGCATTCCATGTCGTTAGCTCACGGGCCGTCAGATGTGGATCGGCCCGTTCTGTTACGCGCGGCTTGATGATTTCGAAATCAAATCCGGCGTCAGTCAACAATTGCGAACGTCTCGGCGAGGCCGAAGCGAGCAGCAACGGCAATAACGTTCTTGCCAATTTCTTTTAGTGTTGTGTAACCGGTATGGCTTGCCAATGGCCGACACTAGTGGCCGCCTTGGAGCAGCTTCCCAATATCCGGCATTTTGATCTCCTGGAAATCCGCCGGCGGAACGAATTGTGCCGGATCGATCGGGTCCTGCTTAACCGAGACTAACGTAGTCGTAATTTGTGATCCGCCGGCGGAAACGACGCTCTTGATCGGCACGCCGTTGAACGTGTTGTAGTCCGGGAGATTCATTCCGTTAGCCGCCCACATTTGCGGATTGAGTGTTTTGAGTTCGGCAAGAATTGCTG
>AR_comb_assmDRAFT_10207270_pt1 | contig 16767 bp, 10 predicted proteins | sample ArasoioldDNA_FD_10543 | JGI IMG/M metagenome (IMG submission 10543) | reverse complement strand
CGTGTCGACATGCCTGTGCCTGTCGATGTAATTCGCGTCGCCTTCTGGACGAGGGTGTTCATGGAATCAGGAACTGCACAACAACGCAGGAGGATAGTATCGGATGAGTGCCTTCCAGGTTAAATTCAAAATTGTGATATTACGAATCGAAATTTCAGGTCTCGCCTGCTAGGCGTCGGACTTCTTCATCTGCGTCGCAAATTGCCGTAAGAGCGCCACGAACGCAGTCGACGCCACCGAAAGCGTGCGATCACGCCTGTAGGCCAGGCCCAGTTCGCGATAAAGTTCCGCATCTTCAAGGTCGATCAATTTAACGCGACCCGCCTCCACTTCATCCCTGGCAAACGAGGCGCTGATCAGCGATACACCCAGATCGGCGGCTACAAAGCTCTTGATCATCCCAATACTCGGCAACTCCATTCGCACCTGCAACTCGGCGTTATGCGGCCGGAAGAGCTTGTCCAGAAGCCTGCGAGTGTGGCCGGTTTTCGGAAACAGTAGAGGATGTTTGACGATCTCACTGACCGGCACGACCTTATGCTTGGCCAGCGCATTTTTTGGGCTCACCATCAGCATCAATTTGTCTCTGAAAATCGGCTGGATTTTCAGGCTGGGCGACTGAATCGGGAGGGTAAGAATGCCCACCTCGACAGCCCCATTTTCCAGCTTTTCCACGATCTTGTAGCTGAAATTTCGATAGATACTGATCTGCACCGGCGGATACCGCCGGCAGTATTCCGCAAAGACCTCCGGCAGAACGTACAAGCAAGTCGCCTCGTTGGCCCCTACGCGCAGCGTGCCGCGGGGAGTGGTACTGTGGTCGGCGACCGCTGTAAGCGACTCATCCCTGAGGTTCTTAAGCCGCTCGGCGTATTCGTAGAAAATCTGTCCGGCAGGCGTCAGCTTGACCGTTTTGCCGGAGCGGTCGAGCAGGCGGTCGCCGTACTCCTGCTCCAATTGGCGGATCTGCGCGCTGACCGCCGATTGTGATCGAAAGACCTTTTCCCCCGCACGGGAAAAACTGCCCTGTCTGGCGACTTCCAGGAATGTGATGAGTTGGTCAAAGTCCATGGGTTGGCGGAATTATAGCGGACTCGCCTTGAAATGGCGGTTAATTCCTGAGCGGCTGCACAGCGGCGCCCGCCCAGAATTTTGCATGGGAGCAATCGAAATTCTGCATTGTACTTTGCCGCCCCTGAAGCCTTATTAAAGATAGTTGGAACCAATAGTCCTGAGCAGAAGTGTGCCGTGTAGAATAACCTCGCCGGCGCGCCCAAGAACAGGTGATCCAGACAGCTTTCAATCCGTGCGACGGAATCCACGATGACGCGTCTAAACCCGACCAATGGCTTGCCTCCCGCGCAAGGTCTCTACGACCCGGCGCATGAGCACGACGCCTGCGGAATCGGATTTGTCGCCAGCATCTCCGGTCAAAAGAGCCACGAAATCATCAAGAAGGGCGTTCAGGTCCTTCTCAATCTCGCTCATCGCGGCGCCTGCGGCTGCGATCCCGAGACCGGCGATGGCGCCGGTGTTCTGATCCAGATCCCTCACAAATTCTTCGCCAGAGAATGCGAAAAACTCGGCTTCAGGCTGCCCAAGCCGGGAACCTACGGCGTCGGCATGACTTTCTTGCCCGTCGAGAAGCACCAGCGCCTTACCTGTGAAGGCATCCTCGAGCGAATTATCAAGGAAGAGCGCTTGTCCCTGCTCGGCTGGCGCGACACTCCCGTCTACGCGTCGGCGATTGGCCGCGTCGCGCGCGCTTCGCAGCCGTACATCCAACAGATATTCGTGGGTTGCGCCCCAGGCCTGGACGAGGACGCCTTCGAGCGCAAGCTTTACGTGGTCCGCAAGCGGGCCGAAAACGAGATTCGTGAGTCTGGAATCGAAGACGCGGAGATGTTCTACATCCCGTCGCTCTCCTGCCGGACCATCGTTTACAAAGGCCTACTGCTCGCGCAGCAGATTACGAACTTCTATCGCGAATTGGCTGACCCCGATGTTGTCAGCGCGTTGTGCCTGGTGCACCAGCGGTTTTCCACCAACACATTTCCAAGTTGGCAAAGGGCTCACCCCTACCGCTACATTGCGCATAACGGTGAGATCAACACGCTGCGCGGCAACGTCAACTGGATGTACGCGCGCCAGTCGCTGCTCAGCTCACCGCTCTTCGGTGATGACATTAAGAAGCTCCATCCGATCATTGCTCCGGATGGCAGCGACTCCGCCAATTTTGATAATGCCGTGGAATTGTTGCTGCAGGCGGGACGCAGCTTGCCGCACGTCATGGCAATGCTGATTCCCGAAGCCTGGTCCGGCAATCCGCACATGAAGCCGGAGAAACGCGCTTTCTACGAGTACCACGCCTGCGTGATGGAGCCTTGGGATGGCCCCGCAGCAATTGCATTCACCGACGGCCGCGTAATCGGGGCGACGCTCGATCGCAACGGCCTTCGTCCCGGCAGGTATGTTGTCACGCACGACGGCTTGGTCGTAATGGCTTCCGAAGCGGGCGTGCTCGACGTGGCGCCCGAGCAGGTCAAGAGAAAAGGCCGCTTGCAACCCGGCAAGATGTTTCTGGTCGACACGGTCGAAGGCCGCATCATCTCCGACAAGGAGATCAAGCAGAAGCTGTCATCGCGACGTCCTTATGCGGAGTGGTTGAAGGAAAATCAGATTACGATCGACCAACTGCCTGAGCCCACGCGCATGCATTATCCCGACGCCGAGACGCTCCTCCGCCGACAGCGCGCCTTCGGTTACTCGGACGAGGATCTGGGCATGATCCTCACGCCCATGGCAACCAAGGGCGAAGAACCCATCGGTTCCATGGGAACCGATACTCCGCTGGCATGCCTTTCAGACAGGCCGCAGTCGCTGTTCAACTACTTCAAGCAGCTCTTCGCCCAGGTGACCAATCCTCCCATCGATCCGATTCGCGAAGAGATGGTCATGTCGCTCATCAGCTACATCGGGAGCGAGCGCAACATTCTCGAGGAAGCAGCGGAGAATTGCCACATGTTGAAGTTGGCGCATCCGTTGCTGACGAATCGAGAGTTGGAAAAACTACGCCGGGTTTCGAACCGCGACTTGCTAGCGACCACTCTGCCGGCTCTGTTCCGCGCCAAGGAAGGTGAAGCAGGACTGAAGCGCGCCCTCGATGAACTGTGCCAGCGCGCTTCGTTGGCGGTGAAAGCCGGATACTCGTTGATGATTCTTTCGGATCGCGGCGTCGACAAAGATTACGCGCCGATTCCGTGTTTGCTTGCGCTGGCTGCTGTTCACAATCTACTGGTACGAGAGGAAACGCGAACCCAGGTGGCGCTGATCACCGAATCCGGTGAACCGCGCGAGGTCATGCATTTTGCATTGCTCAGTGGGTATGGAGCCAGCGCGATCAATCCTTATCTTGCTCTGGAAAGCGTGGAAAACCTTGCCTGGCGCGGTGAGTTAGGCGAGGCCATCACGCCGGACTTGGCAGTCAAACATTTCCTGAAGGCGATCAAGAAGGGTCTGCTCAAGACGTTTTCAAAGATGGGGATCTCCACTCTCCAGAGCTATCAGGGCGCTCAGGTCTTCGAAGCGATCGGCCTGAACAAAGAGCTGGTTGAGACCTATTTCTGCGGTACCACGTCGCGCATCGAGGGGATCGGACTCTCCGTCTTGGCGAATGAAGCCCTATTGAAGCATGAATACGCTTTCCGGCCCCTGACCGATTTCGAAACTGAACTGACTGTCGGCGGCAACTATCACCAGCGGGTCAATGGTGAATACCATCTACTTAACCCGCTTACGATCAGCAAGCTTCAGCATGCGGTTCGGCAAGACAGCTTCAAGACATTTCAGGAATACACCGAACTCATCGACAAGCAGAGTGCACAGCTCTGCACGCTGCGCGGACTAATGAAACTCAAGAAGAGTGCCGCGCCGGTCCCCTTGGAAGATGTCGAGCCGGCGAAGGAAATCGTCAAGCGCTTCACGACCGGCGCAATGTCTTTCGGATCGATCAGCAAGGAAGCCCACGAGACCCTTGCCATCGCTATGAACCGCATCGGCGGCAAATCGAATACGGGCGAGGGCGGAGAAGACGAGGGGCGCTTCAAACCCGACCCGAACGGCGATCTCCGCCGCAGCGCAGTCAAGCAAGTGGCGTCGGCTCGTTTCGGCGTCACCGCGAATTACCTCGTGAACGCCGACGAACTCCAGATCAAAATGGCGCAGGGCGCCAAGCCGGGCGAGGGCGGGCAACTTCCAGGACATAAGGTGGACGATGTCATCGCGCGGCTGAGACACTCGATCCCGGGCGTGGGACTCATCTCGCCTCCTCCGCATCACGACATCTATTCAATTGAAGATCTGGCGCAACTGATCTACGACCTGAAGAATGTCAATCCCACTGCGCGGATTGCCGTGAAGCTGGTTGCGGAAATCGGAGTGGGAACGGTCGCCGCCGGTGTGGCCAAGGCTCACGCTGACGTTGTTCTCATCAGCGGAGACAGTGGAGGCACCGGGGCATCTCCCCTCAGCTCGATCAAGCATGCCGGCATTCCGTGGGAGCTTGGCCTGGCCGAGACACAGCAGGTCCTCTTGTTAAACGACCTGCGTAGCCGCATCCGGGTCCAGACCGACGGCAAACTCCAGACTGGCCGCGATGTCGTGATCGCGGCATTGCTCGGCGCCGAAGAGTTCGGTTTCGCCACGACTCCGCTGATCGCAATGGGCTGCGTGATGATGCGCAAATGCCATCTCAACACCTGCTCAGTCGGGATTGCCACGCAAGATCCGGTGCTTCGGCAAAAGTTCCAGGGCCAACCCGAGCACGTAATCAATTTCTTCTTCTTCATCGCGGAACAGATGCGGCAGTACATGGCGGAAATGGGCTTCAGCACAGTTGATCAGATGGTGGGTCGCGTTGATATGCTCGAGGTCGATACGGCGGTCGCCCATTGGAAAGATCATTGGAAGGCCCGCGGTATTGATCTCTCCTCAATTCTCTACAATCCGCCAGTGCCGTCCCGCGTGGCGAGGCGCTGCATACACGCCCAGGATCACGGCTTGCATGACCTTCTCGATCATCAACTGGTCGAGCACTCTCTGGATGCTCTGCTGAGTTTGAGTTCCGTTGAAATTAATCTGCCCGTCCGCAACGTGCACCGCTCTGTCGGTACCATGCTCAGCGGCGAAATCGCGCGCCGATACGGCTCCGCTGGCCTTCCCGATGGCACAGTTCGCATCCACCTCTCTGGTTCCGCTGGTCAGAGTTTCGGCGCCTTTCTTGCGAAGGGCGTAACGCTCACTCTGGAAGGCGAAGCCAACGACTACGTGGGCAAGGGGCTCTCTGGCGGACGAATCGTAGTGTATCCGCCGCGCGGATCGACCTTTGCTCCTGAAGAGAACATCATCATCGGCAATGTCGCTCTGTACGGCGCGACCAGTGGAGAAGTCTTCTTTAATGGAGTTGCCGGCGAGCGCTTTGCGGTGCGCAATTCCGGGTCTACGGCCGTAGTGGAGGGCGTCGGCGATCATGGCTGCGAGTACATGACCAACGGCTTGGTCGTCGTGCTCGGTTCCTGCGGGCGCAATTTCGCGGCAGGAATGAGCGGCGGTGTAGCTTACGTCTTCGACGAGCGCGGAGATTTTACCGAGAAGCGCTGTAATCTGGAATCGGTTGATCTTGAACCTCTCACCGAAACTAAGGATATGCTGGTTGTTCGCGATCTGGTTCAGCGGCACGCAGAATTTACGGGTAGTCAGCGCGCCAAGTGGATCCTCGAGAACTGGAACGACGCCATATCCCGTTTCATAAAAGTGTTTCCGCACGAATTCAAGCGCGTGCTTGGAATTCCACGCGTCGAGCAAGCATACATTCCGGGCGAACCCGTAGCCGTTCTAGCCAACGCGGAGCAGGTGCAACATGGGTAAGACCACCGGTTTCATGGATTATTCCCGGGAGTTGGCTCCGCGCAGACCTGTGCTCGAACGCGTAAACGACTGGTTCGAGATCTATCAGGATTTCCCCGAAGAAGAGCTCCGCAAGCAGGGTGCGCGATGCATGGATTGCGGCGTGCCGTTCTGCCAGAGCGGATGTCCCGTAAACAATCTCATTCCTGATTGGAACGATCTCGTTTATCGCGGACGTTGGAAGGACGCCGTACGTCAGTTGCATGCGACCAACAACTTCCCGGAGTTCACCGGCCGCATTTGTCCGGCGCCCTGCGAAGCCTCATGCGTTCTAGGCATCACGGAACCTGCGGTCACGATCAAGCAAAACGAGAAGAACATCGTCGAACGCGGATTCCTCGAGGGATGGATTCACCCGGTGCTGCCGAAACATAGAAGTGGTAAGACAGTGGCGATTGTTGGTTCCGGTCCAGCAGGTCTCGCGGCTGCTCAACAGCTCTGCCGCGCGGGTCACAGCGTAACGGTCTACGAAAAAGCTGACCGCATCGGCGGGTTGCTTCGCTACGGCATCCCTGAGTTCAAAATGGAGAAGCATATCGTCGATCGCCGGCTCGAGCAGATGACCGCCGAGGGCGTCAAGTTCGTGACCAATGCTCACGTTGGAGCGAACGTCTCGGTCGAGGATCTGCGGCGCGACTTCGATGCAATCGTGCTTGCTGGTGGTTCCGAGCAACCTCGCGATCTTAAGATTCCCGGCCGCGAACTTAAAGGAATTCACTTCGCCATGGAATTCCTGCCGCAGCAGAATAAGCGCTGCCACGGGGATACGATCGACGCCGCAATTGAGATTCTGGCCACGGGCAAACGCGTCGTCATCATTGGCGGGGGCGACACTGGCGCGGATTGTCTCGGCACAACCCATCGTCAGAAGCCGATTTCCGTTCACCAGTTCGAGATCATGCCAAAGCCGCCCGAGGAGCGCTCTCCGCAGACGCCTTGGCCGCTCTGGCCGATGCAACTTCGCATCGAAGGTGCCCACGAAGAAGGCGGCATCCGTGACTGGAGCATCGCCACGAGTCGCTTCACCGGAGATGAGAACGGCAATGTGAAGCAGCTTCATGCCATACGCGTCGGTCCGCCGCCGAAGTTCGAGCCAATCGCTGGCACTGAGTTCACGATGGATGCCGATCTTGTCCTGATCGCTATGGGATTCCTCGGACCAGTCCGCAACGGGATGATCGAACAACTAGGAGTGCAGCTCGATAACCGCGGAAACGTCGCCACCGACGAGAACTACATGTCCTCGGTCCCAGGCGTTTTTGCTGCGGGAGATATGCGGCGGGGGCAATCGCTGGTCGTCTGGGCAATTTCAGAAGGTCGCAAGGCCGCGGCTTGCGTGGATCAATACCTGAAGCATCTCAGCGTTCAACCGAAAGTCGCACCTGCGCAGATGTATCCCAACGCTATTCGGATCGCATAGCTGCTTCGACTTCCTCAAACAACTCGGGTAGTCGACGCGCATCGTCGGCCGAATTCCCAAACCGCGCCGACTCGTATACGTTCGTAAACTGCGCAACCGGCTCACGAAGTCGGTTATCGTCGATCTTCCGAAGAAATTCTTGGGGAGTCTCCGCTTCGGTTTTCTGCATTCCGCGCCGTGCCAGAACTCTAGCCATGCGCTGATACCACATCGACGCAGCTTGCTCGGGCGAGCGCTCGGGATGCGCTCCAATCCACATTTCATGGAGCGCTCGCGCGAAGCGCCCGAGATTTGCCACTAGCACAAACGCTAGAACGATCCCGCCTCCGATTAGCATCCAGCGGCGAGGAGAATTCTCAACCCGCTGCTGGCCGCGGCGCGCCCACTCCACCATGGAGTCGTAATGGGCGCGGGCCCACAGCCGCGCGCCTTCCCACATGTTGCGCGAGGTGTTGATTGCCGCTTTGCCCAAAACATATTGATTCGAGCTGTCATAGCTGATGACCCAATCGCGCCAGAAGGAAGCCGCGGCATCCAGGTAGAGCGAAAGTCGCGCCCATCCCTGCGGAGTGCCAACGCTTCCTCCGGGTGTGGGATCGAATGTCTGCCAGCCGTAACCAGGGAAGTAGGCTTCGACCCACGAATGTGCATCTTTGGCGCGCACGACGTAGCTTCCGGTGATGTCGTTGAATTCGTCACTGCGGAATCCATTCACCACGCGCGAGGGAATTCCGAGCGTGCGCAACATGACGGCCATCGACGAAGCGAAGTATTCGCAGTGTCCCTGCTTCCGCTCGAAGAGGAAATTGGCAATGGGATCTTTGACCTCGGTCTGCGGCAGTTGCAGCGTGTACCCGAAGCGAGTGCGAAGATAATTCTCGACGACGTTCGCCTTGTCGTAATCGGTCTTGGCGGAACCGGTAATCTGTGACGCCAACCGAGGAATCCGCGGATCGACCTCTGGAAGGCGGAGATAGGTGTCGGCAATCTTCGCCGGGTAGTTACGTCCAGCTGCACGCAGCTGGGGCACAGTCGGAGTTGCGATATCCGATGTCGCCTCATAGCGAGTGATGGCGTGCTGGAAGTCGTAGTCGTAAACGCTTCCCCCGGAATCAGCCGTAATCAACCTGTAATCCCCGCGCAAACTGAAAGCCCAAGGAGCGAGAAAGAAGACGTTCGTTCCAATCGGCTCCATCAGCACCTTGTAATGGATGAGCTTCTCGTGTTGCAGGCTGGAAGTAGCGTAGGACCTAGGAGGGCGCCCGTCGCTGGGCAAGGCAAAGCTCGTGTCCGGCCGGCGCGGCAGGCTGGAGGCGTCGCTGGGATTTGTCCAGGTATGGCCATCGAATTTCGCCAGCGATACTCCGCGCCAATGGAGATCGTAAAGGCCGCCTTGGTCACCATCGATCTGAACGTGCATCACGACTGTGTTCGACTGTTGAATCTGGCCAATCTGCCCCAGCTGAACGTGATCGCTGAAACCCGAAGAAAAGTCTGTGCCGTAAGAATATCCGCCCAAATAACCCGCTGACATTCGGGGCATGACAAAGAACAGAGTCGCGGCGCAGAAGAGAATTACCATCACCAGAGCAGGCATGAAACGAACGAGGGCAAAAGCGAGATGCCGATGCTCGTGCGGATCGCTCGAATGCCGGGCTTGGATGTTCGCAGCGATTCCCGACTGCCGCATCTCCATCAACACAAAGGTGGCAACAGCCATCAGCATGAACGCTGCGAACGAAAACAGAAACGTGCTGTCGACGGTCAGGACTGCCGAGGCCAGCACCATGAGGAACGCGAGAATCGCCAGGGTGATGTAATCGCGCTCGCGGCGAATCGAGAAGGTTCGGACCACAACTCCGAACAGCGCAAGGTGGATTGTAGCGGGAAGGAAGCTGCGAGAGAAAACCAGATAGTCGATGGCGAAGAAGACGAAGTATGCGATGGACAGGGGCGTCGTCCAGCGCTCAGAGATGACGAAGCGGCGTTTCTTGGCCAGGAAGTAACCACGAACTGCCAGAGCAGTTGCTACCAGGATGACTGAGGGAAGATCGAGTCCACCAGTTCCGGCCAGTGTGCCAAATCCGGTTAACACAAGCAGATAGAGAGCGAGTTCGAAGTAGTGGTCGATCGCCCGCTGCAGGGGAATCACGCCGGAATTTGTGGAAGCCGACGACATTGGGGATGGTTTTGCTGTGGAATCCTATTGTTCGACAGTTGGGTCAAGAAAAGGAAGGGTGAATGAGAGAAATCTTGCACCAAAAGTCACGTCGGATATGGAGAATTCGGAGTTTTCGTCTGGCGTTCGTCGAAAGTTGATTTGTTCCAATCTGGGAATTGGGGTATACCCCCTCCCCGCTGGTCCATTGAAATCTTCAATTTAGCGGGAATTATCGAACTAAATCCTGGGGCTCAGCAACTTAGGGGCAAAATCTTGAGCCACAGGCACTTAGGTCCTGTCGAGCGATTCCTCCTTACATCGCTTTCGCCTTGGCGATCATCTGCTCTTTTAATTTGTGGCGCAAGGGCAGATGTCACATCGGGCTGAGGATTTCTTTGACAGGGCGGTTCAAAGCTAGTGTAACGTCCCGTCGGTCCCCGGTTTTCCTTACTTGACATCCCCTTTTGTGAACCGTTCCACCTGTCTGCGAGGTCACGCTCGATTTGACGTTGACCGTCGCTTGGATCGGTGCTAAGTTGCTCTCTCGAATTAGCATTTCCCCGTAGTAACTCTTCCTGTCGAGCTGGGCTCCCAGGATGGCTTTCGCCAGAAAGACTCACAAGCTGGTCAACTCAGAGCCCCAACGCTTTGATGCACCTCTGGAGGTCTACCATGACCAACCAGCGTACCCGCCGAACGAAGATTCGCGTTTGCGGAGTCTGCTTTCTATTCGCTGCAGTCAGCACCGCTTTGATCGGGCTGTCCGCATCGGCGATCGCACAAAACCCTGTCCCCTCGACTAACCAGCCGCTAGTTCCCGACACCATTTCGCCCGGCGGAATGGGATTTACTTTGACCGTAAATGGTACTGGATTTGTTCCAGCCTCAGTTGTGAAGTGGAATGGCATTGCGCGAGCGACGACGTATGTAAACGGTTCCCAGCTGAAGGCGGCTATTCTTGCTTCTGACATCAGCATTGCATCCACTGCCTCGGTGACGGTAGTCAACTATAGCCCGGGTGGAGGCACATCCGACACTCTGTTCTTCCCGATCAGAGCACCCGAAGCGTCAGTTTCTTTCGGTAAGAGCGACTTCACCTCCGCAGGAGGGAACATCCAGGTCGTCGCAGCAGACTTCGACGGTGACGGCAAACTTGACCTCGCCTCCGCCGACTATTACGGCAGCGTCGTCCGCATTTTTTTGGGGAACGGTGACGGCACATTCAGGGTTGGGGAGACCTATGCTGCGTGTCTTGCGCATGGATTGTCCGTTGGCGATGTCAACGGAGACGGTATTGCCGATCTTGTGGTTGCGGATGCCGGATGTGGTGAGGTTACAATTCTCTTGGGCAACGGTGATGGTACGTTCATGGAAGGGGGAAGTTTCAGTACGGGCGGAGGCGCGACCCTTGCGCCCTATTCGGTGGCTGTGGGTGACTTCAACGGAGACGGCAAATTGGATTTAGTCACGGCGGATGAGACCCTCAACAAAGCATCCGTGCTGATCGGTAACGGCGATGGCACGTTCCAAGCCGAAGTTGACTATGCTACTGGCAGCGATTCGCGAAAGGTGGTTACGGGAGACTTTAACCGAGACGGTCACTTAGACTTCGCAATCTCGTCGTCGGCCGGAGTCTCTGTTGTCTTGGGGAATGGCGACGGCACTTTCCAGCCGCAGATTTTTTATTCGCTGGCCACACACGACAACCCATACATCCTCACAGCCGATTTGAACGGCGATGGAAGGCTCGATCTCGCGGTAGCAAACACGGCTGGCTCGGTTTCCATTCTATTGGGAAAAGGGGACGGAACCTTCAACGGCCCCACGGTCTATGCCACTGGCGGCTTCTCAGCAGCCGTAGCTTCCGCCGATCTAAATGGAGATGGCTTTCTCGATTTAGTCACTACGAACTACTATACCCAGAATGTTTCTGTACTCCTGGGCAAAGGAGATGGAACATTCGGAACCCGCATTGATTTCCCAGCGGGCTATGGCGCTCGTGGACTGGCGGTCGCGGATTTCGACAAGGATGGTCGGCTGGATCTGGCTGTAGGAAATCAGTTTGTCGATTCTATATCGATGTTTCTCGGCGCTTCTTCGGTCGTTTCTTCGACCTCTACCGACCTGACCTCCTCACTGAATCCTTCGATTTACGGGCAGAGAGTTACCTGGACGGCTACGGTCCTCACGACCGGCCCAGTCCCACCCACCGGCATCATTCATTTCAAGTGGAATGGGAACTCTATTGGAAGGGCGACGTTGAACAGCAGCGGCGTCGCCACGCTGAGTAGGTCGAACCTCAATGCTGATTCTTTCCCGCTGGTCGCAGTCTATACCGGAGATGCCAGCAACCTGGGTAGCACGTCTTCCGTGGTGAACCAGCTCGTGACACCCACCAGTAGTTCCGCGATGCTCTCTTCGTCGCCGAATCCCTCGACCACCGGGCAGACCGTGACATTCACGGCGACAATCACATCACCGACGGTGACGCCGACGGGTCCGGTGACGTTTGCGATCGGAACCACAGTGCTGGGAACAGGCCAACTGAGCGGCGGGAAAGCCAAGTTCACAACTTCCACGCTGACCTTGGGATCGAGCAGGGTGACGGCAACCTATCACGGAAACTCCAATATCGCCAAGAGTTCAGCTTCGGTGACCCAGACCGTGCACTAGCCTCTGGGCGCCCACAAGCAGCTTGGTGGCAACTTGGCCAACCATGGTCCTACCTGAGGCTGGAGGATGGGCCACGCGACTGCCTGGAGACGGAAGTATGAGGCCGCCAGCGCTATTTGCCTGGGTTTCTCCTTCGGCGGGGGGATTTCGGTGGAGGAGTCTCTTCGGGCGATTCTTCATCCGGGAGTTTATCGGCGACTGCCTTCAGCATTTCGTGTCGCATGTTGGCGAGATTCTGCATCATCTTCCCCAGAAGCTCTTGTTTCTTCGCATGGTCGTCATAGGCTTGCGAGGAAGGCGAAAGTGGCTGCTGTTCCACTCGTTGCCATTCCCAAGGCCGCAGAAATCGGTCGACTCCGCTGAGGGAGTTCTCAGACACACGTGTGAACTGCATCGCGATCTGGGTCTGAGCAGGTCCGCTCGCCATGGTGAGCGGGAACTCGATGAAGAGCTGTGCGCCGGAGACCTGCCAGGTGCCCTGGAAGTTCGCTTGCACGACCATCTGAATGCCAACAACACGATTCGGGTCCGGTGTCGTTTGCCCCTGAAACGTGCCGTTGGGCGAGAAGACTGCCAGGAGCTGAGCGTCGACCAAGGTTCCCGATTGAGCCAACCACGTCCCGTTGCAGAGAATGGCGGCGAGGTCCGGCGCCTGTGACTGCGCTAGTGGAAAACCGCAGTGGGGACACGAACTGGCTTGGCTCGAAACTTGACGCGAGCACTCCGGACAGGTGATGAGCGCCATAAATGATCCTCCGTTTGGAAGTAAAACGTCGAGACTCCGACGACGAAGTCAGTTCCAGATAGCGAACAACTTTTACAGAAGCTCAGGCCAAAATACCGCTAAGGTGTCCCGCGTACCGCTTTCAGGAGCTTTTCCAGGTCAGCCGGCGACGCGGAGTCAACCTTGATGGTGCCTCCGTTATTAGGCAGCTGAATTTCAACTCCCGACAGACCCTTGCCTCGGATGACATCGATGATTTTCTTGATGACGTCCATAGCTGGGTTAGCGATGCTGAGCCAAACGGCGATGGCGGCGGCATCGAGTCCGCGGGTTTGCTGAACACCGGCGGACTTTACGCCCTCGATCTGCTTAAAGTCGGCTTCCAGCGATTTTCCGTTCGCGACCGATGCGCCTTCCGGAAGTTTCAGAGTGAGTACATTGGACATTGCGATTCTCCTTCGTTCGATTTGTTCAAGCTGGGAGCCCCACTAAATACCAGTTTGCCCAAAGCGCAGGCGGACGACCTTGATCGATGGCCGCGCTGAGGGCCGTTTGCAAAGCTGCGGCAAGAGGAATGCCCTTGCTAAGCGAAGTGTGCAAATCGATCATGACCCGCATGGCGGTTTCTGAGTCCGCATCATACAGGCTGACCAGCAACTGCTGCGCGCCGGAATAGAAGATTGGCAGATAGAGGCCGATCCATTCGTCACCGGCCGAAGGCTTTCCCGAGCCATCTTCCTGTCGACCGAGCGAGCAGGCGCTCAGGAACACACGGGCATTTGCCAGATGAACCGAGAACAATTCACTGGCACGCACCGCATCACTTCCCAGGCGCAGGGCAGCATCGAAGGGCATTCCTTCCCTGAAGACGCCGTGACAGGCGATGTGGATGATGCCGAACTCGCTCCAATGGTCGAGGCCCAGTTCCTGCGTTTCCAGCAAGGCGTCGGCCGGAACTATGCACTCTTTCACTTTGTCCGGCTGTTTAACGTGCCAGATCCCGGCAATGCGAGCAATCTCGGTTTCTACGGCTTCCAATGGCGGGTCGCCGAAACCGTTGGTCGGGCATCCCAGCAGTAAGATCTTGTCGGCCACAGCAGCTTTGGACTGCAGGGTCAGCAGAGTCAGCGTCGGGATGAACTGGACAGGAACTTTCTGGATCAAGAGCTGGTCATTACTGATGGGGGCCGATTGCAGTGGTATCCCCTTTAGACGCTCGTGAGGACTGATCAGCATTTGGGAATTTGGGGCCAGAGAATCCAATAAATCAGCTGGCAGTACTTTCTGAGCGAGTTTCTGCGGAAAAGTATCTTCTGCTGGAGAAACGGTTCCGCGGAGAAGCGAGCGCAACTCGTCAAGAGCCTTGAGATCAGCGGGAGTCCAAGGCGCGGCGAGAGAATGAGGCGACTTATCTGAGCCTGTCCAGAAAATGTGGAGGCAAACTTGGTTGCTATTTGGATCGGCCACCCAGAAATAGGAAACCACAATCCATTGCGACTTTAGTTTTGCCAGCTCGGACTTGATATCAAATGGGGGCGGAGTTTTCAGTGCAGCCCAGCGGGGATTCTGCTTCATCAGGACTGCGAGCAGATCGCGTTTCTGCTGGGAGATGCTCTTGATCCGTAAATCTAAGTCCTGGCCGCGAGCATCAAGCTTGTCCTGAGGCGAGATATTTGCAAACTGGCGCTCCGCTTCGTCCAACTGGGATTCCAGATTCTTCAGGCGGGCAATCTCGTCAGGATCGATACTCTCAAAGAGTCCGATTTCTGCGTTGGCAACCAACTGGCAGAGGTAAAAACTTTTGGCGCGTTCCGCAATGCTCCACGCTCGCCACAGCCCCTCGGAGCCATTCTCGGTTCGAGCAATCTCGAAGGCACGGTCATAGAAACGCAGTTTGTTGGCGAGGAATCTCTGCTGCTCGGACACATCGCGGAAAAGGCGCACGAGAGACTCGATCCCGGAAAGAGCGAGCAGTGCCAGATCCCAGGCTTGGTCGGATTCCCCGCGCGCCGAACGGATTCGAGCCAGATTCAATCGCGCGCCGGCGAGCATGTCGGGAGGGCCGGACTTCTCCAGAAATGTGAGGCTGGCATCAACCTCGCGCTCGGCGGCTTCCCAGTCCTGCAACTCTATAAAACACTCACCGGCCCTTGACCTGCATCCAGCGATACCTTGCCGCCAGCCTTCCCGTTCCAGGAGTTCTGATGTCCCCAGATACAAGGCGGCTGCTTTGTCCCATTCGCGCTGATTGAAGGCGATGTCGGCTTCCATGGAGTCGGCTACCCATTGTGGACCGGGATACTTGCGAAATTCAGCGATCGCTTCTTCGGCGGCCGAGGGGTTGTAGACGTCCGAGTACGGCGTGCCCAGCAGAAGCGAGCGCACGTAGTAGACGTTTGGCAACGTCATCCGCCGTGGCAGGGGCGGAAGACCCATGGCGACGCGTTCACAGCGGGAAAGGTCGTCCAAGGCCTCGTGCCAGCGGTTCGAGAACCTGCGAACGGTGGCGCGATCTTGCAGGCAGGAAGCAAGCTCACCGGCCCTCCACGGATCGGACGCACCTTCAGATTGGGAAATCAGTTCCGTGAGCTTGGCTTCGGCTTCGGGCAGCTTACCGTCGTCGAAGTCACGCATGGCTTCGCCGCGCAAATAGCGTAGCGTGTTGGTGTCCATGACTACGCAGCGCGGGCCTGAGCGGCCATACGGGAATAATCGCGACCTGCTGCGCGATCGCCGAGCCTGTCCGCAACTTTGGCCAGGTCTTCGTAGCTGCGAGCCACCAATTCTCCGACTTCGATCTCATGCGCGCGCTGGAGACACTCGTTGAAAATATTCTTCGCCGGTTCGATTTGGCCGCCGTTTAACGCCATCATGCCTTCCATTTCACGGCGAGTCCATTCCTGGAACAGCACGAAGAATTGGGTCTTGCGGTCAAGCTGCGCAAACGGCATGGGCAGATTAACTCCCATTGGCCAACGCAGGACATAAGGCTTGGTGCCCTCACGATAGTATTCCTCGATGTTGAGCGGAGGACCGCTCCCCATTTGATCCGCACCCATTTCTTTGAGCGCACTCAGGATTTCGTCGAGTTTGGACTCGTCGTTCATCGCTGCCTGAATTCTCTGCAGGAGCTCCGGCGACATCGTGCCGGAACTGGCAAGCTGCTCGATCAGTTGTTGTATGTCTTGGGCCATACGTTCCTCCGATTGTTAAGACTTTTTTGGGCGACTAACGATTGCCTCGGCGGCACAACCGTTGAGTGATCTATCAGGCTGCGGAAAAACTCTCTGGCGACGCACATCTTGACCGCAGCGGCTAAAGCCGCCATTCAAAGCAAAGCGGTTATCGCAGCGCTGAAGCGCTGCGCCACCCAAAATCGGTTGACTAGCCGACTTTTCCGCAGCCCGCCAAGGCCGAATTGTTCGCGAAAGAAGGATGCAGAGATTCCAAAGCACGCGAGGAAGAGAGGGCTCTGGCGACAAGAGACCAAACGCCATCTCGACATCGAAATGAGAGGTGACCAGTGGCCGATCATTCGAGGGACCTCCGCTAATGGTGACACTTGATCTGGGATCGTTTCGCGTAGCAGCCACGTGAATTACTGCAGGGGTCGTAACGATTCTGGGAGCTAAATCTGAGAGATTGTGATCCACTGCCATCGAATGAGCAAGGGCTAAGTTTGGGTCCCCGGTTTGAGCCGGGGCTTACGCACTGGCTCCGATTGTGAATGCTAGAATGAAGTAGGTCAGGTATCGGTCTCACGCGACGCACTCCCGCCAACCCCGCCAGGTCCGGAAGGAAGCAACGGTAACGGGCTCTTGCGTG
>AR_comb_assmDRAFT_10575956_pt1 | contig 16780 bp, 23 predicted proteins | sample ArasoioldDNA_FD_10543 | JGI IMG/M metagenome (IMG submission 10543) | reverse complement strand
TCCTTTCAGCCGGAGGTGCCAAGCTTCTTCTTGCGCGCCTCGTTCATCTCTCGGTATTTGGCAGCGGTAGAGCTGGCCGGCTGCTTCTGTGGCTTACTGTTCTTGACGCTACAGATTCGGATTAGAGTCATGAGACGGTTGAGGTGCCAGTGTTGGGCCTCCCAGTCGATCTCAAAGCTGATCATCCAGTAGTAGATGAGCTCCGAAGTCACGTTCTCTTTCGGCCCAGGCTTCTGCTGGACCTCCCGAACGGTTGTGGCCGTTCTTTCTGAGTTGATGTACTCAACAACAGCCACTTGTTGCTGGGGAGTGAGCAAAGAGACAAGGTCTGTACGATCAGCCGGGGAAATTAGCATCTCCTCGAAGTAGCTGATCATCTCTTCTTGCGTCTTTGTGTCATCCTTACGCCACGAGAAGAAGGGCTTCTCGTGAATTGACTCCCATTTTGACAGAGAGACCAGAGAGTGCTCGAACTCGAGCTTGGTCCCTTGAACCTCTAGGCTGAGCACTCTCTGGTCCTCCTTTCTTCAGATCGATCAGACGCCGGTGAACGACCAGTCGTTGTCGACGCCCTCGTCGTAGTAGAAGCCAGCCGCCGGCTGAGCCACGACCACGACCGACTCGCCGGGGGCGACCGGAACGGTGCCGGAGACCGGCTCGCCGTCGATGTAGTACACCGAGTCGGTGTCCGTCGGGATGGTGATGTTGTTGTTCGCGAACGTCGGAGTCGTCGGCGAGGCCGCGGTGGCCGTACCGGCGAACAGCGCCACGACCTCGTCGGGCAGCGGGAGGCGCGGGTTCACGCCGCTCGAGCCGTAGAGGATCGTCTCCAGCGCCGCCAGGTCGGCCGCGTCCACCTTGGTGCTGTCGATGGTGACCAGCGAGGTGGGCTTGTGACCGGAGACCGGCACCGGAGTGGTGCTGAACTCCCACGAGAACGACATCGCCTCGGGAGAGTCGTTGACGGACGCGTAGGCGCGCTCCGAGGGAGACGCCTGGGCGCCGTAGACGAGGTGCAGCTTGTAGCCGTAGTCGTCACCCTCGACGTCGTTGCCGAGCTTCGTCCGGTACGAGAGACCGAACGGAGGCCGGTTCTGCTGGCCGATGCGGACACCACCGCTGAGGACCACGCCGCCGTCGAACTGAGTGAACTCGTCCGGGTAGGTGTAGGCCTCGATGGTGCCGCCGAACTCCTCGACGGAGAGGAGGTTCAGGTACTTGATGTTGTCGGCGTAGACCGGGTTGGACTCGGCCCCCGACGGCGTCTCGGTGACGGTCGAGAGACCGTTCCAGGCGACACCATTGCTGTAGGTGCCACCCTGCGGGATGTAGAGGACGCCGTGATCGACACCGGTCTCGTACTCCCGGTTGCCGGTGCCGTCCCAGGTGATCTTGCTCATGGGATTCCTTTCAGTGATAGAGCTCGAATACGTCATGGTGAAGGCCGTCAGTCACAAAGCTCCGTATAACATCGGAACAAAGTGGCATCAGACCAAGCTTTTCGACCGCCGGGTTGTCCGGGTCTCGATCGATGACGGTTACCTGCCAACGTGGAACGCGGCGGTAACCAGTGTTGTCGGCAAATATGCGGAACGCGCCATCACGGCTGTACACGATGCAGGGGTACTGCATCACGACGTTTTCGGGAGGCTGAAAGTAGACGTTCCTGCTACCCAAGATCTCCTCAAGGAGTGTCTGGGTCTGCGGTTGGCCCACGGTACACCTCCCCCAACATCAAGAGGAGGCGGGGCCTCTGTGTGCTGACGGAACGAACCGTCCACAAAGACCCCGCCCACCTCACGTACTTGATGGCCGTGAAGTTCTCCAGCGCATAGGCATCTGCAACAACACTGATTGTCGTCTGGAAGCTGTTCTCAGTGAGAATGCTGTCTCCAATCGACATCAATTGCGTGTTCTGCATGACATTCCCGGTGTACTTCCGCTCTGAGATCTGGTCATCCCAGATCCCAGGGCGCTTTTCTACTGGGAAGCCAAAGCCGATCTCGCCAAAGAACCGCATCTAGCCTCCTATTTTGACGTTCGAGCTCAGGCCGGGTTGTCGAAGGTCCAGTCGTTCTCGCTGGTCGCGAAGTACGAACCAGCGGCCGGCTCCGCGTGGATGGTCACGCTCTCTCCCGCGGCGAGGGTGACGGTCGAACCGCCGGCCAGGGTGGCGCCGGTGTCGGTACGGGTGTAGACCGTGTCCGCGTCGTTCGGGATCGTCACCGTGTCGGTGGCGTCGTTGTAGGTCGGAGCGGTCGGCTCCGCCAGGGCGGCGGTACCGGCAGCCCGACGCACGACCAGGGCCGACTTGTACTTGGTGAGAGCACCCGAGCACCGGGTCTCCAGCAGGTACTTGTACTGGTTGAAGTCGATGTCGAAGTCGTCGAACATCGTGAGGTCGCCACCGCGGTCCGCACCGATGGTGTAGTCCTGGAGGTTGACCATGATGCCGACCAGGGTCGGGTCCTGGTCCATGACCTCGACGGCCACGATCGAGCTGCAGCGGATCGCCGCGGCCAGGTCCTGCGCGGTCGGGTAGATGCGCCGGCCGAGCGAGTCCTTGATCAGGAGCATCCGGGCGAGAGCGTCCTCCGTGGTGAAGAACGTCGGGTTGCCGGAACCGCGGTAGTGGCGACGCTGGAGGACCAGCGCGTCCACGACCTCCTCCCAGTCGCTGGAGGCGTCGTCGATGTTGACGTACACCGTGGTGGCGTAGAGGTCGTCGTCCGTCGCGATCGGGCGGATGTGGTCCTCCATGATCTTGTCGTCGTCACCGACCGAGCGGCCGTCGCCGATGAGCACCGCACGCGCGAGCTCCTCCTCGAGCATGACGCGCAGCTCGGCCTTGAGCCAGACCACGACGTCGAAGCTGGTGATGTCCAGGATGTCGTCCCGGTCCAGCTTCTGCTTCTTGTAGACGGTCTGCGGGGTGGTGACTCGCTTGGAGACCCGGAAGAACTGCTCCCGCTTCATGTTGCCCTTGACGTAACCCTTCGCACGGGCCTCGTCGAGGGTCAGGTCGGCCATCATGGACTTGATGCGGGAGAACGGCGTGTGCCGAGTCCCGTCGATGACGCCGGCGACCCACTCGGTCCGGCGCTTGCGCCAGTCCGGCGTGTCGGTGACGCTCTGGGCGTCCGGGAACAGCACCTCGATGTCCTCGATGCCGTGCTTGAGGGCGTAGTCCTCGACGGCGTCCTTGACGGAGCCGAGCTGCTTGGCCTTCTCGAAGATGCCCTTGATGTCGGAGTGGGACAGGGTGGGGCCCTGGTCCTTCTTGGTGTCGCTCTGGTCGAAGACGTTGTGCTTCATCTCGGTCTCGGTTCCTTCCTTGTTGTCGAGGTCGCCCTCGTCGGAGTTGTCGTCGGTGATGCTGTCGGGGTCCGGGGCACCCTTGGTCTCGGTGCCCGGGTCGTCCCCGGGGTTGTTGTCGTCGCCGGTCGCGTCCTCGTCCTCTTCGGAGGGCTCGTCCGCGCCGGTGTCGTCGTGCTGCGCAGCAGCCTCGGTGGCTGCCTCGACGGCTGCCCCGACCATGTACTCGACGACCTTCTGCTGCTCCTCGTCCATCGAGTTCCATACGTCCTCGATGGTGCGCTCGGAAGCGGCGTCGGCGTGCTCGAGCGCGAACTCGAGACCCGTGTAGATGATTGCCTCGTCCTCGCGCTCTTCGGTCCACTCGTCGACACCGTCGGAGTGACGGATGGCGACAGTGTCGATCAGAGCACCGGGGTTGGCGCCGGCGAGGACCAGAGAGACCTCGCGGATCTTGCCGTGGAGGACCTGCTTGGCCTTCTCCACGAGCTTGTTGGCGTAGATGGAGAGCTGGTTGATGTCCTTGTGACGGACAGCCTCCTTCGCCTTCTGGGCGTTCTCCGACTCGTTGAAGAACGCCTCGCAGTAGACGCCCTCCGGACGGTTGTAGAGGATCGCGTGACCCAGGATGTTGCTGGGGTCGTTGTGCAAGTGCTGCCAGACGAGGGGAACCTGCAGACCGTCCTGCTCTGCGAAAGCATTGGGTGTGATGGTCCGACCGTCTGCGCACTTGAGGCCTGCCTTGGTGGCCCAGCCGCTGAAGTCAGCGGTCTTAGTACCTGCCATTTTGACAGTCTCCTTCCTTGTGTGGGTGCACGACCATCATGCCGTGCTTCGAATCGCCGCTCATCACTTTCTAGCCTGTGCGATAGCGGCCTGCAGATCTTGGCGTACTCGCGCAATCGCGGCACGAACTTGACTTTCGGTCATACTCCCGATGCCTGAGGAGTGACCACCCCCGCCGGACTTGCCTTCGGCCTTCTTGCGCTTTGCGGCCAGCTCGGTCTTGTGCTTCTCCCGATACTTCTTGGCGTCCCGCGCGTCCTTGCTCTTCTCGGCGGCACTCTTGTGCTCGTCCTTCTTGTGTCCGCCGTTCTTCTTCGCGTTCGCAAGAAGCTCGTGAAGACGAGCCTGGAGCTCGTGAAGGCGAGACGTTAGATGGTCGATCTTCTTCTGTGCAGCAGGAGAGATTTTGTGAGATGCAGCCGGCGTGCCCTTGCCGGGCCCACGTCCCTTTCGGTCTTCCTCCTTCGATCCGTGACGTCGTCCCTTGAGGTGCTTGTGCGCCTCGTAGTAGTCATGGGCCTTCTGGGGGTCGTACTTGGCTGGGTTGTAGGGGTGGGCGCCGTGCATCAATGCACCCACAATGACCTCGTCGACGCTCTTAGCCATCAGTAGACTGTCCGTTCGGGAGGTCGAACTCTGCGAAGGCGGCATCGATCGCCTTGCTGACCTCGTCGAGGGCAGCGTTGGTCTCGTCCGAAGACTGAACCACTTCGCCAGGGACAACGGCGGTCTGAGAACCGGGAGTTGTGCCCTGTGGCATGTTGCTGTTCTGCAGCTTGTCGGCCGCAGGATCCTTCGAGGGCTTCATCCCGATCGCCTGTCGAAGCTCGTTCGGAGAAGCAACCTCGTTGCGCGACAGAACGTCGGAGACCTCAGCGAAGTCCGAGATCGGCATGAGCTCGAACGGGTTCCTGAAGTACATGATGTCCTGTCCCTGGGTCCTTGCGGTCTTGGTCAGGAACTTTCGCCGAATCTCGTCCTGGAAGGCATCGAGGAAAGGCTTCACGACTCGGTTGTTGTAGTTCAGCATTGTCTTCTCGTCGGCGGATCCATTGAGAATCTCCTTGGTTAGACCAAGCTGGTCGTACAACACGCCCTGCAAATATGTGATCTGCTCCATGAGGTTGTTGGTGGCAGGTCGATTCAGCTGAGTGATCTTCTCCGTGCCATCCGTGTAGGCGATGCCGTACTTGCTCCCCTTGAGCTGGTGCTCGATGTCCCTCCGTCGCTGCTCGGCCTGCTGGCGACGAGTCTCCGACTTGATGACGTAGGGAAGCTGGATGATCATGTCGAGCTTGCCCGAAGCAGACTGCTCGTCGACGCTGTCGAGAAGATTCAGCTTGTGGATCAGCCGCTGAAGAGTCGAGTTCGGCTCGTTCATGATCGTGTAGAAGGGGTTCTGGACGATGCCCACAAACCTCTTGTCGATCGTGACCTCTTCCTGGATACCCTTGTCCGGCTGATCGTTGTAGACACGAACCTTCACATGCCTTGGGTACCAGGCCGTAATGGTTCCGATCCGAAGAGAGCCGACATCCCAGCTTCCGCTGGCCTGCGGATCCACAGTCGTGTCGACAGGAACGATCGCGGCGACGCCTTCACTGCAAAGAGTCAAGACGTAGTCGCGAAGGAGTGCTGCCGGAACCTGGTCTAGGTTGGCGCTGACCGAGAGACAGTCATTCAATCCGCTGAAAATATCTCCGGTGTACTTTCCGTCTTCGTCGGTGCGAACGTGCTTGAACTCGGCCGATCCGACGTCAACAGCCAGGCGCGTGTAGATCGAGGAGATGATCGAACGCTCGTTCGAGACTCGAACACGGACCGCATGCGGTACGCTTCCGCCGCCGTACATAGCCCCGTATGAACCCGGGGTTACTGAGATCACTCTCGCCTCGTCAGCCGCGAAAGCGTTGAACATGTGCTTGAGTCCGCGCGTCAAACGTCCCATTTACTTCCTCCTTTCACTACTCGTTACCGTCATGTCGCCTAGTCGGTCGGGACGGGCTGGCCGGCCTTGATGAACTCGGCAATGAGCTTTCCATAGGCCTCGGGATCCTTGTGGATCTCGCTGATCTTGCCTGGGCCTACTGTTTCGATGACCTTGGTCTGCAAATCACCAACGTGACTCTTTGCCTGAAGTCCGGATTCGAGGATGTCCTTGGTGACGTTCGCACGCTGCCCATTGGGCAGAGTGACGTCGTAGGTTCCGTCCTTGTTGTGCGCGTTGATCTGGATGCCCTTCGAACCAAAGCTCGAGTCGTAGGTCTTCGTGGGACCGACAGCGAGCGCCTCTCGACGAATCTCGTTCGCCCTTCGGGTAATCGCCTCGAGCTTGGGTACGGTGTTCTTCTGGTAGTCGACGGTCGCGTGAGTCGCGAGGAGAACACCGCTGCCAAGCGTGGCGGTTACCGCTGCGCGACCGACCTGGCGTCGGCGGAGTTCAGCGTTCTTGGCGATTGCGGCAGTTCCGATTCGAACGGCACTTCCTGCGGCAGCACCTGCGACGGGTCCAGCTAGCGCTGTGACTGAAAGAGCTGTCGCGGTCGACAGTACGGACGCAGCAACGATCTTTCCGACTTCCTTGCGTCGAGCCATTGCGGCTTGTGCTTCCTGAGAGGTCATCTTCGGCCTTGAAGCCGGCTTCTTGGACTTCTTGGACGAGGAGCTTCGTCCAGATCCAGACGAGGTGGACGTCTTTCGAACACCCCAGTGCATGCCCTTCACGCCATGATGGACGAGTTCAAACTCGGCATCAGGGCTGATGATGTACGTCATTCGAACGCCTCCTTGTTGGCCTTGTATGCGACGTAAGCGTCGAGGAGAGCCGAGACGTTGTCGATCTTCTCGTCGCTCCTTTTCTTGAGCAGTTTGCGGTTGCCGTTGGTGTCCTCCACGGTGATGGCATTGCCCATCGTGTAGGCCATAAGAGCCTCGTCGAAACGCAGCATGCGCTCCTCACTGAGGATCTTGATCTCGCCAAGAGGCACAGACTCAGTCTTCGCACCCTGGATCACCTTCTCGATGCCGAACGGACCGTTCTCCTGTTCCCATCGAGTCATGAACTCTCGAGCGTTGTACGGGTCATAGCCCACGGCCTCAACGTCGTAACCACGCTCTTGGATGTGCCTGTCGAGGTCCTCAAAGACCTCCATCATGTCCAGCACAGTGCCGTTCATGACGTGAAGTGTGCCCTCGGCACGGAACTGCTCGTACTTGTGTCGCAGAGCGCCCGGAAGCTTCATGAGCGTCAGCTCGGTGATGTAGCTTCGAGTCTTGATCCCGAAGCTGCCATTTTGACTTGGGAAGAGGAAGGTGAACGCACAGAAGTCATCGCCCTGAGACAGGTCGATGCCAAGAGCGCAGCGCATGCCTCCGTAGTTCCGCACTGGAACGTGGGGGACCGTCTCCTCGTATGCGAAGAAGTAGGAGTGACCCTCGAGAGGGATTCCGAACCGCTTCGCGACGATGTCGTTGCGAGCAGCAGGCGCCTTCTCGGCTCGCTGCACGTCTCGACGGTAGGTCTCGTAGCTGACGGTGAGTCCGATGTTCGGATTCGCCTTTGGCCACATGGCTGGGTTGTCGACCTCGGAGATGTCGTCAAGCTTGTAGTGCCAGATCGACACGTGCGGAGCGTAGAACTCACCCTTGAGGATGTCCATCAGCTCCAGCTTGATGGTGTCGCCACTTCCGTTTCGGACGGTGCCCTCGGAGCTGATAGCGACGATCAAGTAGTCGTCAAGCTTCGAAGCGCCCTGTTCGATTGCGCCAATCACGTCCTCGCGAAGGTCCCCTGAAAGCCACTCGTCCACGGTTGATACCTTTGGACGCAAGCCCTGCAGCTTGTTGATGGACATGGGACGGATTTCGAGCAGCGAGTTTGTCAGGAAGTTTTCGATGCCCTTTTTGGTTGAGGCAAGCTTTTGGCGCATGAACTTGGCACCGGTGGTGTTCTGGATCGAACCCTCGGTGAGGAACTTGAAGAGCGGACCACGAGCACGAGTGATAGCAGTCCTGAACGGAGACATGACCTCCTCCGCCTGCTTCATTGTTGGAGCAGTTGTGATCTGGTGAGTAGTCGACGTGTCTACGTTCAAGAAGAACGCCTGAATGCACATTCCGTACATCGACTTTGCTGCACCACGAGCCACAATCAGGTACTGCTTCTTCGTCAGCCTAACCTTCACCAGTTTGTTGATGAAGGTCTCGGTCTTTTGGTCATAGACCGGTCGCTCTTCGAATATGTACCACCCAAAGATCTGCTCTGCCCAAAGCTTGAAGGAGGGCAGGAGCTTGAGATCCTCGCCATCGGTAAGCGTCAGCTCATTCTCGCAGTAGAGAATGAAGCCGTTGACCGCCTGATCGTCGTAGTAGACGTTCTTGTCTCGGATCAGGGCGTCGATCCGGTTCATCTCCATGGAGACTTCCCGGTTCACTGGAATCTCTCCACGCAGCACTGCATCTCTAAACAGGCCGTAGTAATGCGGCACTGCGGTGTTGGAGAGAGTCAAGTGTTCACCTCCTAAGGCTTGACCCTGGCGACCCCGTTGAGGACCGTCGGTGTGAAGACCACCTTGTTCTTGTTGACCTTGAACGCCGACGTCTTTACGCCGGCGGTTTTGGCCGCCATGTTTCCTACCTGCTGAGCGGCCTTAGCAGCTTTCGCAGCTTCCTTGGGATCCATGAGGTCCAGGCCCATCTTCTTAGCGAGCCTTTCCTCCATCATCTTCTTGACGATCTTCTTCCCAGAGTTGGCAGCCTGCTGCTGAGCGGCTTCGACACCAGCATTGAGAAGTGAGTCAACGATCTTTCGACCCGTCGAGCGACGAGCTAGGGCGGCTTCTCTTGTGGTCTGACGGAACTTCTTCTCGTCCTCGAACCGCTTGTTGACCATGCGGATCTCCTCGTTGGACAAGGAGGAAAAGCCCTGCTTCTTCGCCTTCGCGATGATGGCCGTTACCCGCTCGTGGTCTGTCGAAGTGTTCTTGTCGCCATCCAGGCCACCGGGGCTGTGCACAGACCGGGTCTTCGCGGTGTCGCTCGGGTGGTCGGATCCTTCGACTCGTCCACTGGGGCCAGGATTTCGTCGGACGCCCCAGTGCATTCCCTTGATACCGTAGTGCTCGAGGAAATCTTCGCCGTCCTCCAGGAGGAGTTCGTCGATGTCCATTTTGACTCCTCCTTTCTAGATCAGAGGGGGCTCAGGAGCGAGCGGAGGCAGCGAGGCCTTGACTGCCTGGACAGCCTTGGAAGCCTCGACGTTTCCAACTCGCTCGATGACGCGGTTGGTTAGCCAGTTCTTGTAGTTCGCCACTTTCTCGGCGTTGGTTGCCCCTGGAAAGGAGGCGACAACGCGGTCGAATTGGTCCTGTGGCAGCGTGAGAGTTGGCAGGTCAGGCATCGTTTACTCCCAAAAGCTTCTCGAGTGCAGCCACAAGAGCCTTCGCGGCAGCGATGGTCTCCTGAATGACTTCGAGATCGGGTCGGACGGGCGGATTGTCCGGCGTGGGAGTCGGCTCCGGAGTCGGAGCCGGCTGAGTGACCGGAACGAATTGCGTGATGTCGCCTCCTCGATCGAGGAGAGTCTTGAAGTCGCCCCACGTCAAGTACCCACGTCCATCGACTCCCCAGTTCTCGCCCCAGGAGTTGTGGAACCAGACGCGCTGGTTCTCCACGTCCAGCTCGTCGAAGACGATCTCATGACCGCCCTGGATGGTGCCGGTGATGTGTACTCGACCGTCGGGATCAGGTCGGAACATGTCGGAGCGCCACTCGATACCGCCGATGACGGCCGACTGGGACAGTGCCGTCAGAGCAGCCTCGAAGGACGTCGCGTGCACGTAGCCACTGATCAGCGCGCGGTTCTGAAGCGTCTTGGCTACCGATAGACCGTCCGAACCGGTGTCGTTCGGAGGGTAGAAACCCTGGTATGGGTCGATCTTGGTCGCGTCGGAGTAGACGTTGACGGCATAGGTCTCGTCGACCAGAGCGTCCGTGGCGTTCAGAACGTGCTGGCCATCCTCCCAGAAAACGCCAGTACCTAGAGCACCAGTGGCCGCATTGCCCGTGCACGAACCGAGGTTGCCCTGGTCGAGCGTGGGGATGTGCCGCTCGTGGCGGATGGACTTGAGCTGGGCCGGATCCTTGGCTTTGACTTGGTAGGCCAGCGAGCGACTGTCGTGTCGAACGTGACGACCGAGTCGAGGATCGGTTGGGTGATACAGCTTTCGGCTGATGGTGTAGCCGGAATGCTGCTCGATGAAGTCGTACAAAGAATCCTCCTCAGAAGAGTGTCGGGTCGGAATACGGGTCCACGACAACCACTGGGTCGGGGTCGACCCAATCGGTCTCCTCTCGGCTGACGTTCAGTCGCCACGAAGCCTCTTGGATCTGCTCCTTCATCGCATCGATCACGAATGATGTGGGAGGCGGGTCGTAGAGGAGCTTGACGCGGAAAGCCATGAAGGTATGCGCGTCGTTCATCTTTTTGATCTTGTCGCCCAGGAAGTCTTCCCAGGTCGCCGAGTTGTCGGCGATCATGAAGCCTTCTGCAGGTCCAACGCCAATCTGGCGGAGCGTCGAGAGCTGCGCATTGATGAGGAGCACGAGCTCCGGGTCGAAGGCCGTCTCTTCGACGGGAACTCCGAGAGCCTGCTTGACAGAATCTAGGATACTGTCTGCCATTTTGACCCTCCTTTCTGTTTGACGTTGGAGACCGGCCGGGGGGCCTGAGTGGGGGGAGCACTGGACGGCCCCCCGGCCGGTGTCTGTGTTACTTCTTGCGCTTGGTCCAGCGCTTCGAGAGGACTCGAGCCCACCAGAGGGCGTAGGCAACGTTGATGTTGCCCGGGTCGCCGTGGTCGTTCTCCGGGATGTGCTGGTGACCGACGACGCCCGTGGCGTTGCGCCACTCGGCGAAGCTCATGCGAACCCCGTTGTTCCCGTAGGACTTGGGGTAGGGCAGGAACTGCTTCGGCGCCTTGAGCTGAAGCCCGTGACGAACGTGCATGCTCGCCAGGATGTTGCCGAGGAATCGGAGCTGTCGCTTGTTGGCGTTCGGCCAGTAGACGTAGTCCTTGCCGGCCCGGAGCTTGCCCCAGGTCTTGGCGTGTGCGGGATCGCACGTGCCGATCAGCTCGAACTGGACGTCGTTGAGGGTGTTGGTCTCGACGCCACCCGCGAGGTTCTTCAGCGCGCGAGACGATCGCTCGTCCGGGAAGTGTGCACGCCACTTGCCTCGGCGAAGACCGATCGGAGGCATGCCGGTGTAGTTCGGAGCCGTGGCCCCGCCCTCGTAACCGGGCCAGCCAGCCGTCTCGGTGGTGTGGATTGTCGCGACCATTGTGTGGGCGTTGAGGTTCAACACCGATCCCGGGAAGTCGTCCTGGAACCACTGCGTCTTCTTGTCGGCCCATCGGTAGTTGCTCATGGTTCTCCTTTCGTTACCACAACTTCGTGTCACCTGGACGACGCTCGACGAGCTGCCGGGGAAGTTGCCTCTCGTCTCCGTAGTGGATTGCGTTGTGGGTGCGGTGTGTTGTGGTGATTAGAAACTCAGGATCGAGAATCGCTTCATCATCTTCGGTGATGTGACGGGCGGTCATGGGATTCATGTGGTGGATGTAGATTCGATCGTGGATCTCCCACCCAGGAACGCCCAAGTCACAGCCGTTGTCTCGTGCGATGACATGATGTCGAATTTGTCTCCACTGCCTGGAGTGGTAGAAGTCTTGGTTGATCCAGCGGTCCCACCCGAAGGTGGTTTCACCAACCTGACCCGCCAAAGACAAGTAACGAAACCGCTCCTCCAGCGTGCTGAAACGGCAGAGTTCAGAGTAGCTTCTAGAAATCGTCATGATCGTTGCCTGGGGCTTGACCCGTGTAGGCACGCATGGCGTCGAGGGCCTGTCGGTAGGTCTCTTCGGACCTAGCCTGCGCAGCCATCTGCTCAATTTGAGCTTCTCTGAGAAGATTCTCTTTCCTGAGCTTCTCTTGCTCGAGCTGTTCCCTGCTTGAAGCGAGCTTGAGGTAGTGGACATACTCCTGTGCAGAAGCCTTTCCACTTCTCATTCGCTCTTCAACAGAGGAGACAGCCAGAGCGATCATTCGTTGCTCACTGGCCTCAGGAGTGGTTGCCGGAGCTCTTCGGCGTGACTGCGTGGAGCTTTTTGGTGCCGGCATGACTACTCCTTTCGTTGGTCAGATGCGGGGGCCGCGTGCGCCGCGGACGATCCAGATGACGATCGCGAGGATCGCGAGGACGATGAGAATCGTCAAAAGCAGGCCGTTCATGGCAACCTCCTTTCTTGGTTCTCGGGTCTAAGCAGTCCGCTTCCACATGTAGCACGTGATGTACGGCTGCAGGTTGTTGTGAGCTGCGTTACCACCGGTAGAACTGGTGGCCATTGGAACCTCGGATCGGCTTGCGCCGTTGCTGTTGAGCGCATAGTGCGTCGGCACTCCAGTGCCTGTACCGGCGTTGTAAGACGAGTCCACAGCCTCGTTGTGAGAGTGAGACGGCATCTCGGCCACCGTCAGCTGGTGAGTCTTCTCGCCGCCTAGCTCTTCGACACCGTCGAACTCCGTCTGAGCCTCGTCGATACCGACGGGGACACGCCCCTTGCCCCATCGAATCCAGGTTCCTACGCCCAACACCGTCGCCGGGTCGGTCGCAACCGTCGACATGTAGATCGAACCGACAGGGTGGGATCGATCTGTTGCGTCATGAACGGCCTGAGCAACAGCAGTGTTGATGTCGTTGGACGAGGTCCCGGGGAGCTCGACGTTGCCTGCGGTGATGGTCTGACCGTCTCGAGTCTGGAGCGTGAGGACGCCGGTGTTCTCGTCGATTGCTGCCGAAACGACAGAGTCGTTGGTGAGATCCAAGATCTTCGCGGCAGTCATGCCGGTTACGGTTGCCATGTGCACTCCTTTCGAGGCGGTTCAGCCATCATGCGGTTCGCTTCCACATGTAGCAGGTGATGTAGGGAGGAAGGTTGTTGTGAGCAGCCCCTCCACCCGTGGATGCGGTGGTGTCGTTCGATCCGGTAGTTGCGCCAGAGACCAGACCTCGGTCGGTGAAGCCTCTGCCCGAGATCTGATTGTTCAGACCATAGCTGGCTGCTTCTGCGGCAGAGGTACGAGTTCCGTGAGTGTGCCCTGGGATCTCGGAAGGGGTAAGAGTGTGCGATTTCTCGCCACCCGTTTCTTCCACCGTGTCGAATTCCGTCTGTCCCTCGTCGAGAGACACGGCCATGCGACCTTGGCCCCACCGGACCCAGGTTCCTCCCCCAAGGAGGATCGCAGGATCGGTGGGAACCACCGACATGAAAATCGACCCGACCGGCCAGGCCAGGATCGGCGATGCCCCACCGACCCATCCGGCAGGAATATAGGTACCATTGACCTTTACCTTCAACTCACCCATTACTTTGCCCTAATGATGTAGTTAGTTACGGCATACGGCTGGAGATTGTTGTGAGCCTGCCCGCCAGTTGCCGCCGACCCGTAGGTCTGGTCGTTGACATTGATCCCGTTGCCCGTGCGGAAGCTTGCGTCATCGCCCGTAGTTCCGCGGACAAACCGGTCTCCGGTTCCTGATGCAGCACCGCCAGTTGCTCCACGGATTGGGTGAGTGTGCGCAGGAATCTCTGCGGAAGTAAGCAGGTGTGTCTTCTCGCCGCCTGTTTTACCGATTAGGTTGAACTCAGTCTGCAAGGCGTCGAGGTTGACCAGAACACGTCCGCGATAGTCTGGAAGCGTAAACGTTCCAGAGGTCTTGCCAAACAAGCCGGCAAGTGTCGGGTAGTCCACAACGTTGTATGTGGCTCCATCGATCAAAAGGTGATTGGCATCGGGAGTGCCAGAAAATGGCCATGCGTAGATCACGCCGATGGGCGGCGCGTAGTTTCGAGGATCTGTGAAGTCGACAGCGATCGTCCGGTCGGCAGAAAGATCTCCACCTCCGGTCAGACCGGAGCCGGCGTTGATCTTCGTCGCGACAGAAGCAGCTCCACTCGGGCCGGTAGAGTCCGCGTCATACCACAGATGACCTTCCGGAGTTCCGGCAGGCTCATTTGGGTCGACGGGGACAATGCCAACGTCGCCCTTTGTCGCAATATCGTCGACTTGGTCCTTTGCGCCCAGCGACCTCATCCGTGAATCACGACCCGGTAGGCGTTGAGTGCAGGCGCCGAACCGAATCGCACCGTGCAGGTGGTGGTTGAGGTGTTCTCGATGTCGGCGATCACGACGTCGTACGGAGCGGCGTTGTTGTAGACCTGTCCGATGATGTCCCTCGTGCCGAGGTTGTGCGTGATGACGAACGATGTGGCCGTTCCGTCGCCGAGGTTGGCGGCAACCTTGCGGGCGACCACTGCCGTGTCGACCGCGATGGTCGGGGAAGCACCGCCCGTGGAAGTGATGCCGGTGCCGGCTGTGATGGACGTAACGCCATCGGCTGGGCTGCGGATCAGCTGCCACGCCGTTCCGTCGTAGATGAAGGTCTCGCTGGTACCGGTGACGATGGCGACATCGCCTTCCTGAACCGTCAGAGCGTTCCGGGCCGTGTAGTCCGCGACCACAGAAACGTCGGTCAGGGACAGGTTCGGGAGCTGCGAGGTCGGAAGCTTTCCACCGGCATCCAGAGAAGCGACACCGTTGGCGGCACCCAGCTGGCTGTCGTCAAGCTTCGCGTCGAGCGAGGTCTGCAGGTTGGCGACATCCGCGATGGTGTGCGTGTGTGACGTGTTCGCCTTGCCGTTCAGAGCAGTCTGAGTTGCAGTCGAGACCGGCTTGTTTGCATCGCTCGTGTTGTCGACGTTGGCAAGACCCACGTCGGACTTGGTCAGAGCGGTCCAGGCAGCCGAGCCGGTGGCAGCGCCAGCCTTGAGGAAGGTGGCTGCAGCCGGGGTCGTACCGAGACGAGCTACGTCGACCACGCCAGAAGCGAGGTCAGCAGCCGCGTGCGTGTGCGCGAGAGGCGTACGAGCGTCCGACAGGCGAGAGTCGTCTGCACGAACAGCCTTCGTCGTAGATACGACGCCGGAGGTGGTGAAGTCCACTGCGATGGTGCGGCTCTGGTTGAGCTGACCACCACCAGCCAGACCGGTACCGGCAGAAATGAGGATGGTGTTGTCGGTCTTGCCAGCAAGCGCTGTGACCAAACCGGTCACATCCGCCTGAGCGATGGCCGCGTTGACGAACTCGGTGCCGCTCCAGCGAAGCACCTGACCGGTGGCCGGCGAGGTGACAGTCACGTCGCTCAGGTCAGTTGCGGACTGTGCCCCGAAGGTACCCCAAGAGGTACCATTATGGATCTGCGGCTTGGCAAGAGCCGTGTCGAAGTAGACCTGGCCGGCAACACCAGTTGGTGCGACGGCAAGGCTCTGCAACCTCATGTTCTGGGCTTCGTACTTGCTGAAGTCCAGGTTGTTGGCAAGCTTCATGGTTGTGGGGCTCCCCTCAGGTTAGGTACGCTCTCCCGGCAAAGGCGCCTCCGAACGTCGCTTGGACTGTGTTGTTGTCGATGTACTGAAGGTCTCCGAATACCTCGGTGCCCGCACTATCTACGACGGTGACTTGTGGATAACGCCCTAGATTGTGATGGATTGTCCAGACCGCAGAAGCGACATCTTGGACAAACACAAAAGGCGTGATTGCACCTGCCACACCAACCCCGCCAGCGTCGATAACGGCGCCAGCGCGGGTGGTGAGGAACAAGTGCTGCGTAGCTTGATCGATCCTTCCTGACACGACTCCGTCGGCCAGCTCTGCCTCGATCTCGGAGGCAGTCATTCCTGTTACTCTGGCCATGACTCCTCCGTGCTAGTTACTTCTTGAGGCGGTCGGACAAGCGAAGCGGTCGAGCGATCTCGACCTGGACGATGTCTCGAGCTGGGGTGTACTTCACCACACCGCCACAGGCTCGAATGATTGCAACGTTGTTCACCCGAAGCTTCGGGGATGCGATCACCATCGACAGAGAGTCGCCTCCGGCGTAGTGGTACTTCCGCGGGTCCCAGACCTTTTTGAGCAGAGCGTGCTCGTTTGGTCCGTCCTTCTCGTCGATCTCGTCGAAGCCCCAGATGACGTGCCCGCGGAACGCCTTCTTCAGGCGGCGGGCATTGTCGAGGAACTTTGCCGTTGTCTCGTGCCGGCCGAGGTTGGCCTGGACGAGCCAGATCTTCGTGTGCTTGCCCGAGGGCCAGGTCACGAGAACCCGGACACCGATGAACTCGTGGTTGTCGATCGTCCCGTTGACAACCTTGGTCCTGAGAACTCGGAACTTGGCTCCATGAGGCGCCGTGTTGGCACCGACGTAGTCGATGCGGTGGCTCGCGAGTCGGCGACCGCCCCACGCTGGGAGCGGGCCGTGAGTGTTGTGGTCGGTCATGAGGACCGATGAGGTCCCCTTGGCGGCAAGCCTCGAAGCGCAGTCCTTCACGGCCTGATGGCAGTGTGCGCGGACCGTCTTGGTTGCCTGGCGGTCGAGCGGGTAGTGAATCTTCAGTACCCCCAAAACATCTGCCACAGTTTCATCTCCTTTTACAAAAGTTAGAGTCCGTGTTTGGGTGCTTTTGCCCCCCGGAAGTTCATCGACTTCTACTTTTGGACTCCCCCGGGGCATTTTTTGGGGGACGGGCGATGCAGAGGGGGGTCCTTTTTTCGAGGACCCCCCCCC
>AR_comb_assmDRAFT_10616016_pt1 | contig 16782 bp, 16 predicted proteins | sample ArasoioldDNA_FD_10543 | JGI IMG/M metagenome (IMG submission 10543) | reverse complement strand
CTTAGAGGATTCATGTTCTTGTAAGTTTATATCCTGAAATGAGCAAAAGCCTTGTTGGCTTCTGCCATACGGTGTGTATCTTCTTTCTTCTTGAACGCTGCGCCTTCGCCCTTGCTGGCAGCAACAATTTCATTTGCAAGTTTATCGGCCATACTGCGCCCATTTCTTTCGCGACTGTAACGTATGAGCCATTTCATGCTCAATGAAATTTTCCGGTCAGCGCGAACTTCAGAAGGTATTTGGAAAGTGGCTCCGCCGATCCTGCGACTACGAACTTCTACAGCAGGTGTTACATTAACAAGTGCTTTTTTCCAAATTTCATATCCATCTTCACCAGTTTGTTTGGCAACTTTTTCTACCGCATCATAAAAAATGTCATAAGCAGTACTCTTTTTACCCTGCCACATGATATTATTAACGAAGCGCGTAACGAGTTTGTCGTTGTACCTTGGGTCGGGTGCTAAGGGAAGTTTTTTTGCTTGTGCTTTACGCATCGCTGATTATTTTACCGCAGGTTACGCGGATTATTTTTTAATGTTGTGTTTTATTTTTTAGCTCCGGCTTTTTCTCTTTTTGTTCCGTATTTGGAACGGCTCTGCTTACGGTCTTTTACACCGGCAGTATCCAGTGATCCGCGAACTATGTGATATCGAACACCCGGAAGGTCTTTTACACGTCCACCACGAATCAGCACGATCGAGTGTTCCTGGAGATTATGGCCCTCACCAGGAATATAAGCGATCACCTCCACTTTATTGGTTAAACGGACTTTAGCCACTTTACGCAAAGCTGAGTTAGGCTTTTTAGGAGTGGTTGTGTAAACACGGGTACAAACACCGCGGCGTTGCGGACAACTATCCAACGCCCTCGACTTACTTTTCGCCCTTATAATATCTCTTCCTTTACGTACTAATTGTTGAATTGTAGGCATTCTGACCTTTAATTTTAGTCCCGAAAATTTCGGGAGGCAAAGGTAGGGGAAACATTTTAGATTTTAGATTTTGGATTTTAGATTTTTTAGAGGGCCGCTCCTTGGGATTTGGAGTTTGGAATTGGACTCTTTCTCTTAAACTTTCCACATCCAGCCATATTTATCTTCTCTTCGCCCTTCCCGGATATCAGTTATCCATTTTCGTAATGTGGAAGCAGTCTTAAATTTATTAACGTCAAACTGCATTACATGGTCTTTATACCTTAACTCTTTTATCATGGCAATGGTTGCTGCCGTTCCGGTTCCAAAGGCTTCATCCAGCAGCCCTTTCTTATATGCGTCCAGTAATTCGTCAATATGAATTTTCCTTTCTTCAACTTTTAACCCCATCTCCTGGAGTAAAGTAATGGCGCTGCTGCGGGTAACGCCTTCCAGTATGCATCCATCTTCGAGGGAAGGCGTCACTACCGTCCCATTGATAATAAAGAACACATTCATCATCCCTACTTCCTGTAGCCATTTATGCTCAAAGGCGTCGGTCCATAGCACCTGGTCATAGCCCTTCTCCCTTGCGATGGTGGCAGCCAGCATGCTGCCTCCGTAATTGCCTGCATTTTTTGAGAATCCAACGCCACCGGGAGCAGCTCTTGTAAACGTTTCTTCGACAGCGATCTTCATGGGTTCGGCATAATACGGCCCCGTCGGGCTCAACATAATGATGAACTTGTAGGTATCGGACGGCTTTACCCCCAGCGCTATATCTGAAGCAAACATTAGCGGGCGTATATACAATGAATGATTTTCTATTGAAGGGATCCAATTTTTGTCAATCTCTATTAATTGTCGCAAACCCTCGATAAAAATTTCTTCTGGTATTTCCGGCATACACATTCTGACTGCGGACGCATTGAAGCGGTTAAAATTATCCCGCGGACGAAAAATATAAGCGTTGCCACTCCTGTCCTTATACGCTTTCATCCCTTCAAAAATTGCCTGCCCGTAGTGCAATGCCACAAGTGACGGTTCGAGTGATAAAGGCTGATAAGGTTTTATTTCAATATTCGTCCATTCACCATTCTTGTAGTCTGCCTCAAGCATGTGATCACTAAAATGCCTTCCAAAAGGAATATTTTCCAGGTCAAGGTCTTGTAATTTGCTGTGTCTTGCTTTTGTAATTGAAATATCCATAGCCTCTATCATAAATAGGTTATTTTGCAAGGCAAAGAAACGAAAAAAAAGCCGACTCAATTGGTCACATTGCCTATGTCACTCAACAATATTCAGTTGAACCCATCCCTGCTTACAGAATTGTATAAGAACTCACTTGTTGAAACCGATGATAGTATGAAGCCAGCGGAGAAAAAACAAGCCATTTCATCGCACGCGATCACAACTGTTGAAGCGAATCAAGGTGCTTCAAATGCGAAAGCCCTCGACTGGAAGTACCTGGGAGAATACAAAAAGAACATTTTAATTATTGTTCGCTATGATGATGCTCCATATTTACCCAATGAGCAGTTGAATTTTCTAACATCTGTTTTAAGTGCCTGCAAACTAAACCTCGGGGACGTGGCTATTCTTAATACTGCAACTGCTCCTTCCGCTTATTATAAAGATGTCCAGGAAAAATTTAAAAGCAGTTTTATTATCCTGTTGGGATTGACGCCTGAAGAGTTCGGGATGCCACTGAACTTTCCTGAATTCCAGGTACAGCCATTCAACAACTGCACCTTCTTATATACACCAGTGCTTGAGATTTTGGAAGCTGATAAGGTTTTAAAAAGTAAGTTATGGGTTTGCCTTAGAAAGATGTTTGGAGTGTGAATGTTATTAACGGATTAAAAACGGTACGATGAAGTTGATCTTTGCGACCAACAATCAGCATAAAGTGGATGAGATACGTTCCGTGATCAAGAATTCGTTCTTAGAGATCATTACATTGAAGGAGGCAGGGATTGAGATCGATATTCCCGAACCATTCAATACTCTCGAAGAGAATGCAAGCAACAAATCAAGAACTATTTGCGAAATGAAAAAGACAGATGCCCAAGTTATCGGATGTTTTAGTGAAGACACCGGGCTTGAGGTAGAAGCGTTAAATGGTGAACCGGGAGTAAAGAGTGCAAGATATGCGGGTGACGAAAAATTATTTGATAGGAATATTGAAAAGCTCTTAATAAAACTGGAGGGAACAACAAACCGGAAAGCAAAGTTCAGGACAGTGATTTCATTGATCATTGACGAGAACGAAACGCTTTTTGAAGGGACCTGTGAAGGAACAATTGAATATGGCCGAAAAGGTGAAAGGGGTTTTGGCTACGATCCCGTATTTGTTCCGAATGGCTCCATTCATACATTTGCCGAGATGAACATCGAAGAAAAGAACAAGTTTAGTCATAGGAAAAAGGCCACGGATAAGCTGATCGCTTTTCTGTCTGATGAATTCCTCAGAAGCTAGAGAAAAATCAAAAATTTGAATACAGAACGCAACCAAATTATTTCGGAAATCGACTTGATACAGGGATGCCTCGCAGGAGAAAGGCGAATGCAGGAAGAGCTATACCGCCGGTTTTCGCCAAGGATGTATGGGGTCTGCTTGCGATATGCAGGGAACACAGCTGAAGCGGAGGATATATTGCAGGAAGGCTTTATTAAAGTATACAAAAAATTAGGCAGCTACCGGAGAGAGGGAAGTTTTGAAGGATGGATAAGACGGATTTTTGTAAATACAGCTATTGAACATTTCAGGCGAAAAACATATCAGCAGCCCATTACAGAACAACATGAAAACACAGTAGAGGGCAAATATTTATCGGTGTTGGATGATCTTGCCGAAAAGGATATCATGAAATTGATACAGGAGCTTTCGCCCGGGTACCGGACCGTTTTTAATCTGTACGTGGTTGAAGGATATACTCACAAGGAGATTGGAGATTTATTGAACATTAGTGAAGGTACCAGCAAATCCCAATTGTCAAGGGCCAAGGTAGTACTCCAGGACCTAGTAAAAAAATTTCTCGAAGAACGTAACAGGTAGTACTATGAGTGAGGAACTAAAAAGAAAATTGTATAACTATGACGCCCAGCCGCCTGACATAATGTGGAGCAGGATTGCAGCGGCGCTCGACCAGGAGATCAATGATGAATTCCCTCAAAAACTTTATGATCTTGAAGTAACGCCGCCAGTTAATGTGTGGAGTGAAATTGAAGAAAACCTGCAAGCAGATGGTAAAGAACAGTATGCTACTAAACTTTATAATATTGAAGTAACGCCTCCTCCCCGGGCCTGGAATAAAATTTCGACTTTACTTAACGGGGAAAAAACTCCTCCTAAGATCCCCTCAAAAGGAAAGGTCATTTCAATCGTAAGATATGCTGCGGCGGCTTGTATCATTGGCCTTCTGGCATTGGGAGCATTCAAATTACTGAATCAAAAAACAGGTAAAGAGCCTGTTGCCGTAAAAGCTGTCTCTCCCGGCAAAGATTCCGTTCTCAATCAAAACACCACTCAACACCTAATTCCGCCTCAGAGCAATAATTTACCAACGGAGGGACAAAGTCTCGCACGAATAGAAACTAAATCCAGGAAAAAAAATTCCCCGGAACCAACTACGTACATGAGTCAAATGGCAGCAACTTCCGCGAGGCCCATTGGTTCAAGGTCAAATTCAGATTTTAGACAAGTAAGTCTTACCGGGGAGATTCCCGGCAATTGTTCACAGATCTCGGATGCAGATCCTTACATAATGTTCGTAAACCCGGATGGGTACCTTATTCGTATTTCGAAAAAACTGGCAGAAACACTTGGATGTGTTTATTCAAATGGAAATTCGGACCAGTACAATCGATGCCAGGACCAAATAAGAAAATGGAGAGATAAAATTGCCCAATCCCCTGCTACTTCTTCTCCCGATAACTTCATGGATATCCTCAACGTAATAAAATCGGTGCAGGAATAATCGCGCTTAATTTGCCAAGGGCAATTCAATATGGAAAGTTGTTCCTTCCCCTAACTCCGTCTCAAACCAGATCTTACCATGCGCCTGTTCAACTATACTTTTGCACATGGCAAGACCAAGGCCTGTTCCTGAAGATTTTGTAGTAAAGTTTGGTGCAAATATTTTTGATTGCATGGAAGACGGGATTCCTTCGCCATTGTCTTTTACACTTACAATGATACTTCCGTTCTCACGAAATTCATTTACATTGATCACGCATTGATCTTTTTCGCATGCTTCAACTGCATTTTGAAAAAGATTTGTGAACAGGCGGTTCATTTGCGTTTTATCTGCCCTCAACATTACTTTGTCAGGGAGAGCTTCCCAATTTATTTCCACCTGTTGGCCGCGTTGATATAATTCCTTCAGCGATTTAATTACTTCATGCATGTCAAAAAGCTCGACCTGTGTGTTGCCAATATTCGCAAACTGGGAAAAGTCGAAGGCAATTTTTGACAAATGATCTATCTGCTCTACCAATGTATTGGCAACTTTAGCGGTCAATTCTTTTACCTCGGGTAAATTATTCAAAATCGCCTTTTGCAAATATTGAATGCTGAGTTTCATTGGCGTCAATGGATTTTTTATCTCATGCGCCACTTGTCTCGCCATCTCTCGCCAGGCGCCTTCTCTCTCACTGCGGGCCAGGACAGCAGCGCTTTCGCCCAATTTGCTTACCATCTTATTATATTCCTTTACCAATTCACCTATCTCATCGTTACGGTTCCAGACAATTTCTTCATTCATTTTTCCAAGATTCACTTCCCGCATCTTTTCACCAATAATGGAAAAAGAACGGGTAATGCGATTTGTGATGAATAATGCGATGACCCCCGCCGTTAGAAAAATAAAGGCATTCAATATAATTATCGTTACCAGGAAATTCGAGATCTCCTGGTGCAACTCAAACTGCGACAGAAAGTATGGAATATTTACATAAGCATATTCAGTGCCGTCATCGCTTCTTACGGGAGCATAAATACTCAGGTAGGACAGGTCACTAATGTTTTCCTGCTGCACTCTCTCCACCTCCCGCAAATTGCTCAAATGATAAAATGCCTCAGGATTGATTTGCTTGCTTAGGACACCTCGCTCGTAAATATTTTCCTGGGATGAAACCTGTAGATTTCCGGCAAGGTCGTATACATTCACATCCACGTTGTGGATGTCCGCCACGTCTGAAACAAGTTTTTTCAATTCCCTGTTTGAACCCGGCTCGTATATTTTTGTTACATCGTCGAAAATGCTATGCTCAGCAATCCTTTTTTTCATTTCATTTTCCATCACTTTTAATGTGCGGCTCAGTTTGTCAGCATTGTTCCTGTTATAGCGGGTAATGAAAAATGAAATGGTGGACGCGGCGATGATCAAAAACGAAAGTATGCTGATAAAAATGATCGTGCTGTGTACCTGCGTACGGATATTCATCTGGAAAAAATTGCCAAGCCCTTTTCTATCAGTCCCGATCTTTAAAAGAAACGCGATGGTCTGGATGAATGTTACCAGGAAAAGAAATGCACAAAAAATATAAGAGAACAAGGTGATGGCTTCAATGATCGAATCTACTTTCCGTGCCAGTACTATTACTTTTTCAGTGCTGTTCCGGTACCACATTTCAGAGAAATCACCATTCTTCCTTTTTTCAACCTCCTGCTTCGGCAACTGATCATCCGTTAAGGTAGTAGCGAAGGGATATTTGCTTGAAGACTCGACAAGTCTGCTGCTTTTATAAATGGCAAATGAATAGTTTGGCGACGTCCTTGGATCATTTTCGTTAGGCTCCCTGAACAAAGTAGCTTCCAGGGCATTCGCCGCATTTGTTTTTGGATTAGATACGATGAACAGTGCGCCCATCGTTGTGCCATCTGCAGCCTGGACGTTCTTCTTTGTAATGTAGGTAATTTTATTGTTGCCGGAAACGTAAGAGTAAAGATCAGGGATCGTTCTGCTTTGCTTGCTTTGTATTGAAATGATGTTATTCAGAGCCTCGTAAGTAAGATCATCATCATTAAAAAGCGGGTTAAAAGTTGAATCCTCGAAAACATACAATTTCGTGTCATATTTATTTACATAGCCTTTGTAGTTTGCAGTGAGAATGCTATCACGGAAGATCCTGCCATTCTCTTCGTCATGAAACCGATAAAAGTTGGAAGCAAGAAACCTGTTGTCGAGATAAGTCAGGGCTATTTTTAAAAGCATTTCATTTGACTCATCATCCTGGATAGCCAGGTTCTCCGCGATCGTTTTCCTGTTACTCCACTCCTTTGTTTTGTTTTCCGTGATAATAATAGCCGAAATGGAAACCGAAAAAACAAATATCCAGAATATGATACCTGCCACATTAATATGAAAACGGTTTATAACAAATCCACGCTGACTTACCAACCAGGTGTAACCAATCAGCCACAATAACACAGGTATGTAAAATTGAATGGCAGGATCAGAAAAACGAAAAGTGAGATAGGCAAGACCGGTAACTCCAATTCCAAAATAGATCAGCGCCTTTCTTTTTTCAAACACGGGTAAAATAAACCGGAACATGATCTGTGTAAAATGATAATATCCCAACGACAAGCTGGCCAGTACGATAAACCCAATTACGCTATACTTATTAAGACTAAAAAAATCCGTGACATCAAAAGATATCTTTGAATCCGCGACAAGACTGCTGATAGTACTCGCCAATATAAATGTGGACACAATAAGGACAAGTAATGCCAGTGTTGCAATTATCCATTTGCCGGCACCTTTTACGCGCCTTAGCAGATCCATCTGGTTACCGAGCTTCGACCATGCAAAAACTGTGATCCACGAAAACAGCAGGGAATTGATCAACAGGTCTCCTAAAGTGCGATTGACCAAATTGGTTCCATAAACCGCCGGATCAAATAATTCAAATTGGCGGAACTCAAAGACCAGGGGATAAAAATAGAGGCTAAGCCGGAACAAAAGGAGAACTGCAACCAAAGTCACTACGCCGCGCCACTGGTTGTTTCTTTTTTGCGCAACAAACTCCGCCAGGGAATGGGCAAATACAAAAAAGAAACAGAGTGACAGCACGCGGAGGATCACCGTGATTGGATCATTATTAGGTATGGCACTCGTGGGCCTTCGATCAATGTAAAAAAGGATCTCGCCCGAAGATGATTTGATCGGATAATCTGTCTTATTGCTGCTAATGATGATACGCTTGTGTGCCGATTTGCTATACGCAAATTCATCATTCAAAAACTGGCTCTCAATATAATATTTTGATTTGACCGGTATTAATGCATAAGTCCATAGTCGATTGCTCATTCCATTAATGGCAAAAGACTTTTTTATGATCACATAATAGCCATTGTCAAAAAACTTAAAATATTCGCCATCATCAAGATTATAACTGGAGATGGGAGGAATTATATTTTGATTATTCCAGAACAGCATTTGTTGTGTGCCAAAAATCGATTCGGCCACAACATAGATCCCATAATCCTTCTTCTCCAGCGATTTGAATTCATCCAGAGTTTCCTTGTTTTGCACCAATTTCTTGAGTAAATGGGTGTCCTTAATAACCTCATTGAAGTTTAATTCCTTCGCTTGTATGTACCGGGTTAAAGATCTTTTTTCATGATTTATTGCAGATACACGGGTATAGTAAGAATTGAAGACAAATGACAGTGCAAAGGTGATAATAGACAGCGCCAACAGGCTGTACCTGGAAAGCAAGATATGTCGGAAAGTTTTCTTCAAGTAGTATGTCGGTGTTTAATGGTGTTCCAGATGGCGTCCATTTCTTCGAGGGTCATTTCATCAAGATTCTTGCTTTGCTTTAGTGCTTCATTTTCCATCTTTGTAAACCGGTCAATGAATTTCTTATTGGTTCGTTCTAAAGCATTTTCAGGGTCAATGCGCAAAAATCGTGCATAATTGATCAATGAAAATATGAGATCCCCAAACTCATCTTCTATTTTCTCCCTTTCGCCTTTTGCAACCGCCGCATGTAACTCATTGGTTTCTTCCTCCACTTTTTGCCATACCTGTTCCTTGTTTTCCCATTCAAAGCCAACTTGCCTGGCTTTTTCCTGTAATCGCAGGGCTTTCACCGTGGCTGGCAACGATACCGGTACTCCGCTTAATACTGATTTCTTTCCCTCCTTTAATTTCAATTTCTCCCAGTTCTTTTTAACGTCTTCTTCATTTTCAACGTTCACGTCGCCGTAAATATGCGGATGCCGGGTTACTAATTTTTCCGAGATTCCCTGCAGCACTTCCTCAAGCGTAAATTGTTGTTGTTCTTTTGCAATTCTTGAATAAAAGAGAATGTGCAGCAACAAGTCTCCGAGCTCTTCCTTAATTCCTTTCCAGTTCTTTTCGGTAACAGCGTCCGCCAGTTCATAGGTCTCTTCTATTGTCATGGAACGAAGTGTTTCTACGGTCTGTTCTCGATCCCATGGACACTTTTCCCTGAGTTCATCCATGATACCCACAAGTCTTATAAATTCTCCAGAAAGTTTGTTCATACATTAAATTTTGAAAAAAGAAAACACGCCAAAAAATGCAAACAGCAATACGAGCATTATAATATAAGAAATATTGATCAGTAAAAATTTAAAAAAAGTCTTGATCCAGCCCTGCCGGTAAAAATTTTTCAGCGCCAGGTATTCGTAAACAAACAGGCCAAGGAACAGAGTGCCAAAAACAAAACTCAAAAGACCCGGATGAAGTGTATTATTCAATTTGGAAATGCTGAGCAGGATCAGCTGAGCTATGAAAAGAAAAACGTATAGGTGGATACTGAAGATAATATGGCTTACGTAGTAAAATTGCTTTCTTCTTACATACATTATTTTAAGGATCAGCGCAAGAAGCGGAAGTGAGATCCAAAGCATCTGGGGCAGGCTATGCATCAGGGCTTCTTTAATAGCATTAAAGACTTCTATTCTATTGTGATGATATTTTTCATTCAATTCAAGCTCCTTGTAGATCAGCTGTCGCTTAAACCAACGATGTTCCCTGGCACTCGTATGCTGCAATGAATCAAATTGCTTCACAGATCCATAATTTGTCCCTGTGAAATGAAATGCAGAAGACGTATCAAAAAAGATCCTGAAAACGGTATCAGCGAATCTTTTAAACTCCTCCCTTGTCATCGGTTTGGCAGGCCTCTCCCTTTCATCGTTGATATGGCTAGTGAACTTTGCAAACGTAGCTGAATCCATTTTGTCAATTTGCTCTAAAGTTTTGCCGTTTATGCTGCCACCAAGTTTTATCGACTCACTATTTCTAAAGAAGGAAAAAAATATCAGGAAAAAAATGGCCGACGTAAAGACATACATCCGTATAGGATTCAAGTAGCTTGCCCTCCTGCCCATCATATATTCCTTTGACAGAAACCCCGGCTTGAACAAAAGATCTTTCAGCGTTATAAAAAATTTACCGTCAAAATGGGTGATATCATTAAAGAAATGAGTAACAAGATGCCAGAAACTTTCCCTGGGTTCTACATTCTCCTGTCCGCAAACATGGCAATAACGGCCCATCACAGTGGCTCCGCAATTCAGGCAGTTCTTCTCCGTTCGTTCCGCGGCGTGGCTCACAATAAATTTTTGCTAAAATAAATACAAAAAATACAAGGAGTCATTCTTTTTCCGTTACTAAACAATTCAATTATTTTTGACCCAAAAAACAATATCTCCCTTGATGAAAAACATACTTGGCTCTTTCTTTATCCTGATCAGCTCTATAACACTGCATGCTCAATATTATTACAAAGACTTTATTGGCACGCGGGACATAAATCAAACCATCAAAGTCTATCTCAGCAACAAGGTCGTGTCTGCCGAGGCTACCGGCTTTGATGCCGATGGCGCAAAAAACAGCGATTTCTCAGAAACTTATAATTTTTTTGCCGATAAAAATTTGCTGAAAATCGCCACAAGAAATAAGAGCGTTGTCACTAATGAATATTATCGTTTCGACTCAAAAGGACTATTGACAAATATTTCCGATACCTCATCTTCTCTTGCATCAGGGACCAAGTATACCTATCTTGTATCAACTTCCACGTATAAGTACACTGACAAAGACAACCCGGAGCTGATAAAAAATACAGTGACCGATGCCAGTGACAGTATTTACGCAAACGAAATCCATCAATGGTTCTATAATGACCAGGGCAAACCGGTAAGGATGCTGCGAATCTTAAATAATAATGATACTACGGAAATTCGATTCACTCTTGATGACAAAGGAAACGTGGTGGAAGAATTACCCTTTGTCAAAAAAATAGCCGGAGAAAAGACTTATTATTACTATGATGACAAAAACAGGTTGACCGACATCGTACGGTTTAATACAAAGGCACGACGTCTCCTTCCCGACTATATGTTTGAGTATACGGACAAAAACCAGGTATCTCAAAAAATTACTACCCTTTCGATGATGGACCTGGGATATCTCATTTGGAGATACGTTTATGATGACAGGGGGCTGAAAACAAAAGAAGCAAGTTTTAACAAGGATAAAGTGATGACAGGAAAGATCGAATATTCGTACAGGTTCGGACAATGATCCAGCAGCCTGACGAAAATTGTTTGATTGCTTTACCTTTAAACAATGCCGGATGAAAATCCCATATTGATATATTGGACATCTGAACTGCAGGCTTTCACCAAAAATCTTTTGTCTCTTAAGGAACAAATAAATGAAGACGCAATACACGACCTGCGTGTTGTCATAAAAAAACTTCGTTCCTGTTTCAAAATATATTCGGACCTTATAAAAAAGAAACCCCGGAAAGAATTGGCTGCAGGCGTTAGCTCCCTATTCTCTATTCTTGGAAGACACCGGAATATTGAAATGAGTAAAAAATTACTGCTGTCATTAGGTGGAAAAAATGCAACTCTTTTAAAGCCGATACTCGTCTACCTGCAATTATTGCAGGACCAGGCCAGCGAATACAGTCGACCATTGATTCAACAATTTCAACCAGGAAAATTGGAGACGCTGACAAACGAAATAAGGACAGGGCTCCAGGATTTGAACAATGAAGCAATCCTGTCTGGAGCAAATGAAATTGTTGATTCGTCGCTGAAAAAGGTCGAGGACGATTTAAAACATTTTAAAGAGAGGTCACACCTGGTTCGCAAACAGTTGAAGGATGTTTTTTACCAGTCAAAAATGTTTCATGGGAAAAGCCTGCTTACAAAGCCTCAGTTAAAAAACCTTGACACGATTTTGGATCACTTAGGTAACATCCAGGATCACGAGGTACTGATCTTAAATCTTAAGAACTTCCGAAAAACAATTCTTTCCAATAAATTGAAGGAGTATTCTATGATCAAAAGAATTGAGGGCAGAGTCAAGAAGAAAAAGGATGATCTGTTAGAAAAAGCATATCTGTCAACAGAGGAATTAATATCCGACTATAAAAAAGACGATGCCTAGGAGAAGGCATTGAAATAACACAACACTATTATTAAAGCACAACAACAGATTTTCGGTTTACCGTCTGAGCAGTAAAATAACCAAGAGCACCCCCGGTGACATTTGTTACAGGATTCGCGGGAGTTGCAATATTTCCCCCATCACCTCCATTGAAGTGAAGACTATACCAATATTTGTAAACGGCTTTATCTATACCAAGCATCTCGATAGTTACTGTATCTCCGCTTTGGATATTGCGTGGGTCATCTTTCTTATCGACACCCGTATCTAGTTGTATCAAAACTTTCTGACCATCGGTAAACTCATCATTTTGCCAGAATATTGCGGGGTCTTTCACGCCATTCAGGTATTGAACAAACCGGTAACTATTACTGACTCCTGCAGGATCATTATATCCCACCGTCGCAAATTTAAACTCACCAAACGGCCCGTTAGAAATATAGAGTGTATCCAATAAAACCGGTGACGGCATTTTACTCGTAGCCGTGAATACATAGTTATTGATGACTACTGACAGCTGGTATACATGACCGGGAGTGCCATTGATTAAATTAGTCTCATAAACTCCCGGTTGTGTTTCGGGCAATGAATATTCGACATCATTGTCTTTAACCGTTACAATGGCACCGCTTATTCCCGGAAATTGATTGTCTTCATAAAAAGGTTTTGACTGCGTTAAATTTACTTTGCACACTCCCGGTTCATTTGTGATGATCCCTTCGACGACGTATTTAATGTCCGCATCGTGTAATTTCAGATCAATAACTTTTTGACACGAGCAGAAAGGGAAAATCATCAGACCAAACACCAATCTTTTTACATGCTTCATGATCAAAATTTAAAGTTGTAAGAAATGGAAGGGACAAACGTGAATAATGATGTCCTTACAGCTTCAGTTTTGTCCGGGTCTGTTTCACTTTCCCTGAAACTGATCTGGTACGCATTTGCCCTGCCGTATGCATTGTATACACTGAAATTTAGTTCCGAAGAAAAGCGTTTTCCTCGCTTTAATTGTTTTGTTGCACCAATGTCAAGCCTATGGTAGTTAGGCATTCGGTAGCCATTCCTTTCGCTATAATAGAAATACACCTCATTGTCGACCGTGTATTTTCCACTTGGATAGGTCACTGCATCTCCCGTATAAAAGATCCAATCCGCGGAGATCGTCCATTTTTCATTCAGTTGGTACATCGCAACGATGGCTATATCATGCGTTCTGTCTTGCCTCGCATTGTACCATTGATCATTGTCGATGCCATCTATCTTTCGCTCGGTCTTTGACAGCGTATAGCTGACCCATCCTGTTAGTCTTCCTGTTTTCTTTCGGAACAGCAACTCAAGACCATATGCCCTCCCTTTGCCGTACAATAATTGTGTCTCGATCGCCTCGTTGGTGAATACTTCTGCACCATCCCGGTAGTCTATCTGGTTTTGCATCGTCTTATAATAGGTTTCAACATTTATTTCAAACCTCCGGTCTTTTAAGTCCCTGTAATAACCAATGGCAACCTGGTCCGCAATTTCCGGCTTAATAATGTTTGTGCTCGCTACCCATTTATCAGTAGGAGATGAAGAAACTGAATTAGAGATCAGGTGTAAATTTTGAGTATTGCGCGTGTAAGAGGCCTTCAGGGAACTCATAGCGTTCAATTGATAACTAGCCGCTACACGAGGTTCGGCATTCAAATATGTCGTCACTACCTCGCCGGGTCCATAATGTGTGGTGTCAATTACTCTACCTGAACTATCTAATGTGTAATAATCGCCGTTGCCTAAAATTGTAAATGCTGAAATACGCAGACCATAGGTCAAGTTCCATTTATTGTTAATTCTCCATGAGTCATTCGCATAGATGGCATTATCAAGTGAGTAACGGTCCTGCAAACCTTGTGTTACAGTTCCGGTATTGCCGGTAACGGATATTTCCCCCGGTTTGATGGTATGGTAAATCGAATTAATTCCGAAGATGACTGTGTTATTTGCATTCGCATACAATTGAAGCTCTTCTTTCAAGTTCCAATCTCTTATCCGGGAAAGAATTCCATAGTCGGTAGACTCCGTATGAACATTGATCTTGTAATCGTAATTACTATAGATCAGCGAAGTGTTGGAAAATAGTTTTTTATTAAAGATGTGATTCCATCGCAACGTTCCTGTTGCATTGCCCCAATTGATCCCGGCCACTTTATCCTGGCTTAATACATCTCGCCCAAAATAACCTGAAAGAAAGACCTTGTCTTTTTCACCCAGAATGAAATTCATCTTTGTATTCAGGTCATAGAAGTAAAGTTTTGTCTTTTTCAATGATGAGTCACCCAACTTCAAAAACACATCCGCATAGGTTCTGCGGGCAGATACCAAAAATGAAGACTTGTCTTTTTGTATGGGACCTTCCACATTTAACCGCGAAGCTATAAGGCCAATTCCGCCGCTTACGGCAAGATCCTGGTTGTTGCCATCATTCATTTTAATGTCTAATACGGATGATAGTCTTCCTCCGTATTGTGCTGGCATCGTACCCTTGTACAGCGTAACATTTTTGATCGCATCAGAATTGAAAGTAGAAAAGAAGCCGAGCAAATGAGTCGCATTGTAAACAGGTGCTTCATCGAGCAGGATCAGGTTCTGATCCGCTGAACCTCCCCTTGTATAAAATCCGCTACTTCCCTCCCCTGCTGACTTTATACCGGGCAATAATTGGATTGTTTTTAGAATATCCCGCTCTCCAAATATTACCGGGATAGTCCTTACTTCATGAACATTTATTTTCTCAACACTCATTTGTGGGTTCTTAAGACTTCTGCCCGTGGTGGCCCCCTTAACAGTTACCTCTTCCATTGTTGTTGCTTCTTCTTCGAGAAGTATATCAAGCTTAACGTCCCTGTTCAGGGATACCGCTACTTGTTGTGTCTTCATTCCAACAGCAGAGATCTCGAGTGTGTAGTCATTTTGTGGAAGTGTTAATGAATAGAATCCATATTCATTGCTGGTGGCTCCAATTGAATATCCTGTCACAGATACGGTAGCACCAATAATGATCTCACCCGTTCCCTTAATTTTAATTGTTCCGTGTAAAGAATACCTCCCCGCTTGCGAATGAGACTTATTTACCTGCCTCGTTTTCGTGGTATCCTGTCCGATTCCATTAAAAGGAATTGCAGTCATTAGAGAGAATAGGGAAAGGATAAAAACTTTTTGTTGCATTGTACAATATGCTTAATACTTGGTGACCACCGGGGTCATTTTAAAGAGAAATTGCAATTCTGAAAGTGGTTGTTCAATGTTAACGAATGGAGGGATTATTTGTTACAAAAATCGCGAAGTAAAAGCGAGGAACGATATTATGTTTCTATGAGTGGTTATTTAGAGTGCCCCAGGTGGCCCCGAAACATCGTCTGCAAACCCCGCCGGAACCCCTTTTCTTTTCTCAGTTTCTGCAATTTCGAATATAAACAATTATGGAATATTGAGACTGGCGGTCTGTTGGAGCGGGTTTTTTGCAAATAATGCTCACTGAAATTCGCCTAATCGCCACAATACTTGATCCATAGGAATTTGATTCATAGACCTCATAAAAATCAATTCGAAGCTCCCTTCTGCCGGTAATAATTTTAGCCTGTAAAGAAATTAAATATTAAATCAAAAAAACTTTTTAATTATGAAAAAGACAAATCAAATCTTCAAAACAGTCCTTGCAATTGTTGCTCTTTCAATGTTTGTAGCGTGCACAAAAGACCCAGGAATGATTTCGAAAACGGGAACGACCTATACGGGCGGTACAGGAACAAGTGATTCCACTGCGACGAAAAAAGCCCCAAGCTATACAGGTGGTACAGGAACGAGTGATTCAACCGCCACAAACAAGGGATATTAAAGACCCGAAAACATGAACTCCTAACAAGAAGATCTTGTTTTCTTCACAAAACTTAAAACAAAGGCTCTTCTAATTGGGATTACCAAAGTGCTTCAAAATCGAAGGCCGGATAGACATCCGGCCCGCTGATAATTCTCTTTTAAATAAGTTGATTGAGTAGAAGAGAACTTGCTTTTTTTATTAATGATACTATGTAAACAATTTCTGTGCAAAAATGATTTTAAGCAGAAAAACATATTCTAACAAGTTCACCCGGGAAATGATTTCCACAGATAATGCAAATAAATGGGTTATGGATTTTAAAGCTTTAATGATTTCCCCTTATTCCGTGTGTTAAACTTGTATTATATCTTGGGCCCTATTAATTTTTATCGATTGGACCCGTACCCCACCGACACTCGCGTGGGTTTTTTTTGTTATGCTGCGTCTTTCGAAAAACCAACTATAAACAACCATCAGAAAAGGCGACACTTCTATGTCGCTTTTTTTGTTGTTAAGTGCTATCTGTGCCCCAGGCGGGAGTTGAACCCGCACAGGCCTTGCGGCCCACA
>AR_comb_assmDRAFT_10052276_pt1 | contig 16817 bp, 10 predicted proteins | sample ArasoioldDNA_FD_10543 | JGI IMG/M metagenome (IMG submission 10543) | reverse complement strand
CCGATCTCGCGCGTGCGCTCGGTCACCGAGACCAGCATGATGTTCATGATCCCGATCCCGCCGACCAGGAGCGACACCGAGGCGATGCAGGCCAGGAGCATCGTGAGGACGCGCGACGAGGCCTCCTCGGCCTGGAGCATCTCCGAGAGATTTCGGATCCAGAAATCGTCTTCCTGGAAGCCCTGGAGCTTGTGACGCTGGCGGAGGAGATCGCGGATCTCCTGCTCGGCGACCTTCATGTCGATGTCGTCGCGCACCCGCACCGTGATCGCGTTGACGGACGAGGCGGAGGGCTTCGGTGGACCGAGCACCCGCTTGTTGGCGGTCAGAATGGGGATGATGACGACGTCGTCCTGGTCCTGGCCCCAGCTCGACTGACCCTTGCGGTCGAGCACGCCGATCACCGTGAGGGGCACCCCGGCCACCCGCACCACCGCGCCGACCGGATCCGCGCCGCCGAACACGTTCTCGGCCACCGTCTGGCCCAGCAGCACCACCTTGGCGGCGCCGTCGGCCTCATCGGGCGTGAACCAGCGTCCCGACGCCACCGGCCACTGGCGCGTCTCCTCGTAATCCGGGGTGGTGCCCTGGATGCCGGTGGACCAGTTCGTGTTCCCCCACACGACCTGGTCGCGCCCGCGTATCGAAGGGGCGCTGGAGTGAATCGAGGACAGCTCCCGGGCGATCGCGACCGCGTCCTCCTGCGTGATGGTCGGCCGCGTGCCGAAGCCCAGCCGCACGCCGGTGCTCGCCACGCTGCCGGGGAGGATGAGGATGAGATTGGAGCCCAGGCTGCGGATCTGCTCGGCGACCCGGGCCTGCGCCCCCGCGCCCACCGAGACCATCGCGATCACCGCGCCCACGCCGATGATGATCCCCAGCATGGTGAGGATGCTGCGCAGGGGATTGACGCGGAGCGCTCGCAGGGCGACGCGGGCGCAGACGAAGACGTTCACGCGGAGCTCCCCGCGGGGACGGGCGTCTCGTCCTCGGGCGCAGGCATGGTGAGCAACTCGGTCCTGGCGTCCCGAGGCCGCCCGCTGCGCTCGTCACTGCGCAGCCGCCCGTCCCGGAACTGGATCACGCGGCTCGCATAGTGGGCGATGTCGAGCTCGTGGGTGACGAGGACCACGGTGATGCCCTGCCGGTTGAGGTCCTGGAGCAGCGCCATGATCTCGATGCTGGTGCGGGTGTCGAGATTCCCGGTGGGCTCGTCGGCGAGGATGAGCGCCGGCGAGTTCACGAGCGCCCGGGCGATGGCGACACGCTGCTGCTGCCCGCCGGAGAGCTGGCTCGGCTGATGATCGGCCCGATTGGAGAGGCCCACGGCTTCCAGCGTGCGCCGGGCGCGGGCCTGGCGCTCCGTCGCCGGCAACCCGCTGTACATGAGGGGCAGCTCGACGTTCTCGAGCGCGCTGGTCCGGGCGAGCAGGTTGAAGCCCTGGAACACGAAGCCGATCTTCTGGTTGCGGATGCGCGCGAGCTCGTTGGCGGCCAGCCGCGAGACGTCCCGGCCGTCGAGGAGATACTGCCCCGTGGTCGGGCTGTCGAGGCACCCGAGCAAGTTCATGAACGTGGACTTCCCCGAGCCCGACGGCCCCATGACGGCCACGAACTCGGCGGCATCGATGGTGAGGGTCACACCGCGGAGGGCGTGGACGGTCTGCGCCTCCATGACGTAGTCCTTGCTGAGAGCCCGGACGTCGACGAGCATGCAGACTCCTAGAGCCGCATGCGCGGGCTTTGCTGCGGTGACGACGTTCCGCTCGGCGCCCTTGGCGCGGCGGCGCCGGGGGCGAGGGTGCCGGTCAGCACCTCCTCCCCTTCCTTCAGCTCCGCGCTGAGCAGCTCCGTCGACGTCCCGTCGCTGATGCCCAGGCGCACGGCGACCGCGCGCGGCTTGCCGTCGGGCCCGAGCACCCAGACCCGACCGCTCTGGCCGCCGCTGCCGCTGCGTGCCTGGCCCTGGGGCATCTGGTCGAACTGCGCCTGCTGCTCCGGCGTCAGGAGCGCGCGGATCTTCACGCGCGAGTCCTCCCGGATCCGCTGGGCGGCGGTGCGCCGCTGCTCCTGCGGGACACGGTTGAGTCCCGCGTACTGCGACCGGGCCTCGTCGAGGATCGGGTCGAGCTTCTTCTGCTGGTCCTCGGTGAGCTTGAGCTCTTGCACGAGGCGCGCCTTGATCTCCTCCGCGGAGGGAGGGGTCGGACGCCGGAACGGCGTGGCGCCGGCGCCCGTTGGCGCCGGGCTCCCCGACGGTGGGGGCGCTTCCTCGCCGGGCGGGCGGAAGCGGAGGGCAGCATTGGACACGCGGAGCACGTCCGGCCGCGTGGTCGTGACGATCCGCACGTTGGCGGTGAGGCCGGGCAGGAGCTTCTGGTCTGGGTTGCTCACGGCGATCACGACGTTGTAGGTCACCACGTTCTGCACGGTGCGCGAGGCCTTTCGGATCTGCACCACCTGGCCGCTGAACGTCTCGGTGGGGAACGAGTCCACGGTGAACGCCACGCGCTGCCCCACCTGAGTGCGTCCGATGTCGGCCTCGTCCACGTTGGTGTCGATCTGCATCTTGGTGAGGTCCTGGGCGATCGTGAAGAGGGTGGGGGCCTGGAGGCTCGCCGCCACCGTCTGTCCGACGTCGACGTTCCGGGAGATCACCACGCCGTCCACCGGGGCACGGATGAAGGTGTACTCGAGGTTCACCTGCGCCTGCTGAAGCGCGGCGCGCTTCTGCCGCACTGCCGCCTCCGCCCCCTTGAGCTGCGCCTCGGTCACCCGGAGCTGGGCCTCCGAGGCCTTGATCGCGGAGGCCAACGCCTGTTCCTGCGCCCGGCTCGACTCCAGCTGTGCGTCGGCCTGATCGTGCACCGCCTGGGCGGTGTCGAGATCGCTGCGCGCGATCAGCTCCTGCCGGAAGAGGTCCTGCTTGCGGTTCAGGTCCCGGCGGGCGTCGAGCAGCGCGGCGTTCGACTTGGCGGTCTGGGCCCGGGCCACGGCGAGCGCGGCGCGGGCGTTGTCCACGTCGGCGCGCGCGCGCTCGACCTGGGCCGCCTGGTTCAGCACCGTGGCCTCGCTGGCCTCCACCTCGGCCTTGCTCTGGGCGACGGTGGCCTCGAACGTCGCGGGATCGATGCGAGCGATGAGCTGGCCGCGCTTGACCTCGGAGTTGAAGTCCGCGAAGAGCTCCTTGACCTGTCCGGACACCTGCGAGCCCACCTGCACGGTGATGACCGCGTTGAGGTTGCCGGTGGTGGTCACGAAGGCGGTGAGGGTACCCCGGGTCACCGGCGCGGTCCGGAAGCGCGGGGCGTTGCCGGTGCTCTGCGAGTAGAAATAGGCCCCGGTCAGGCCGACGGCCAGGAGTACCACCACCACGAGCCAGCGCAGTCGTCGCGTCATGCCGGTGAGACGAGCCCCTCGCCTCCCATATTTACACGATATGCCCGCCCGCGGTGGGCCGCTACCGCCGGGCCAGCGCCCGCTCGAGCCGGGCGATCGCGACCCGGTAGTCCGAGAGGGCCTGCGCCTCGGTGGCCTGCGCCTGGGTCAGCGCCAGCTGCGCGTCGGTGAGCTCGATGATTGTGCCGACCCCCGCGTCGAACCGCCCCTGGCTGAGCCGGAAGTTCTCCTGGGCCGACTCCACCGCCTTCTGGGCGGCGCCAATCTGCTCCTCCGCCGCCACCACGTTGACGTAGGCCTGTTCCACCTGCTGCCAGATCTGCAGCTCCGCATCGCGCACCCCGGCCTGGGCCGCCTCGAGGAGCGCCTTGGCCTCCCGATACCGGGCGATCTTGTTGCCGCCGTCGAAGATGGACCAGCGCAGCTCGAGCCCGATCTGCCAGTCATGTGTCTGGCTGGTGAACACGCCGGGTTGATTGCTGCTGCCCTGCCCCTGGAAATCGTTCTGGACGTTTCCTGCGCCGACCGAGCCGACACCGAAGAGGCCCGGGAAGAAGTCACGGAAGTTCTGCCGGACAGTTGCCTCGGCGGCGTCCGACCGCAAGCGCGCCTGCTTGTACTCCGGGCGCTGCCGCAGCGCCTCGGTGACGAGCTTGTCCTTGTCGAACTCCACGTGCTCGTAGGCGAGGGTGTCCTTGATGCGGGTGGGCGCGTTGATCGCGATGCCCATGGCCTGGTTGAGGCCGATGCGGGCCAGGCTCACCGAGTTCTGGGAGCGAATGAGGGCCACCCGCGCGTTCGCCACGTCGACCTCCGCACGGGTCACGTCGAACTTGGGTCGCGTGCCGACCTCGTAGAAGCCCCGGGCGCTCTTGAGGTTCAGCTCGGACCGATCCACCGCCTGGGCGCTCACCACCACGAGGCGGTTGGAGAGGAGCTGCAGGAAGTAGTTCTCCTTCACCGCGAGCACGATGAGGTCCTTCTGGAGCTCGACGTTCTCGCGGGCCGAGTCCGAGTTCGCCTTGGCGGCGTCGGTGGCCGCCCATGTCTTGCCGAAGTCGAAAAGGAGCTGGGAGGCCGAGAGCCGGCCCGTGCCGATGGTCGGCTTCTGCACGTTGCTGAAGGTCGAGGACCCCGTCGAGCTGAAGAGCCGCGTCTCCGAGTCCACCCGGATCGCCTGTCCAAGGAGACTCACCTGCGGCAGCATCGCCGAGAACGCCTGGTCGATCCGCTGCTGGGCCGCCACGTACTCCCCGAACCGCTGGATGATCACGGGGGCGTTGTCGAGCGCGATCCGCACCGCCTCGGCGAGGGTGAGCTCGCGGCCGGCCACGTCCTGCGGGACCGGGAAGACCCGGAACTCGGGAGGCGCGGCGAGCGGCTGCCGCGGCGCCATCGGGTCGGCGGCGGAGGGCTGGGCCAGCACCGTGCCGGGCAGCAGCACGAGCATCGCGAGGGCGAGCCCCGCGAGGGTGCGCTGAGCGTGCCTTGGGGTCATGCGGTCTCTCCTTGGGGCGTGAACGCGGGATGGGGATCCTCCACGCGTCGTGGGAAGCGGGTCTCCACCATCACATAGAGCGTCGGGATCAGGATCAGCGTGAGCACGGTCGACACGGCGAGGCCGCCGATCACCGCCCGCGCCAGAGGGGCGTTGGCCTCGCTGCCGACGTCGATGCCGAGGGCCATCGGCAGGAGGCCCACCAGGGTCGTGAGGCTGGTCATGAGAATGGGCCGGAGCCGCGTGCGGCCACCGTTGATGACGGCGGGAATGAGGTCCTGGCCATGGCGGCGGAGCTCGTTGATGTACTCGACGAGGAGGACGCCGTTCGACACGACGATGCCCACCATCATGATGATGCCCATGAAGGACGTCACGTTGAGGGTGGTGTTGGTGAGGAAGAGCGCCCAGATGACGCCGATCATCCCCAACGGCACGGAGAACATGATGATGAACGGGTCGAGGAGCGAGCGGAACTGGGAGGCCATCACCATGTAGACGAGGACGAGGGCGAGCAGGGTGGTGAACTTGAGGCTGCCGAACGCCTCGCGCTGCTGCACGGTCTGGCCGCCGAGCTGGAGCGAGAACCCGGGCGGGAGCGCGAGCTGCTTGAAGCGGGCCTCGATCTCCTCCGACAGCGCGCCCAGATCGCGGCCGGTCGGATTCGCCGAGACCTTGATGATGCGCTGCTGGTACTTGCGCTCGATCATGACCGGCCCGGTACCCTGGCGGATCTCGGCGAGGTTGCCCAGCAGCACCGGCCGGCCGCCGTCGCCGGTGACGAACAGGCGTCCCAGGTCCTCGGGGCTCGAGCGGAACTCCTCGTCGAGCTGGACCACCGCGTTGTACTGGTTGCCGGTGCGCGGGTCGGTGTAGATCGAGGGATTCACGCTGACGTTGCTGTTGAGGGAGAAGAGGGCGGCCTGCGCGATGTCGCGCTGGCTCACCCCCGCGGCGGCGGCCTTCTCGCGGTCCACCACGATGTCGAACTGCGGGTAGTTCTCCTCGCGGCTCACGAAGGCGTCGGCGATGCCCGGCGTCTCCTGGAGCACCCGCGTCACGTCCTGGGCCACCCGCTGCGCGTCCTTGAGGTCGTAACCCAGCTGCTCCACCTCGATGGCCGACTGGGCGCCGAAGTTCAGAATGCGCGAGACGATCCCGCCGAACTGCACGGTGTAGGTCGTCCCCGGGAACTGACCCGCGAGCTTGGGCCGCACCGCCGCCACGATGTCCCGGTCCGTGCGCTTCCGCTTGTCCGCGGTGGCGAGATAGACCTGCAGCTGGGCGGTGTGGGGCCCGGTGTTCTGGGAGAAGAGGCCGGAGCGCCCGCCCGGCACGCCCACCGTCGAGATCATGGTGTTGTACTCGCCCGGCCTCAGCGTGTCCTTGAGCAGTCCCTCCATCTTCGCGATGAGCCGCTCGGTCTCCTCGACGCGGGTCCCCACCGGAGCGCGCACCCGGATGATGAACTGACTCTCGTCCGAGGGCGGGAAGAACTCGGTGCCGATGAGGGGCACGAGGGCGAGCGCGGACAGGAGCGCGGCGACCACGCCGCCGATCACCATCTTACGGTGGCTGAGGGCCCACGTGATGGCGCGCTGATACACCCCGTCGAGCTGCTCGAGCCGCCGGGAGCTCCACGCGAGCACGAGGGTGAGGGGGTTGCGCGTGCCCGGCGGCGGCGGGGTGGGCGGGCGCAGCCAGTGAAAGCAGAGGAGGGGCGTGACCGTCCGCGAGACGAGAAAGGAGGCGAAGAGCGAGCAGGAGATCGTGAACGTCAGGGGAATGAAGAGGAGGCGGGCCTGGCCCTCGAGGAACACCGTGGGGAGGAAGACCACGATGGTGGTGATGGTCGAGACGAAGATCGGCATCGCCACCTCGCGCGCGGCGTCCAGCACGGCATTGCGGCGGGGCTTGTCGGCCAGGGCGATATGGCGGTTGATATTTTCCAGCTCCACGATGGAGTCGTCCACCAGGCGCCCCACCGCAAGGGCGAGGCCGCCGAGGGTGAAGACATTGAGCGTCTGGCCCAGCATGTACATCGCAATCATGGTGAGGAGCAGCGACAACGGGATGGCGATGGAAATGATGAACGTGGAGGTGAGCGACCGCAGGAACAGCAAGATCACGCCGAAGGCGAGCACCGAGCCCATGGCCGCCTCGTGCCAAAGGCTCTTGATCGACTGCTTGATGTACGTCGATTGGTCGAACGTCATCTGCACGTTGACCCCGGGCGGGACCCCGAGAAGCTTCGGCATGAGGGCGCGCACCTGGTCGACCACATCCACCGTGTTGCCGCCCGGCTGCTTGTTCACCCTGAGGTACACGGCGCGCTCGCCGTTGACGCGCACCACGGACTGCTGGGTTTCCGCCGAGTCCTCCACGCGGCCGAGGTCCCGGACCCGGATCGCGGTGCCGCCAGGGGTGCGCCGCACCACGACGTTCTCCATGGGCTCCACCACGGAGAACTGATTGTTGGTGAAGACGTTGTAGTCGAGCTGGCCGAGCTTCACGTCCCCCGAGGGGAGGAGGAAGTTCGCGTCGTTGAAGGCGCGCGCGACCTCGGTGACGGAGATACCCTTGGCGTAGAGCAGGTCACGGTTCAGGTTCACCGTGATCTGCCGGATCTTGCCCCCGTCGACATTGGCGGAGGCCACCCCGGGGATGCGCTCGAGCTGCGGCTCGACGGTGTTGTAGGCGAGGTCGTAGAGCTGCTTCTCGTCCAGGCCGCCGCCCGAGACCGTGACGATGCAGACCGGGATATTGGAGAGATCGAATTTGAGAATGAAGGGCTGCTGCACGCCGGTGGGCAGCGTGTTCATGATCTGTTGAATGCGCTGCACCACCTCGGTGAGGCCCGCGTCGAGATCATAGCCCCAGTTGAACTGCACCTCGACCACCGACAGCCCCTGCCGCGAGCGCGACTCCACGTAGCGGACGCCCGCCACCGCAGAAACCGCCTTCTCGATGGGGTACGTGACGGTGCGCTCGATGTCCTGGACGTTGGCGCCCTTGTAAATCGTCCCGATCCGGATCGAGGGGAAGTTGATGTTCGGGAACAGGTCGACCGGGGTACGGCTGAGCGAAGTCGCCCCGAGGAGGACGATCGCGAGCGAGCACATCAGGATCGCGATTCCGTTCCGCATGGCGATGAGGGTCAACCACATACGCGGTCAGATTCCCGTGGCCGCCACGGCCTTGACCTTCTGGCCGGCCTTCACGAGGTCCTTGCCCTGCACGATCACGGCATCCTTGTCCCCGACACCCTTGACGATCTCGACCCACCCGCCGTCGGTCACGCCGAGCTCCACGGGGACGAACTCGGCGGCGCCTCCGCGCACGACCACCACCGACGGCCGCCCGTCGCCCAGGCGGAGGGCCTCGACCGGCACGGCGAGCGCGCCAGGACGGCGATCCACCACCAGGTCCACTCGCGCGAACATGCCCGGCTTGAGCCGGCCGTCCCCGTTGGGAATGTCCACCTCGACGCCCATCGTGCGGGCGCGTGGATCGAGCGCGTGCACGATGCGGGTCACCGTGCCGCGGAACACCTGGCCGGTGTAGGGATCCACGGCGAGGCGGACGGGCACCCCCGGAACCACACGCGCGATTTGACGCTCGGGGACTTCGACCTGCACCTTGACGCTCTTGATGTCCTGAACGACCAGGATCCCGAGCGACGAGGTGTTGGTACCCGATGAACCCGCACTGACTGCCGCGCCCGCGTCGAGGTTTCGCTGCGACACGTAGCCGGCGAACGGGGCGACGAGCCGCGTGTTCGCGAGGTTGGTCTGCGCCAGGTCCAGCGCCGCGCGATAGGTCTCGATCTGGGCCTCGGCCAGCCGGACCTGGCTCTCCGAGGCGAGGATCTGGCTCTCGGCCACGCGCAGCTGCGCCTCCGAAGCCTGGAGCTGCGCGCGCGAGGCCTCCGCGGTGGTGCGGGCGTTCTCCCAGTCGGTCGCCGAGACGAGACCGCGCTCGAACAGGGCTTTCATCCGGTCCGACTGCCGCGCGTCGTTGTCGGCGACCGCCCGCGCTTTCAGGAGATTTGCCCGCTGGTTCTCGAGATTGGCGCGGTTGCCGTCGAGAGTGGAGCGCGCCATCTGGTGGCTGGCCTGTCCCGTCAACAGGCCCGCACGGGCCTGCTGGAGCTGGGCCTGCAGCTCCTGGTCGTCGATCTCGACGAGGAGCTGGCCCTCCTTGACGAAGTCGCCGCGGTCCACGTGGATGCGCCGGATATACCCCGACACCTTGGAGAAGATCGCGGCCTGCTGGTTGGCCAGGATGTCGGCGGTGGTCCCGAAGCGGATCTCCAGATCCTTGCGGACCGGGCTCACCACCCCGACCAGCGTGTCGCCCCGGGGCCGCTGCACCGCGCGGGCCTGCTGGTCCTTGAGCCGGTAAAACACCAGGATGCCGACGATGATGGCCAGGACCATCAACGCGAGACCCACCCGATACCGCCGAAGCGCGCTCATGGGCCGGCAGCGAGTCGATCAGGGCGCGGCGGCCAGACGGGCGCGCCGATTCGCGAACTTACCATGAGCCAGCATTCTATCGGTTCTTCAGACGGCCGCAAAGTACTCTCCATTCCAGGGAAAAATGGTTCCCACCCCCACCTGCCGTGTGCTAGGGTGGATATGGCGCCGCATGTAGTGGCACCGAGGAGCCCCCGTGAGCGACCCTACCATCTCCATCCAGACCCGCCCGGCCAAGACCGGCCGGTGGAGCGAGGCCGCCCTCCGCGTCCTGCGCGAGCGCTACCTGGCGCGCGAGCACGGCGCGGTTGTCGAGACCCCAGAGGAGATGTGCTGGCGGGTGGCTCTGGCCATCGCCGCCGCGGAGGCCCGCTTCGGCCGTAGCCCGGCCGCCCAGCGCGAGATCGCCACCGCCTACTACGAGATGCTGGTGGACGGGTACTTCTTGCCCAACTCGCCGACGCTCATGAACGCCGGCAAAGGCAACGCCCTCCAGTACTCGGCGTGCTACGTGCTGCCCGTCGGCGACTCGATGGGCGAGATCTTCGAGGCGATCAAGGCGGCCGCCATCATCCAGCAGTCGGGCGGTGGCACCGGCTTCGCGTTCTCGCGCCTGCGGCCGAAGAACGACATCGTGCACTCCACGGGCGGCCGAGCCTCGGGGCCGGTGTCGTTCCTCCGCGTCTTCAACGCGGCCACGGAGGCCGTGCGCCAAGGAGGAATGCGACGCGGGGCGAATATGGGCGTGCTGCGGGTGGACCACCCGGACATTCTCGAGTTCATCGAATCCAAGCTGGACGGCGGGGTCAGCAACTTCAACATCTCGGTGGGCGCTACCGATGCGTTCATGGACGCCCTGGAGGCGGGGGCCGAGTATGACCTCGTGAACCCGCGCGACGGCTCGGTGACGGGGCGGCTCGCCGCGACGGAGGTGTTCCGTCGGATCGTGCGCGCGGCCTGGCGCACCGGCGATCCCGGGCTCATCTTCCTGGACCGCATCAACCGCAGCCGCGCGAATCCCACGCCGGCGCTGGGTCAGATCGAGGCGACGAATCCCTGCGTGACCGGCGACACGCTGGTCTACACGGCCCGAGGTCTCGTGCGGATCGACGCGCTCGCGGGTGCCACCGAGCCGGTGGAGGTGGCCCGTGATGGACGCTTCGGGACAGACTCGTGGGGGCTGGCGACGGCGGTGGTCGAGACGGGCGTCAAGCCGGTCTTCCGCCTGATGACGCGCGAGGGCTACGAGGTGCGGCTCACCGCCGATCACCGGGTCATGACCGCGGCCGGCTGGCGGCGCGCGGACCAGCTCGTGACGGGTGATCGCCTCCATGTCTTCAACGGCAAAGGGGGCTTCGGCGGCCACGGCACCCTCGAGGAAGGGCGCGTCCTCGGCTGGCTCGTCGGCGACGGGTACTTCACGGCGGAAGGGCGCACCGTCCTCAGCTTCTCCGGCGACGACACGCGTGAGCTGGGTCCGCTCTTCGCTCGATACGTGAACGCGCTTCTCGGATCCAAGCCCGGCGATCGTTATCACGTCGGCTGCGTCGACATCCCGTCGCGCGACCAGTGCACGGTGGCCTCCTCACGCCTCACCGCGCTCGTCGCGCAGCGCTTCGGGATGCGCGCCGAAGGAAAGACCGATGCCGTGCCTTCCGCGATCCTCACGGCCTCCGAAGATCTCCAGCGTGGATTCCTCCAAGCGCTCTTCACCGCCAACGGCCACGTGAGCGGACATCCCGACAGGGGCGTGTCCGTCCGGCTGACGTCGGTGTCCCGCGCCTTGCTGAGGGACATCCAGCGTATGCTTCTCGGCTTCGGGATCGCGAGCCGGATCTACGGAGACCGTCACGGGTGTCCCGAGGCGATATTGCCCGACGGCCGCGGGGGCCACCGCGCCTACGCCGGGCAGCCCGACCACGATCTCGTCGTCGGCCGTGACAATGTGACTCGCTTCGCATTGGAGATCGGATTCCTGACCAAGCGCAAGCGGGACAGTCTCGAGACCTCGCTCGAGACCTGCGCGCGTGGCCCGTACCGCGAGGCGTTCGTCGCGCGCTTCGATGCGCTGATTCCCGACGGGGTCGCGCCGGTCTACGACTTGAAGGAGCCCTTCACGCAGAGCTTCGTGGCGAACGGCCTCGTGGTGCACAACTGTGGTGAACAGCCACTGTCCGCGAACGACGCGTGCAACCTCGGCTCGGTGAACGTCGCACGCTTCGTGCGCGAGACTCCGGGCGGCGCCGCCGGATTGGACTGGGACGAGCTGGAGCGCGTGGTGCGGCTCGCCGTGCGGTTCCTCGACGACGTGATCGAGGTGAATCCGTACCCGCTCGCGCAGATCGAGGCCACCGTGAAGGCCAACCGGCGGGTGGGGCTCGGGGTGATGGGCTGGGCCGACCTCCTCTTCCAATTGAACATCCCCTACGACTCCGAGGAGGCTCTCGCCCTCGCCGAGCGCCTCATGGGCTTCATCCAGGAAAAGGCCCATGACCAATCCGCGCGCCTCGCCGAGGAGCGCGGCCCCTTCCCGGCGTTCCCGCACTCGATCTATCGCCATGGCCGCCCGCTGCGGAACTCCACCGTGTCGACCATCGCCCCGACCGGCACGATCTCGATGATCGCGGGCTGCTCGTCCGGCATCGAGCCGACCTACGCGCTCGCCTTCGAGCATCGCGTGCACGGGCCCGACGGAGAGCGCGTGCTGCCATTCATCAGCGAGACGTTCGAGCGCCTCGCGCGGGCGCGCGGCTTCCACTCCGACGCGCTCATGGCCGAGGTGGTGCGCCGCGGCTCGGTACAGGGTATGGCGGGGCTCGACGAGTCGGTGCGGGCGGTGTTCAAGACCGCCCACGAGATCGACGCGCGCTGGCACGTGCTTCACCAGGCGGCATTCCAGCGCCACACCGACAACGGCGTTTCCAAGACCATCAACCTGCCCCACGAGGCGACCGAGGAGGATGTGGCGCAGGCCTATCGGCTCGCATGGGAGAAGGGGTGCCTGGGCATCACGGTGTTCCGGGACGGCAGCAAGGGCGTGCAGGTGCTCCACGTCGGCGTCGGCGGCGCGGACACCGGGGCGGGCGGCCCCGTCGAGCGCGTGGTCAAGCCGCGCCCACACAGCCTCGCTGGTTCCACGTATCGGATGGAAACGCCCATCGGCACCGCCTTCATCACCGTCAACGACACGCCGGAGGGCGATCCCTTCGAGGTGTTCGTCCAGGTCGGCAAGGCGGGCTCCGACACGATGGCGGTGGCAGAGGCGCTCGGGCGGCTCATCTCCTTGATCCTGCGCCTGCCGTCGCCCCTGTCGGCGCGGCGGCGCGTGGAAGAGGTCATCAGCCAGCTGTCCCGCATCGGCGGGGGCCAGCCCACCGGCTTCGGCGCCGCCAGGATCCTCTCACTCCCCGACGCGCTCGCGCGCACGCTGGGCGAGCACGTGGGGCAGGCGGAGGCCGCCGCCGAGGAGCCAACCGCGGAGCGGCGGCAGATCGGCGATCTCTGCCGCGAATGCGGCCAGGCCACGTTCATCTACGAGGAAGGCTGCAAGAAGTGCGTCTCCTGCGGCTTCAACGAATGCTAGGCAGAGCCGCAGCCGGGCGAGGGAGGGCTCGATGGCATTCTCCGGCGGTGACTACGAGGAAGTGGGGCGCTGGCTGGAGAACTTCGCCACCTCACACGCCAAGCGCGAGAGCCCGCGGGTCGAGGCGACGGTGGATACGGGCGGTGCGCACGAGGGCCACAGCTACCGCCTGAACCTGCGTCTCGACGACCGGCGCCTGCCCGCGTCGGGCGATGCGCCGCTCGAGCTGGCCTATCCCGAAGTCGCGCAGCGCCGGGGCAGCATGGCCTGGTGCGCCGAGCTGGCGGAGCGGGTGCGGGAGCTGGCCCGGCGTCTCGTCGAGCAGGAGCGGGGAGCCCGCAAATCGGCGTGAGCGGCCGCTCCCTCCGCTGGTACGCCGCCGGCGACGGGAACGCCTTCTTCGGTCTCGCTCTCGACAATTTGACTCAGCTGGTCATCCTGTCGGGCCTGCTCATCGGCGTCTTCGGGTTTCCCTCCGAGCTGGTGCTCTACGTCATGGTGCCGGGCACCGCGGCCGGCGTGCTCATCGGCGACCTCGTCTACACGTGGTTGGCGATCTCGCTCATGCGGCGCCTGGGCCGCGACGAGGTCACCGCGATGCCGTTCGGGATCGACACGCCGACGCTCTTTGGCATGGTGTTCGGCGTGCTCGGCCCCGCCAAGCTCCTCACCGGGGACGCCGTCCTCGCGTGGAAGATCGGCATGGGCGTGACGATCACGATGGGCGCGCTCAAGCTCGCGCTGGCCTTCACGGGCGACTGGGCCCGCCGGGTGGTGCCGCGCGCGGCCCTGCTCGGCTCCATCGCCGGCGTGGCCACGCTCCTCATCGCGTTTCTGCCCGCCCTCAAGGTGTTCGGGGATCCCCTCGTCGGCCTCGTGTCGCTGACCCTCGTGCTCGTCACGCTGATCGGCCGCGTGCGTCTGCCCGGCGGCCTCCCGGGTGCCTTCGCCGCGGTGCTCGCAGGGGCCCTGGTGTACTGGGGTCGAGCCCTCCTCGGGGGCGCCGCGCCTACCGACATGGCGCTCGCCATCACCGGCTTCCGTATCGCGCCGCCCTGGCCCACGCTGGCGTGGGTGGAGACGCTCGATCTGATCGCCCCGTACCTGGCCCTCGCGGTGCCCTTCGCCCTGGCCACGGTCATCGGCGGCATCGACAACACCGAGTCCGCGGCGGCGGCGGGCGACCAGTTCCGCGCACGCGACATCCTGCTGACCGAGGCGCTGGCGACGGTGGCGGCGGGCCTGTGCGGCGGCGTCGTGCAGAACACGCCGTACATCGGTCACCCCGCCTACAAGGCCATGGGCGCACGGGCGGGCTATACGCTCGTCACCGGCCTTGTGATCGGGCTGGGGGCGGCGCTCGGGGTCGTCCCGCTCCTCGTGGCGGTGCTGCCGGAGGCCGCGGTAGCGCCCATCCTGATCTTCATCGGCCTCGAGATCACCGCCCAGGCTTTCATCGCGTCACCGCCGCGCCACGCCGCCGCGGTCGCCATCGCGTTCATCCCCGCGGCGGCGGCGCTGGCGCTGATCGAAGGCGGCACGCTGCTCAATGGGGTGGGACGTCGCGCCGCCGATCTCACCGGCCCGGCCCGCGCGACGTGGGACAGCTTGCTCGTCCTGGGGAATGGCTTCATCGTGACGGCGCTCTTGTGGAGTGCTGCGGTGGTGGCGATGATCGAGCGCCGGCTGGCGGTGGCCGCGGCGGTGCTCGGAATGGCGAGTCTGGGCGCCCTCGTCGGCCTCGTCCACTCCCCGCTGTCCACCGGCGGTCTCTTCTGGCCGTGGTCGGTGGCGTCGCTCGCGCCACTCCGGATCGCGGGCGCCTACGGGCTCGCCGCCGCCGTCCTCTTGCTCCTGGGCGTGTTCCGTCCGGCGCCGCGCGCCTAGGCGTCCCGGATCGCCTCGAGCATCTCGCGGTTCGACCGGAACTTGTCTTCCTCGACGCCGGCGGCGGTCGCTCGGGCGCGCTCCGCGGCCTCGATCTTGGCCACGTCGGCGTAGGAGACCACCACCGAGCCGCGCGCCTTCAGCAGGTCGATCACCCCCGCGATCACCCGCTCGGCCTCGGCAGCGGGCCGCGGGGGCAGCGCGGCGAGATCCGTCATCACGTGCTTGATGCCGGTCTCGGCGTCGAGGCGCGCGCGGCCGACGACGCCGTCGCTCGCCCGGCGCGCCCAGCCCACCACGTAGTCACCCTTCAGCACGTGCTGGGTCGCGGGATCCCAGACCCGGTATGCTGGATCCTCGCCCGGCGTGGTCACGTAGAGGCCGTCCTTGTAGGGAAGGCCCGCGGCGGGATCGACCCGGTCGCCCACCGCGAAGACCACCGTGTCGCAGGGCACCACGCTGAGCTCCCCCGTCCCCACGGCGTTGATCCGCTCCCTCTTGCGCTCGAGCCGCGTCTCCTCGACCTCGAGCCCGGTCACCGTACCGCCTTCGGCGAGCACGCGGCGCGGCGAGGCGAGGAATCGGAACGAGAGCCGGGCCCGCGTGCGCGTGGGCGTCTCCGGCCGCTGGCCCAGGGCGTGGAGCAGCGCGTCCGCGTCCTGGCCGGCCGCCTCCAGGCGCGGACGGATGCGGGCGATCTCGGCGCGATAGAGATCGCGGTCGAACGCGTCCTCGATGTCCTCGAACTCCCGGTCGTCGTACGCCTTTTCGTAGGGGCCGCGGCGGGCGATCGCGATCACCGCGTCGCAATCGCAGTAGTGAACGCAGTAGTTCGCGATGTCCACCATCACATTGCCCACGCCCACGATCGCGACGCGGCGGCCCATGGGGAAGGGCTGCTCCGCGAATGGGGGCAGGCGGTTGTAGTGATAGACGAGGTCCTTGGCGTGATAGACGCCGGGAAGGCGCTCGCCCTCCACCCCGAGGTACTTCGTCCCCTGGGCGCCGATGGCGAACACGAGCGCATCGAACCCAGCGGCCCGGAGATCCTCCACCGTGAGGTCGGCGGACTGGCCGAGCGTGACGTTGCCGAAGTAGCTCACGCGCGGGTCGCTCAAGATCTTCTGGAACTGCCGGCGCAGGCCACCCTTCATCTTGTACTTGTCGAGGAAGATCCCGTACTCGGCGAGGCCGCCCGGCTTGATGTCGCGATTCAGCAGCAGGACGCGACAGCCGTTCGCGGCGAGCGCGCGCGCCGCGAAGAGCCCCGCCGGGCCTGCCCCCACCACCGCGACCACATGGACGGATTCGTGAGCCATGGAACCTCCAGGATGTCGACGCGAGTTGCCACGATACCACGCCGATGGCTTGACCGTTTCCGCGGCGCCGGTGTTAAATGTCGCAGGTTGTGAACCTCATCACGACGTGGAACAGGAGGAGTCCGATGACGCGAGCGTGCGGGCGCAGAGTGTTCAGCGCGGCGATCCTCGTCGGTCTGCTCGGTACGGCGAGCGGAGCGTGGGCGCAGGGCGCGTGGGAAGCGCCACCGGCCGAGAAGTCGAAGAAGAATCCCGTGGCGGGCGGCGCCAAGGCCGCCGAAGCGGGAAAGAAGGTCGCGCAGGTCAACTGTGTCCTCTGCCACGGTGAGTCCGGGAAGGGCAACGGCCCGGGTGCGGCGGCGCTCAACCCCAAGCCCGCGGACTGGACCTCGAAGAAGGTGCAGGACGAGACGGACGGCGAGCTGTTCTGGAAGATTTCAAATGGCCGGGGTCCGATGCCGTCCTGGAAGCATCTCCCGGAGACCGACCGCTGGTCGGTCGTCCACTACATCCGCTCACTCAAGGGCAAGTAGCCCGTGCCGGGCCGCCCCGAGCGCAGGGGCGGCTCCACCGTCGCATCACGTTCCTCGCGCGAAGAGTCGGAGAATCTTACGGAATCACCACCGCGCACGAGTTGCAAGGGCTCTCAAGCT
>AR_comb_assmDRAFT_10024385_pt1 | contig 16826 bp, 14 predicted proteins | sample ArasoioldDNA_FD_10543 | JGI IMG/M metagenome (IMG submission 10543) | reverse complement strand
ACCTGCTGGAACTCGCCTTCCGACATGTACCGCCCGCGCGCGTCCTGGTAGACGAAAATGAAGCCCTCCTTCTGGAAGTGCTCCGATGGGCCCAGCTGCGCCGGATACTGATCGACGCCGTACGGCGACACGCTGTAGGGTGTGCGCGTGATCAGGAACGGGTATCGTTGCGAGGCGTCCTTAGGCGCGTAGACGGCGGTGAAGAGGCGCGCCCCGTCACGCATCGGGACCATGTACTCGTATTTCGTGTAGGTCGCCCTTATCAGGTCGACCCCGGTCAGCGGTGCCTGCGCGGGTGCTGGTGCCTGGGCCCGCGGCATCTCGACCGCGGTCAACGTGATCAGAGCGGCGGCGGTAGCCAGCCAGATGGCGTGCGTCCGGACGTCTCGTCGCATGACACGGATTATGTCCCAGGCCACGCGCGATGCCGACGCTTCAAGGCCGAACGGTCACGCTCCCGGCAGCCCTTTTCGCATCGCAGCCACGAGCTCCCTCGACCCTGAGCCCCAGCGGGAGATGGACCGAATGGCTTGGGTGAAAGGGATGTCGAGGATGTGCACCCGTTCCGGCTTGAGGACGTACACGGCTCCAGCGAGCGGTGTCGGCACGGACGGCACCAGGATCGTGTATCGGCCGTCGTCGAGTACTTCGATCACGAAACCGGGGACGAGCGCGTCCTCGATTTCGACCAGCGCCGGCGTCCATGCCTGCTCGTCAGTATCTCCGGCCATTCGCTGCGTCAGACTTCGCAGCAAGCTGTAGCCAGGAAGTCTCTCGAAGAACAAAATCTCGAGGCGCTCGCGAACCGACCGTCCCGAGCGAGTTCGTACGGCGAGACCGACGACGAAACAGAAGACCAGTATCAGGATCAATGCGAAGAAGTTCTCGGCTGGGATCCAGTCAGGTACCAACGCTGCGAAGGGCCGGACCAAGGCCCCAACCGACTTCATCCCCTTGAGGAGTAGCAACGCGGCCAGGTAGACGGGCACGACGACGAACAGTCCCCCGACAACCGTGCTCGTGATGAATTCGCGGGCGTATTTCATGCGTCGGGCTCCCCGGTCGTGCACCTGGAACCGCAACGCGGCCCCGGCCCTCGCGCCGCGCAGGCTACTTCGGCGTGATCTTCGTGATCTTGTTGCCCTGTATGCCGAGGCCCGCCATCAAACCTTTCTGTCCGAAGATGAATGCGTAGATGTCGCCCTTTAGCGTGGTGGTCGTGGTGCTCTTTCCCATACCCTCGTCGACAACGACGATACTCGGGCCGACGCCGACCTCGAAGCCGGAGGCGTTGACGAACTCGTCCAGGGACTTCTGATTCATGAAGAACATCGCGTAGCCGTACGTCTGTCCACCGGCCTGTAGCCCGATGGATGCGCCGGTCGTCTTGTAATAGGCGTCAGCCTTACCCTTCTTGAGCAGCGTGCCTTCGCCATACTGACCGCCGATTCCCAGACCAGCCTTCGTCACTTTCGGGAAGACCAGAATCGCTTGCGCCGTCGGCCCGATTGTCTTCGCCAGCGGCACATTGGCGTACAGTTGCTGCAGGGCGGCCTGCGACTCCCCCGCGAGTTGGGCCGCTTCTTCCTTTCCTTTGTCCTGAGCGACTGATGTGTTCGCCGCACAGATAAGTACGGTGCCCATGATGACGCCGACGATCGTTGCCCTCATCTTCGTTCTCCTTGCGCTCAATAACGGAGCCGTTCCGCTCACTGTCTGCTTGACCCGAAGTTGCGCAGGCCGCGCCCATCCCATGACGGGCGCGACCCGTTTTTGATGAGCGAGCTGCTTACCGCGTCCCGCGACGCCGCCTGACGGTCAGGCCCAACCCCGCAACGAGCGACGCGAGGCCGGCGAGTCCAACAGCCGCCAAGGGACTGGCGGTCTTCGGCAGAGTCTTTGGCGCAGAGCCCGACGTCGACGCCGGGGCCGGTGCCGCTGCCGCACTCTTTGGCGTTGACGATGACCCCGCCGCACCAGCACCAGCCGCCGGCGCGCTTGCCGCACCACCTCCGGCACCAGCACCGGCACCAGCGCCGCTCTTCGCGAGGGTTGCGTTCACTTCCTTCTCGGTTACGACACGGGGTGGCTTCGAGGTGATGAAGGTCGCCGTCAGCCGGTCGTTCGTCCGCAAGTCCGCGATCTCAGCAACCTTGCCGTCGCGCATGATCTTGATGCCGCGCTTGTCGAGGTCTCCCTGCGAGAACATCTTGATGCCGTCCTCGGTGCGAACGATGACACTGGCGCCGGAGGCCTGCATCACCGTTCCATTCTTCACCTCGGTCACGGTGACGGGTGTCACGGTGGTCTTGGTGGTAATCGTCGCAGTGCCGGACATGCCGGGTTTCAATTCCTGCACCGACAACATTTTTCCGTCGACGTTGAACCGGAAGTCGGCGGGGACTGTCAGTTCCCTTGTGCCTTCCGGAAGCTTCACCACGAGCTGACTGCCATCCACCGAGATGACCTGGAACTTCTTCGTTTCTGACGACGTGGTCGTCTGCGCCGACGCTGCAGCAGCCGTCAGACACACGAGCACTCCACACAACACCAACCGAATCGCTGCACGCATAAAGCCTCCTGTTTCCTCCCGTTTCCGAATTCCCATCCAGCGCCCGCACGTCAGTTTTCCTGGCTCGTCTGATCTTTTCTTCCCTTTACGTCGAGCACGCTGCCACTAGCGGCCTGCGGCTCGCCGGACACACGACACTTACTCAGCGATCACTGTGAAACAGCGGCAGCCGTGCCGTCACGGGCCGCGCGGACGATGTAGCGTTGGGGCGCCGGGCCGACGTGGTAGAACGGGTAGCACGTGACCAGCGTGAGCGAGCGCCCGGGCGTAGGCTCAAGCACGGATATGTCCTCCGGATCGACGACCCACGTCCGCTCGACGCGGTACACCTCGCGCCCTCGAAGCGTTTCGACCTCGATGGCATCACCGGGCCCGATGTCTTTCAGGCCCCGGAAGAATCCGTCGCGGTGCCCGGCGATTCCCGTGTTGCCATCCGCTCCTGGCAGTGCCGTGTCACCGATGTGACCCACTGCGCGGTTGAGCGTGAATTCGTCGGTGCCCCGCAAAACCGCGACCTCGAGGCCTATCTTCGCGATGCGTAGGACCGCGAGCGGCGGAGGCGCCGGCTCGCCCAATGCGCTTCGCCAGGCGCTGATCCGCTCGGCACCCCAGAGGCTCAGGTCGGGTGCGGAGGGCTGCACCAGCCCGGCCGCCCGCAGTCTGGCGAAGCGGACGAGTTCGTGCCGGGCGCCCGCTATTCCATCGACGTAGAGCGCGCCCCACGCGAGTAGGCAGACGAGCCCGAACGCCCACGCCGAGCGTTCCGCCAACAGTACGACCCGCCGGCCGCGACGGGGCCGCAGTGTCGGTCTAATGCTCGGATCAGGTTCCACTCGCCATTGACCCTCTGCATTCGCGTGGGTGACCCCGATATCAGAGCCGCCGCGCGATGGCGCGGTCCCTTCAGGGCACTTCGTGTGCCAAGGCGACGGCCCATAATCACGCGCGTTTCGAGGAGGGAGATGTGAGAAAGACCACCCTTTCCACGGTCTGACGGAGCGCCTCCGAAATGCCGTGGGCCGTGTCCGAGAGGGACCCATGGGCCACGTCGCGCGCCACCTCTGACAAGCTCAGCTGTAGGTGCTATGGATCGGCATCAGCCGAGTATCAGGCTCGAATGGCTGTCGCATTTGACTCGGCTCACATCTCGCTCAGGACCTGCGTCGGATCGAGGCGCGACGCCCGGCGGGCAGGCAGGAAACCAGCGATGAAGGCGATGGCCGAGAGCACAGCCGCCGCGAGGACTAGCGTCAACGGATCGCCAGCCCAGACGCCGTAAAGCAGTACGGTCACGAACCTCGACGCCCATGCCGCGAGCGCGAGGCCGATCACGATGCCGATGCTGACGAGCATCGACAACCGGCCGAGCACGAGTCCAATAACGGCGAGCCGCGTGGCCCCGAGGGCCATCCGAATTCCGATCTCTGTCCGCCGCAAGTTCACCGAGTAACTCGTCACGCCGTAGAGTCCAACCCCTGCCATCAGCAACGCGAGGACGCCAAACGAAGTTGCCAGCAACGCAAGAAGGCGCTCCTGGAGGAGCATCTCATCCACGCGACTGTCCAGCGGATGGAATGTCAGCGCCAGCGTCGGATGGATCTCGCCGATCGCGGCAGCCACGCTCTTCGTCAGCGCTGCCGGCGCGTGGGAGCGCGACCGAATACTCAAGGTCAGTTCTGAGGGCGCCGCGGGCGCCGAGTCGCCGTCGTACTGCGCCAGCGGCACGTAAACCGTGGGCAGAATCGGTTCGCGAACGGTGCGGTAGGCAGCGTCGGCGACGACGCCAACGATCTCGCGCGCTATCGGTCCCGTGCTGCGTGTCGCGCGAATCGTATGGCCGAGTGGATCATTGCCGTTCAGAAACTTACGCGCGAACGCCTCGTTCACGAGCGCCACGGGCGGGGCGGTTGCGTGGTCGCTGCTCCTCAGGTCACGCCCGGCCCGAATCGGTGTTCCGTACGCAGCCAACCATCCGGGTGTTATCGCGTTGAACGCGGCCAGCGGCTCGTTGGCTGGAATCGTATCGCTTGTGTGACCGAATCCTTCCGGTCCGGTTACCCGCGCGTCGCTGGACAGCGAGGACCCCGAGACTTCTACCAGCCGGCTCCACATCGCGCCGCTCAGCGGCTCGACGAGCGAGAGTCCGCCGGCTGCCACTCCCGGTACGGCACGCACGCGCTGAAGGACGCGGTCGTAGCCAGCGGCGCGAGCCTCCGGAGGAATCGCGCTCCGGCGTGCATCGATGTCCACGAGCAGCACCCGCTCGCGCTCGAAGCCGAGTGGCAGGGTGACCAGGGAATTGAACGTGCGCAGGAACAAGCCGGCCCCGACGACGAGCACGACTGCCAGGACGACCTGAGTAACCACAAGACCGCTGGCGACGGTCACGCGGCCGCCGGCGGTGTTTCCTCGACCGCGGTCGCGCATCGCATCGATCGGAGCTCCACGCGTCGCGCGCCACGCAGGGGCGATACCGAACAGGAGGGCGGCGATGATCGCGGAGATCGCTGTGAATGCCAGCACGCGGCCGTTGAGCCCGGCGTCAAGGGTGACGGCATCACTCGAAAGCTGCGCGACGAGCAACTGGCTGCCCCAACTGGCGACCAGGAGGCCAGCCGCGGCTCCCAAGACTGCGAGCAACAGGCTCTCGACCAGCAGCTGGCGAGCGAGCCGCCCGCGCGACGCGCCCAGCGCGAGCCGCACGCTCCATTCGTGGCCGCGCGCGGTCGCCCGCGCGAGCAGCAGGTTGGCGATGTTCGCGCACGCCATCAGCAGCACCAGCGCAACGACGCCCATGATGACAATGAGCGGCCGCTGGTAGGCCATGCGCAGTCCCGATCTGCCAGTGGCTGCCGGGATCAGGCCAAACGGTTCGACCAGGTACTGCGCGGCGGCTGCGGAAGTCATCTGATTCGACAGGGTAGCCTCGCGGATGCCGGCCTGCAGGGTGCGAAACACCGTGGAGCCGTTTTCGATCGTCTGTCCAGGCTTGAGGCGAACCACCACAGACAGCCACCATGACATCGGCCGATCCAGTCGCGACTCCTGCACGCCGCGAACGAGCGGCTCGACGCCGAGCGGAATTGCCACATCGAACGACCGCCCGACGTTCAAGCCCAGAAACCCGGCTTGCGTGACGCCAACGATCGTGAACGGCGTTCGCTCGATGGTCAGGGCCCGGCCGATGACGTCCCGAGCACCGCCAAAGTGTCGCTGCCAGAACGCATGGCTGATTACGATGACCGGTCCATCGGGCCCGCCGCCACGCTCGTCGTCTGCCGGCGTGAACACTCGTCCGAGCGCGGCCGCGACACCCAGCGTGCTGAACGTGCTGGCACTCGTCCACGCGCCGTTGACGAACTGTGTTTCGCCGCCGGACGCGAGATTGAACCTGGCGTCGTAGGTCGACCACGCCAGCGCCCCATCAAACGCGCCAGTGTCGCGTTCGATCTGCTTCCATATTGGATAGGTCCAGGTGGTCTGCTCCGAGGCGACGAGCATCGCGAGCCTCTCCGGTTGCTTCACCGGCAGCGTGCGCAACAGCAGACTGTCGATGACGGAGAAGATTGCCGTGTTCGCGCCAATCCCCAGCGCCAGCGTCAGGACGATGACAACGGTGAACGTGCGCTGCCGGCTGAACATGCGCAAGGCGTAACGGGCGTCACGCCCGATTTCGTCGACCGAACCGCCGTGGCGCCCGGTCCGCACGCGTTCCTTGGCTTGTTCGATGCCGCCGAGTTCGATGAGGGCGAGGCGTCGCGCCTCAGCTGGCGGGATTCCGTCGCGTACTTTTTCAGCGGCAGCCATCTCCACGAACGCTCGAATCTCATCATCAAGGCATTGCTCGGCCTGATTGCGACGGAAGATCCAGGTCAGCACTGATGCGAGCCGATGGAGCAGGCGCGATGGGGACATCGATGCTCATTTAGGTTACCAAGATGTCGGCGGAAGTCAACTGCGGTCGTCGGTCGTCGGTCGTTGGCTGGTTGACGGCGCGCAGGGGTTCCGCGCAAGCTACTGGTCCGGGGGGCCATCATGGCTCGTATTGCGGTTCTCTATTGCGCATTCTGAGTCTCCGGCATCCATGCCGTCCGTGTGGCGGCCCGACTTCGTCGTGAACTTCAGACCGACGTCGACATGGTCAAAGGCCGGTATGGCGAGTTCAAGGTGCTCGTCGACGGCGAGCCCGTCGTCGACGCCGGCGCGCTGGCAGCGCTAGGGGTCCTGCCATCCGGACGAACGGTGGTGGAGGCCGTTCGGGCCAGACTGTCCATATAACGTGCGACAATCTCGGCACCCTTTCGCAAGGAGGCTTGCCGTGAAGCTTCTCGTGACAATTGCGCTGCTCGGGGCGCTGCCGCTCGTCTCGCAGGGACCACCGCCAGCAGATCAAGCCTCGGCCGACGCCAAGACGCTCGTCTTTGCTGATTTCGAGAAACTCGAAAACAACCGCCCGGTCACGGCGCGCGGCGGCCTGATCCAGATGTACGGGTATCAGGAGAGCCAGATCCACAAGAGCACGTTCAAAGGGCTGGAAGGCGCCGATCCGCCGGCGCCCGAGATCGTGCGCGTCAAGAAAGACGATCCGAACCACGCGATGAAGTTCGACTTTGCCTTGTTCGCACCGAATCAATGGGCGGGCGTCACCGTCGAGTTCCATGGTCTGCCCGACGCCGACGGCAGGCCGGTGCCAGAGGATGTCAGCGGCTTCAAGACCCTATCGCTTGAAATCTACGCGACCGGGATTGAAATCCTGAGGTTGGAGGCCATCGCCAACGAACGTGGCAAGGACATGGCGATGGCCTATCCGCAGACGACCTTCCGCGTGCGCTCCGGGCTGAATACTTACAAGGTACCGCTCAAGAACTTCAACCAGCCTGCGTGGGTGGAGGTGAAGGTTGACGCGAAGGAGATCCTGAAGCGCCTCACCTCGATCAACCTGACGGCATTCTGCGATCAGTGCCAGACGAACAAGCAGGGGATGGTCGTCGTCGACAACCTCGTGCTCGAGAAATAGCCCCGCCAGACTGACGCGAAATCGACTGACTATCGCGGCAGTCGTCGCGTGCTGCCCACCGGCACCGTGCGCGGTGAGTACTTCTCGAACATTCCCGGCTCGGCCATCAGTTTCTCAATCGCCTCGATCTCGATCGGTACGAACGCCGACAGGTTTTCGTAACCCGTGTCGGTCATCACGATGACATCTTCGAGCCGGACATAGACTCGATCTTCTGGGATGGTGAGCGCCGGCTCGATGGTGAACACCATGCCAGGCACGAGCACGTCGCCGTGCGGCGTGTTGACGTCGTGGACTTCCATGCCGACGGTGTGGCCGAGGCTGCCGGCGGCTCGCGGGGTGGTGCCGGCCGCGGCGGGTTCAGGATTGAGTCGGCGCCGGTAGCTGTCGACGAATCGCACCGCCGCATCCTTGTATTTCTGGTTCGTGAAAGTGTGGCCGGCAATGGCGTCGTCCATCGTCGTGACGACGTCCTTCAGGATGGTTGACATCGGGACGTTCGGTTTGATCGCCGACATCAGCGCTTTGTAGAGCTTGACGTAGACGCCGTACAGTTCGCGCTGATCGGGGGTGAATTTACCGTTGATGGGAAACTCGCGTGTGACGTCCGACGCGTAGTACTTGTAGTCGGGCGCGTAGTCGAACAGGATCAGGTCGCCGTCCTTGGTCTGCGACTGCGCCGAATGGTAGTGCGGATACGCGCTGTTCGTGCCGGCGGCGACGAGCGCGAAGTAGGCGGCGCCCTGCGCGTTGTGCGCTTTGAAGATGTAGTCCCCGATCGCTTCGATTTCGTACTCGTACATTCCCGACCGCGCCGATCGCATCGCTTCCATCATCGCCAGGCCGGCGATCCGCGTCGACTCGCGGATGAGGGCGACCTCGCGCGGGCTTTTGACGAACCGCAACGCGTCGATGAGCGGGTCGAGGTCCTGCACGTCGAGCGGCGGCGCCGCCGCCCGGAGCTTTTCCAGGAACAGCGTCTCGCGCGGCTTGCCACCATCCCACGGGTCGGAGTCCGACGCACTCCATCGCTCTCGCGGATCGCTCACTGACGCGCCGCCGAGGACTTCTGGGCGAAACGGAATGTACGCGGTGCGCTTGACACTCGTCGCGGCTTTGAGCGCCTCATCGAACGCCTCTCTGGCCTCGACGGCATCCGCGCCCGTCAGCTGCACGGCCTCGGGGCCTGGAACGAGCACTGGACCCTCTGATCGCTCCTTCCGCTCGTTGCGCGCCGGCAGGAACAACATCGACCGCTTGGTCCGCCCGTCCACCATCAGGATGGCTCTCGGCACCTCGACGCCAGTCAGATAGAAAAACTGATTGTTCTGACGAAACTTCAGCGCGTTGCCAGTCTCGGCCGTGCCCTGGATGATGGCCAGGCCATCACCAATCTTCTGCATCAGCTTCGCCCGCCGCTCGACGAATTCTTCTTTCGGCAATGAATCGGTAAAGAGAGGTTGTGCGGCGGCGATGCAAGTGTTCGCGATGACTATCGCGATGACGAAGCTGGTGCGTCGAAACATATGTCCTCCACCGGAATGGATGTGGCGGATTATATGACGGTCACATAAGCTCGTCCGCGCGGCTTGGAGACGCGCCCCATGGAACCATTCGGACATGCCTGGCGTGCGGCCTGGCCGCTCGAGCCAGGACTGACCTACCTCAATCACGGCACGGTCGGCGTCACGCCGCGGCGGGTGCTCGAAGCGCAGGGTGCCATCCGCGCCCAGATCGAGGCCAACCCCAGCCGGTTTCTGCTGCGCGAGCTCTGCGAAATCGTCGTCGGTCAGCCGCAGCCGCGCCGTCCCCGGCTCCGCCAGGCCGCGGATATCGTCGGTGGTTTCGTCGGCGCACGTGGAGACGACATCGTCTTTGTCGACAACACGACGACCGGCGCGAATGCGGTGCTTCGATCGTTCCCGCTGGGGCGCGGCGACGAGATTGTCGTTTCGGACTTTGGCTACGGCGGTGTGACCCGCGCCGTGATACAGGCCGCCCGCGAGCGAGGCGCGACCGTCCGCACCGCGGCAATGCCCTATCCAGTCGAATCTGGCACGCAGATCGTCGATGCCTTTGCCGCTGCCATCGGCCCAAACACGAAACTTGCCGTCGTCGACCACGTCACGTCCGAAAGCGCGCTCGTGCTTCCGCTCGCGGCCATCGCTGAAAGATTTCGCGCGCACGGGGTCGCCGTGCTCGCAGATGGAGCACACGCTCCCGGCGCCATTCCACTCGATATTCCATCGCTCGGCGTGGACTGGTACGTCGGCAACCTGCACAAATGGTTGTGGGTGCCTCGCAGCAGCGCGATTCTCTGGGCAGCGCCCGCGTGGCAGGCGTCGCTTCGGCCGGCGGTCGTGTCGTGGGGACTCGAGCGCGGCTTCAACGCGGAGTTCGACATGCCGGGCACACGCGATCCATCACCGCACCTGTCGGCGCCGGCAGCCATTGCGTTCATGCAGGAGCTCGGGGTCGATGGCGTTCGTCACTACAACCATGGGTTGGCGTGGAATGGCGCGCAGTACCTGTCACACACATGGCAAACTGAGTTCGTCACTCCAGAGGCACTCATCGGCACCATGGCAACCGTGATGATGCCGGCTCGGTTGGGAACGTCTCCAGACGATGCAGCCCGAGTTCGCGACGCGCTCTTGTTCGACCGCGGCATAGAGGCGCAGGTTCATGCGTTCAGGGGCCGGCTCTACACCAGGATCTGCGGCCAGATCTACAACGAGATGTCTGACGTGCATCGACTGGCTGAGGCGGTTGCCGCGATCCCTGACATGTAGATGAGGTAAGCATTCGCGCCGCCCCGGTGCTCGAACTGCGCTAGATTGCAGACAGAGTTCGAACGAGGCAGAAGAACGGAGGGCGTGATGACTAATATCGGCCTTTTCATGATGGCGATCGCTCTGGCCAGCAGCGTGGTCACGCAGGAGTCGAAAGACAAGGCAGGTGTCGCGCTGCAAGGCACGTGGCTCATTACGACGTTCAACGGTCAATCGGCCGCTGAGGGCGGTCCGCCGCTCACCCTGACATTCGCGGGCGACAAGTATCACCAGACCGTGGGCGGCGATGTGAACGAGCGCGGCACGTTCAGGATCGACGCGTCGAAGAAGCCGATGACGATCGATCTCACGATTATCGAAGGCGACGATGCGGGCAAGACGCAGCTCGGCATCATCGAAGTGATGGGCGACACGTTTCAGGCGAGCCTCGATACGCCGGGCGCGGGTCAACGACCCACGGACTTCACGGTCAAGGAAGGCGTCCTCGTGTTTTCCGGGAAGAAGACGAATCCTTAATCGGGCCGCGGCATATAGGCGTCCGGCAAAGCATGGGACGATAACGGAACCCGTCAGTTGGAACCGCACGTCGCTGCCGTTCGGGCAACGAGAAGTGAGCTTATGGACATTCGAGTGCTGGGGCCCGCCGATCATGCCGTGCTGACCAGTGTCGCTCCGGACATCTTCGATGACCCCCTGCAGCCCGGCGCCGTTGACGAGTTCTTGCGCGATCCGCGGCACCATCTCGTTGTCGGCATTGACGCCGCGCGCGTCGTTGGTTTCGTGTCGGCCGTCCACTACGTCCATCCCGATAAGCACTCCCCTGAACTCTGGATCAACGAGGTGGCCGTCAGCACTGCGCATCAGGGAAAAGGCGTCGGCACGGCGATGCTGAAAAAGATGCTCGACCACGGGCGCGCAATCGGGTGCGTCGAAGCCTGGGTGCTGACGAATCGCAGCAATCGAGCGGCGATGCGCCTCTATGAATCCAGCGGCGGCATCAATCCTGCCCAAGACGAAGCGATGTTCAATTTTTCGCTTCGCACTCTGGCCGCCGACTAGTCAGCGCTTCGTCCGACGTTTCTTGTTGGAGGGCCTGGGTTTTGGCTTGGCGCCGACGAAGTTATAGGCGGTACGCAGCAGCCCCGAGATCGCGTCCGGGTGGACGCGCGAGAGCCTGACGAGGATCGACGCATAGCCGACGTAGTGGTCGGTAATGTAGTACGTGTCCGGCTCGATCCTCAGCAACTCGTCACGCTCGTCGAAGTTGATGCGGACGACGAGGGAATTGGGCTCCGCGGAGCGATGCGTCGGCTGGCACGCGAACATGTGTCCCCCGACACGAAAGGCGACGCCGCCGTACATCGTGCCCTCCTCGGCGCCCGGCAGCGCGAGGGCGAGCTTTCGCACCTGGTCGAAGGTAACTTTGCGCGCCACGACGCGCGAGATTAATTCGTGGTCAGCGGCGTGCGCAAGACCACCTCATACTGCGATCCTGTGGGCATCGTCCTGCTGCGGAACAGTGTGACGGTTCCAATTTCGCAATCACCGACGATCTCGCTATTCTCACGAAGAACTCGCCGGATTGCCGATGCCGTGGAACGCCGAGCCTCCTTTACCCGGCCGATGGTCAAGTGAGGAGAGAACGCGCGCTTCTCGGGTTCGAAGCCCAGTGTTCCGAGCCGTGACCCGAGACGATCGTGAATTGCGAGCAAGCTGTTCTGCCCTGATGTCAGTCCAAGCCAGAGCGCTCGCGGCTCACCGGATGGCGGGAATGCGCCTGCGCCTTCGAGTCGAAGGGTGAATGCCGGCACGGCAAGTGGTGCGCTCATCGCACGACGAACCGTCTCAGCTGTTGTGTCCGTGACTTCTCCAAGAAACCAAACCGTGACGTGGAGATTGTCGCCGGGAATCCACCGCACTCTGGATTCTGGGGCGACCTGGTGCACGCGATCCCGCAGGCGATCCGAAGCCCTCGCGGCCGCGTGTCTCAGGCGATCCGACAGCTCGACGCCAATGAAAAGTCGCACGACCGTGTTGCGCCAGATTCGTCAGTTCACTTTCATCACGACGAAGGTGAGGTCGTCGTACTGGGTCGTGTCCTTGATCCAGCCTCGCAGCGTCTCCGAAAGGCGCGACGAAATCTCGGCTGCCGGCAGTTGAACGACGCCGCGCAGGAGCTCTTTCAGACGCTCCTCCCCAAACTCTTCCTCGGCAACGTTCAGCGCTTCGGTGACGCCATCGGTAAACGCCACCAGCACATCGCCGGACTTCAGATCGACGGTCGCCTCTTCGTACGTCATCTGCGGAAAGAGACCAAGCACTGTTCCGCCAATCGAGAGCTCGCGTATTTCTGGATCGCTCGCTGCATGTTCGGCGGCGCGAAGCAGATATGGAGGATTGTGACCGGCGTTCACATACCGCAGCTGCCGATTGCGCTCGTCGAGCTGGGCGTAAAAGAACGTCGCGTAGCTGTTCGACCCCGTGGAGCGATGCAGGAATCCGTTCATCTTCGCCGCCAGATCGGGCAATGACGTCTCGCCATCCGAGGCGACGATCCTGAGCGACGCCTGCACGACGGCCATGATGAGCGCTGCCGCCATGCCCTTGCCTGCGATGTCCGCCAGCGCAATCCCGATACGGTGTTCACCGAGATCGAGAAAGTCGTAGTAGTCGCCGCCCACGCTCCTCGCCGGCAAGCTGAGGGCCGCAAGCGCCGTGCCCTCGCGCTGGGGAGGACGTTCCGGCAACAGGCGTCGCTGCACTTCCGCGGCCAGCGCGACATCGCGTCGGAGCTTCTCCTGCTCGACGACTCGCGAGGTCAGCCGTGCGTTCTCGATCATGAGCGTCAACTGGTCCGCACATTGGCGGAGCAGATCCTTCTCGATCGAACTGAACGCAGCACCACTATGTTTTGGTCCGAGCAACAGGATCCCAAGTAAGTCGCCCTTGGCTCTGAGCGGAACGGCCATTCGCGCGGCGACGTCGATCAAGGTCTGAAGCTCGGCTACGTGTCTCGGCTGGTGCTCGGTCGCCCATCGCAGCCAGCTTTCGAGATCTTCTGCTGTAAAGGGCAGCGGATAGCTATATGACCTGATGCGGTTCGCGAGGAAGCCCTCCGCTGGCAGTAAGAACCCGCTCTGCACCGGCGGCACACCGACGACGGGCCGGAGCTCGGCCCCAACTCGCTCCAGCAACACGATCGAGGATGCGTCCAACCGTTCTCCGAGCATCCGTATCGCTCGCTCGAAAGCTTCGGCATAGGACGTGGCAGCCCTCGCGGCGGCGACGAGCTCGGTCAGAAGATTCGGATCGAGCACAGGCCGTTCGTCAGCCAGGGAAACGACCTTGGACAGACCAGTCAACGTTTGCCGGAGTGTCTGACGCGTGGACTGCCACATCGAGCCCGGCTCGTTCCGGATAGCGACCATCGGCGACAGTCGCGTCGCTCTCCATCCAGGAAAGAATGACGCCAGCGTCGTCACGATCCCGACTACGGCGCTCGAGATCACAAACGGAAGCGCGCCGAGGTGGGGAATCTCGAAGGCACGAACCAGCAGCCACGCGGATGCAGCGATGCCGACTGCACCAATGAGTGCGCCATACGCGGCCATCTTCAAGCCCCCGCCGACGACCATCAGCAGGAGGTCGCGACCGGTGGCGCCAAGCGCCATGCGCGTGCCAATTTCCACGGTCGCTTGTCGCACGGAGTACGACACGACGCCGTAGGTTGCGAGCGCCGCCATCAGCAATGCGGCCAGCGCAAAGAAGAGCAGCATCACCGAGCTCACGCGTGCGAGCGACAACGAGTCGCGCACGATGTCGCGCATCATGACGACGTCGTGGATGGCCTGTTCGGGTTCGACGGTCTGGATCGCGCGGCGCACTTCCGGCACGAGCGTTTCCGGCGGCAACGCCGAGCGCACGATGAAGTGCATGGGATTGATGCCTATCAGCGCGCTGGACAAGTGCACCTCCGGCACCACGGGCTTGCCTAGCCCATCGTTTCGAACGTCGCCAACGACGCCCACGACCTGAAACCGGTCGCCCTTCGGGTCGCCCAGGCGGCCGTAGACACCGACGGCGTTCTGTCCCGGCCAGTAAGTCCGCGCGGCCGCTTCATTGATGACCATGGTGAGCGCGTCTTCACGGATGTCGCGCTCATCGAGCAGGCGCCCGCCGCGCAACGGAATCTGCAGCGTCGCGAAGTAACCGGGGCTGACGATGCGCAGGCTGACCCGCTGCACGGCATCGAGCCGTTCGGTTGCGCCTTCGGGGTAGACCGTGGAGCTGAAGCAGCAACCGGTCATGGGCACCGAGTTGACGAGGGCCGCGCTGCTGACTCCGGCCACTCCTTCGAGCGCGGAGATGAATCGCTGCTGGAACTGAGCGCGCGCGGGGACTTCTGTCGACGTGTCCGGCGCGGTGAGCTCGAACGTCAGCACGTGCTCGGGGTCGAACCCTGGCGACACGCGGCTCAAGCCGAAGAGATGTGCGACGAGGATGGCGCTCGCTGCCAGCAGCGTGAAGGCGAGGGCGATCTCGGCGACGACGAGCGATTGCGACAACCGCCGGCTGCTGGCCGTCGCCGTCGTGCGAACGCCGGCGTTCAGTACATCGGCAGGCACCGTCCGAATCGCCTGCCACAGCGGCGCCATGCTGGCGACCGCGCTGGCGACCAGCGCGCATCCGGCGGCAAAGAGCACGACCGTCCAGTCGAGGGCGATCTCGTCGGCGCGTGGAATGTATTCCGATGCGAGCGCGATGACGGTGCGGACGAGCGCTGCGCTCAAGAGGATGCCGACCACGGCGCCAGTGACCGCCACCAGCAATCCTTCCAAGAAGTAATGCAGGGCGAGCTGACGCTGGCGGGCACCGAGGGCGACGCGAATGGCCGTTTCGCGCGCGCGCGCGACCGCTCGCGAGAGCAGCAGCCCGGCGACATCTGCGCAGGTGATGAGGAGCAGTGCCACCGAGGCTGCGATGAGTAGCAGCAGCGTCGGTTTGATCGTCAGCAGCACCGAATCACGCAGATCGTCAAGCCGCGCCGTGTACGACGGATGCGACTGCGGATTGAGCGCGGCAATCTCGGTTGCCGCCCGCTTCGCGTCGTCCTCGGCCTGCGCGAAGGTGACTCCCGGTTTTATCCGGGCGTAGCTGAAGAACATGCCGAGCGCCCGGCTCTCGCCCTTCCCCATCGGATCGAGCGGAATCCAGATATCGCTCTTCACGCCCTCCGTGCCAGGTCCCGGAACCGGCAGGCGGAACGTCGGCGGCATGACGCCCGAGATGGTGAAGGTTCGGCCGTCCAAGGTGAGCGGTTTGCCAACGATGTCTGCCGGCGACCCGAGCTGTCTCCAGAGTGCCGTTGAGATCACGACACCCTGATCGTCGGTGAACCACTGGCCAACGAGCGGGTTGACGCCGAGGTTGTGGGCCAGCGACGGTGTGACAGCGGCGCCGACGACGTGCCGTGGTTGCCCCGCGTAGGTCATCGTGAAGCTGGCTGGTTTGAACCAACCGAAGACGTCGAAGCTCCGGGTGCGCTGCTGGTATTCGAGCAGGTCGGGAAAGGTATGCGCCGACCGTTGGTTTGGCTCGCTGAAGCGTGCGCCGTAGACGGCGACGAAGCGGTGGCCTTCGGCGTACGGCAGGGGCCGCAGCATGACGCCGTTGACGACCGTGTAGATGGCCGTGGCCGAACCGATGCCGACAGCGAAAGCCACGACGGCGAGCGTGGCGACAGCGCGGGCGCTCCTCCAGGAGTGCCAGGCCTGCGAGATGGCCGACAGCATGGTCCAGACGCTACCGTTCCGGGTCGAGCGGCGTCAACTGCACTGCCGTGGGTGACGCGTTGACTGCACGCGCGATCGCGCCGATCCTTTAGCGCAGTGCGAAAGATTTTTGCAGGACTTGCGATTGGCGTTGGGGCGGCGGTTGTGGTGCTGCTCGTGTCCTGGCCGGGATGGCTGGAGACCGCCGAGCTGAAGTTGTATGACTGGCGGATGCGCACGGTTGCCGACATCCGTATTGCCCGCAAGATGCCGCTCGTGAACCCCGACATCGTCTTGGTCGAGATTACCGACGCGGCGATTCGCGACCTCTCGGAACTTGTCGGCCGATGGCCGTGGCCTCGCACCGTGCACGGCACACTGATTGATTACATCAGCAGCGGTAAGCCCAAGGCCATCGCCGTCGATTTGACGCTGCTCGAGCAGGAGCGCGAGTCGACCTACAAATTCGGCGATGGCCAGATGACGAGCGTCGAGTCCGACAAGGCACTGGCCGACTCGGTCAAGAACGCCGGCAACGTCATCATGCTGGCTGACGCGGTCGACGCCGGCATCGACAACGGCGACACGCCCGAGCAGAAGCCGTGGCCGGCACCGCCATACCGCCTTGGTCCAGCCATCGAAGAACGCCCAATCATCACGCTGCCGTACCCCGC
>AR_comb_assmDRAFT_10116689_pt1 | contig 16832 bp, 16 predicted proteins | sample ArasoioldDNA_FD_10543 | JGI IMG/M metagenome (IMG submission 10543) | reverse complement strand
CAGTACCGCAACATCGTCACCAAGACGTACTTTCCGCGCGAGATCATTCCGCTGTCGCAGGTGTGTTCCCGGCTGCTGGACTTCGGCGCCGCCGCCATGCTGGTGGCCGTGATGATGGCCTACTACCACGTCAGCGTGACGCGTTGGGTGCTGCTGGTTCCCGGGCTGGTCGTCCTGCTGGTCGCGTTTACGATTGCGGTCACGCTGCTCACGTCTGCGGTGAACGTGTTTTACCGGGACGTCAGCCCCGTCGTACAGATCGGCCTCCAGCTGTGGTTGTATGTGACGCCGATCGCCTATTCCTTCTCGAGAGTGCCGGCCCAGTGGAAAACCTGGATCGCGATCAATCCACTGAGCGGCATCATTGAAGGGTTCCGGTCGGCAATCGTCTACGGCCGCGCGCCCGACTGGTCGCTGCTGGGGCTCTCCGCGATGCTGACCGCCGTCATGCTGATCGGCGCCTTTGCGCTGTTCAAGCGGCTCGACAAGTACTTCGCCGATGTCATCTAGTCCCACCGTCATCCGGTTCGAAAGCGTCACAAAGAGCTATCGCACCGGACGGTCGCGAACGATCGTCGACCTCGTCGCTTCGTCTATCGATCGCGTGCGCGGCCGTGAGCAGGACAGTTACAGCGCCGCCCGGGGCCGGATTGGCTCTACGGTCTTTGCGCTTCGAGACGTGACCTTCGACGTGGCGGCCGGAACGGGCCTCGGCATCATCGGATCGAACGGCGCGGGCAAGACGACGCTGCTGAAGCTGATTTCGCGCGTCACCTGGCCGACGAGTGGAAAGGTCCGGGTGGCGGGCCGCGTGGTATCGCTGATCGAGCTTGGCGCTGGATTTCACCCCGAGCTCACGGGACGCGAGAACGTGTATTTGGGCGCGGGCCTCTTCGGCCTGACGCGGCGCGAGATCGATGCGAGATTCGACGAGATTGTGCAGTTCGCGGAAGTCGAGCGACTGATCGACACGCCGATGAAACGCTACTCGTCGGGCCTGTACGCGCGGCTCGGATTCAGCGTGGCCATCAACAGCGACCCCGACGTCGTGCTGGTGGACGAAGTGCTGGCGGTCGGCGACGCCGCATTCCGACGCCGGGCGATCGACAGCCTGCGCCGGCTCATCGCCGGAGGGAAAACCGTCCTCTTCATCTCACACGACATCTGGAATGTGCGCCGCCTCTGCGAGCGGACCATCTGGATGGACGAAGGGCGCGTGCGCGCGGTCGGCGGCGCGGCGGAAATCGCCGATCGCTACATGGAAGAGGTCAATGTGCGCGCGCTCGCCAACCGGAATAACGCGCTGCAGAGCCATCGAAGCGGCACCGGCGAGATCCGCTACACGAGTGTCCAGATCGTCGATGGCGACGGCTGTCCGGCCGGCATCGTGCGTGAAGGCAGCCCGCTGGTCGTGCGTGCCGGCTACCAGGCGGCGAGTCGCGTCGCGCGCCCGATCTTTCAGATCGCCATCGTCGACGTCGACACCGGCCTTGTGGTCGCGACCGCATCGTCCCATCCCGCGGACGCGCCTCCTTCGGTCGAAGGCGCCGGCGAGGTGGAATGCGTCTTCGAGTCGGTTCCGCTTCGGCCGCGCCAGTATCTCCTGCGGATGACGATTACCGACGCCCACCAGCTCGTGTCGTACGACGTGGTGACCGGGGAGACGCGGTTCGTGGTGGGCGGGGCGAGGGATAAGGCCTCCCCGGGGAGCGACGATGAAGACGGCATCGTGTCGCTCAAGTATCGATTCGACCATCGCCTGCGCGCGATGTCCTAAGCCATTACCAGATGTGCGGGATCGCGGGATATGTGTTGACCAGCGGCGCGGCCGCCGACTCGGGTCTCGCGTGGGACATGATCAAGACGCTGCGGCACCGCGGTCCCGACGACACCGGCGTGTCGGTGCATGGACCTGCCGCGCTGGCGGCGGCGCGCCTCAGCGTTCTCGATGTGGCCGGCGGACATCAGCCGATCGCCGTCGACGGTGGGCGGGTAACCGTCGTCCAGAACGGTGAAATCTACAACTACATCGAATTGCGCGACGAGCTCGTGCGTGCGGGCCGAACGTTCGCGACGTCTTCCGACACCGAAGTGATCGCTTCGCTGTACGCGCAGATGGGCGAAGGCGCATTCGCACGGCTTCGCGGCATGTTCGCGGTGGCCATCTGGGACGAGCGACGCGGCCGCCTGGTGCTGGCGCGCGACCGCGTTGGCAAGAAGCCGCTCTATTACATGCAGGCCGGCGACCGGTTCCTGTTTGCGTCGGAACCGAAGGCCATCCTCGCGGCGCTGCCGCGGGTTCCGGACGTGTCGATGGCCGCGCTGCGCGAATTCCTGACCTTCGGCTATGTGGCGGGCAACGCCGCGATCTTTTCGGGGATGTCGCGGCTCGACCCCGGCTCCACGCTCGTGCTCGATCCACAGCGCGCGCCGACTGTGTCGCGCTACTGGACGTGGCCGACGGCGAGCGACGTCGAGCTGCCCGAACCTGAATACCTCGACCAGCTCGCGGCGGAGCTGGACGAAGCGGTGCGCATCCGGCTTCGGTCGGATGTACCGCTCGGCGCATTCCTCAGCGGCGGCCTCGACTCGGCGGCCGTGCTGGCGCTGATGGCGAAACACTCGCCGCGGCCGGTCAAGACGTTTTCGATCGGCTTTGGCGATCCCGAGTACGACGAGCTGGACGCCGCACGCGCGACCGCCCGGACGTTCGGCGCCGACCATCACGAGTGGCAGATCGCACCCGACTGCGTACAGATCGCGGACACGCTCGCGACCCACTACGACGAACCATTCGCCGACGCGTCGGCAATCCCGACATTCTTCGTCGCTCAGCTCGCCAGGCGGCACGTGACCGTCTGCCTGACCGGCGACGGCGGCGACGAGCTCTTCGCGGGCTATCAGCCGTATGCCGAAGCGCTCGGCCGTTCGACGACGGCGGCCACGCGCGGACTGCGGGGTCTCGCGGGTCTCGGCGCGCGGTGGCTTCCCGCCCACCTGCGTGGCAAAGGGCGGCTCGAGGCCCTCTCTCTAGGTCCGGAGGCCTGGTTCGTCTGGCGCCGAACCGTGTTCCCCGACTATCTCCTGCGACGGATCGCGACACCCGAAGTGATGGCAGGCGCGCGCACGGCACCGGAGGATGACGCCGTCGCGGATTTGCTCCGCGCCAAGGGCCCGCTGCTCGCACGGCTCCAGCGCTGGGATCAGTCTCATTACCTGCCGGGCGACATTCTCGTGAAAGTGGATCGCGCGACGATGGCCCACTCGCTCGAGGCGCGGTGTCCGTTGTTGGATCACTGCGTCGTGGAGCTTGCGGCCAGACAACCATCGTGGCGGCATGGCAGCGCCACCACGACCAAGCGGCTCTTCAAGCGCCTCGTCGCGCGTTGGCTGCCCGAAGAAACACTGGCGCGCCCGAAGAAGGGCTTCGGCGTCCCGCTGCGTCGATGGTTTGGCGAAGGCCTCATCGGCTGGGCGCGGGACATCCTCGTCGATCCCCGGACGCGCGAACGCGGCTGGACCGACGGCCGCGAGGTCGCGCGCCTTCTGTATCAGCACGAGATCGGTGTTCGGGACCACGCGAAGCGCATCTGGGCGCTCGTCTGTCTCGAGCTCTGGGCGCGGCAGCACGTTGACCGCGCGGGAAGCCGCGAACAGGCGTGCGCGTGACGATGCTGGTCCGTTGCCTCGCGATGATGCGAGGCGGAGGCGAGACACGCCACCTCGCGTGGGCCCGCGAGCTCGCGGCGATGGGAGTGGACGTGGACATCATCGCAGGACGTCCGCTCTTGTTCGGCGGCCCGCGCTATCCAAACGAGTCCGGCCTGCGCGTGACGCTGCTGCGCTCCCCGTATACCCGGGACTTCGTCTATCGCCACCAGCATCAACGCGGGTTCGGCCGCTTGACGATGACGGCGCTGCACGCCGACGAAGAGTGGTTCTGCCGCGCGGCATGGCGCCGCATCGCCGCGGCCACCGTCAAGCCCGACATCGTTCACGCGCATGCGCTGCACCAGGCGGCCCGCCTCCGCCTCGGCGACATTCCCGTTGTCCTCAATCTGCCGGGGGAGCCGCATGCGCGATACCACGGCGATCTGGCATTCGCGGACGCCCTCGTGGCCGATGGGTGGGCGGCGGATCAGCTGCCGCGGAAGATCGGTCGATCGATTCATCGCGTTCCGAAGGGTGTGGACGCCGACACCTTCCGTCCCGACGGACCGAGCGAGCGGGCGGCGCTCGGTCTCGAGAATCGGCGCGTCGTCGTCACGGTGGCCAGGCTCGTGCCGATTAAGAACGTTCAGCTCCTCGTCGAGGCGATGGCGCTCGTCCGCCGTCGAGTCCGCGACGCACACCTGCTCATCGTCGGCGACGGTCCTGAGCGGGAGCGGGTACGGGCGCGAGCGGCGTCGCTCGATATCAGCGACACCGTGACCTTCGTCGGGTCGATCCCGCAGCGCGAGACGCCTCGGTATTACCGCGCCGCGGACGCGTTCGCGCTGTCGTCGGACTTCGACAATTCTCCGAATGCCGTGCTCGAAGCGATGGCCAGTGGACTTCCCGTCGTCGCCACCGACGTCGGCGGCGTCCGCGAGTTCATGCCTGACGATGCGGGCGGCGCCATCGTGCCGCACCGGGATGCGGCGGCCTTGGCCAACGCGATCGAGCGTTACCTCACGCAGCCGGCCGAGGCGCGGGCCGCCGGAGCGCTGAACCGTCACCGAGCGGCCGCCGAGTATTCGTGGCGGTCGAGCGCCGAGCGCCTGCTCGATGTTTACCGACACGCGATCGACGGGCGAGGCCGCGCCGAGCGTGCCTCCGCATGAAGGTCGCGATACGCGACGATGACACCAGCTACTTCACGACGCCCGAGACGCTCGAGCGCGTCTACGGCGATATCTGGGACCGCGTGCCGGTCTGCCTTGCCGTCGTACCCTTCGCGATCGGATACGAACAGGCGGGCATCCCGGCCGCGCACTGGCACTCGGGCGAATCGTTCGCGCTCGAACGGAATCCTTCGCTGGTCGATTTTCTGCGAAGGCTGATCCGAGCCCGTCGAGTGACGATCGCGCTCCACGGCTACACGCACCAGGATTACCCGGATGGCTACGAGTTTCAGTCGGCGCCAGATCTGCCGCAGCGGATCGCGCACGGCCGCGCCTATCTGGAAGCCCTGCTCGAATGCCGGATCTCCGTGTTCGTTCCGCCGCATAACGCCTTGTCGAAGCGCGGCCTCGAGGCGGTGTCGGCTGCCGGCCTGAACATCCTCGGATCGTTTCTCTCGTTCCGGCCGTCGTTGCGGCCCTGGGATTGGCGAACTGCAGCCAACTGGTGGGCCATCGTTCGCCACCGGCGCGCGACGGGGCGCCGCCGACGCGACCCGCTCGTCTATCCGCATGCGCTGCGGTACGCGCGCCATGCGGAATTCGGATGTCACACGCTCGTCCCCGGCACGACGGCCGAGAATCTGCGACACCATTTTGCGGAGGCGCGCCAGGCCGGTGGAAACTTCTGCCTCGCCACGCACTACTGGGAAATCGACCCGACCCTCAAGGGCGTGATGCGCACGTTCCTCGACTTTGCCGCCCGTCAGCCGGATGTCCGTTTCGTGCCGGCCGAAGAACTGTTCGGTTAACCTCCGGAGTGATCACGTAGTCATGGATATCGAAGCCCGTCGGCATCTGCGATTGCTGGAGGCGGTCGAAGAAGATTCACGCGTCACACAGCGAGGGCTCGCCGTAAAGCTCGGGATCGCCCTCGGGTTGACGAACATCTATCTGAAGCGGCTGGTGCGCAAAGGCTACATCAAGTGCGTGAACGTCCAATCGAACCGGCTTTCGTATTTGATCACGCCGCGCGGCATTGCCGAGAAGGCAAGACTCACCTACGAGTTCATCGACTACTCGCTGCATCTGTACAGTGAGGTGCGGCACCACCTGCGGGGAATGCTGCACGAGTGCGCGGCGTCGGGCAGTCGCGTCGCCATCTACGGACGCGGCGAGGCCGCGGAGATCGCGTATCTCTCCTTGAAGGAATTCCGTCTCGAGCCGATCGCGATCTTCGACGAGGAGGCCGGCGATGACTTCCTCGGCATGCCGGTGCGGCCGATCGCCGAACACACGGACGTCCCCTACGACTTGATCGTCGTGGCGACGCTCGAGAGCTCGGGCCGGCAGTGGGCGAGCCTCATCAAAGACGGCATCCCCCCGGACAAGCTGTTCCCGCTGCGGCAGCTGCCGAACACCCTCCGGCGGACTCTCCCGGCGGCAGCGCGGCCGAGGCCGGACGGCGAACTGTAGTGATCCGGCGTAAGGTCCTGTTTGCCTGTGCCGCAATCCTGATGTCGGCGACGCTCGCCGTCGCAGGGCTGCTGGCGCTCGACATCCTTCTTCGTCACCGGGCGACCGGCCTCGGTTTGAATGCGTGGGGATATCGCGGGCCGGCGGCCGGCCACAAGAAGCAGGGTGAGAGCCGCATCGGTGCTCTAGGCGGCAGCACGGTCTTCGGGTACGGCCTGCCCTGGACCGAGGCCTGGCCTGCCTACCTGGAGCAGCAGATCAACGCCCGACCTGCGGCGCACGCGCCCGCGACCGTGATCAATCTTGGAATGCCGAGGGACTCTGCGTCGACGTTTGCCATGACGATCGACGACTACACGTATCTGAAATGCGACGTGATCATTCTGTACGAAGGCTACAACGATCTCGACACTCAATCGCCGCCGAAGGATCCGGGCAGCCGGGCGGCCGTGACGAACTACCTGACGTGGCGCCACCAGTCGCCGATCTTCCGATGGACGGGCTACTTCCCAATTCTTCCGTTGGTTCTGAACGAAAAGGCGATGTCTTTGATGCACGGCGGCGATCTGAACGCCGCGTACGACTCGCGGGAGATCGTATTTCGACCGGGTCTCGCCACCCGGGTCACGGCTGGCGCCCTGAAAGCCACTGCGGATATCGAGGTCGCGCTCGAGCAGCGATTCGGTCGCCTCACCGACGCCGACGCGAGCGCAAGCACGACCTACGACTCCACCTGCGGACGCTGGAGTCTGTACTGCGGTGCCGTTCAGGAGGCGATTCGCCGAGCGCGCCAGGGCGGGCAGCGTGTCATCGTCGTGACGCAGCCGTACCTGTCCGACCTGCACGTTGACCAACAGCGCGCGCTTGCCGCGAGTCTCCAGCGCGAGTTCGGCGCTGATCGGGATGTGCGTTACGTCAACCTCGGCCGACTCGTCGACCTGCACGACCCCCAGCTCGCGTACGATGGTCTGCACCTGACGGCACGCGGCAACGAGCGCATTGCCACGGCGCTCACGCCTGCCGTTCTCGAGACGACTAGATGACGAAGCCAATCGTGCGCACGCCGGCGGTCGCGCACCGGTGCTTCATGAGCACGAACACGGACCCGCTCGACTGATGGAGTTCTACGAGGACATTCTGCGCGCGCGCCAGTTCAAGGGGCGCGACCTGCCGCTCGACGCGCATTTCCACACCTGGACCCCTGACACGATTTCACGTCTGTGGACCATCTGGGCGAACAACCCGCTTCTGAAGAGCCAGTTCTACCCGGCGAACTATTACGAAGCGCTGTTGTCGGAGGCGGCGCCGTTTCTGGGCGACACGACAACGATCGCCGACATCGGGTGCGGATCCGGTACGGTGCTGTCGGTCCTGCGCCAGCGGAACATCGGCAAGCGGCTGATTGGTGTCGATCTGTCGGAGCCATCGCTCGACGCGCTGCGAACCAGGTTCGCGGGTGACGCGTCGATGACCTTTCAGGTGGGATCGATTGCGTGCACGGGGCTCGACCCGGCGTCGTGCGACCTGGTCGTCTGTACCGAGACGCTCGAACACCTCTTCCCGCAGGATTTCATGGCGGGGCTCGCCGAGATCTCGCGGGTGTTGAAGCCGGGCGGACGGCTGCTGGCGAGCGTTCCGCTCGAGGAGCGCCCGAACTTCGTCGCCTGTCCGGAATGCCACGCGATCTTCACGCCCTATCAGCACATGCTGTTCAACTTCACAATCGAGGGGTTGCGAGAGGCGCTTGGCAGACAGCAGCTCCAGATGCTGCACGTGATTCATCCGATTGACACCGGCGTCCCCCGTCGCGCCTGGAAGCGCTTCATCAAGGACCGGATCCTGCGCACGTTCTTCCCGCGGTTGAACCGGCGGCTCTTCCGGGTCGCCGGCGTGAGCGGGTTCGTCGCCCGCAAACAGTGACCGTCGAACCTCGCACGCGGTGGGGAACGCGGGCGGCTGAGCTCTACACGGATGCGTACGCGGACAGGTATCGCGCGCAGGACGAGGCGGTCGGCCCCAGGCAGGCCGCCGCCCGGCTCGCCGAATGGCTGCGTGCGGTGTCCGATCGATTCCGGGAACCGATCGACGCGCTCGATCTTGGCTGCGGCACCGGGCGATATTTTCATTCGTTGGCCGGCACACGGCGGCTCGTGGGCATCGACGTGTCGCGGCCGATGCTCGATCGGGCCAGGCGGCCTGCCGGCCTTGCGGACAACGTCACGTTGATCGAAGGCGACTTCCTGACGCACGAATTCGACCGGGCGGAATTCGATCTGGTCTATGCCATCGGCGTTCTGGCCGAACATTCACCGTTCGACGAAATCGTCGCTGCCCGCGTACGGCGATGGCTCAAGCCGGGGGGGCGTTTCGCGTTCACCACGGTGCATCCGATGTCGCCGTCGGTGCCCCGCACCATCAAGCGGCGGGTCGGTGAATGGCTGCTCGGTCCGGCATCGGCATCAGCCGCGCTCCGGCGAAGCCTGCGATCACGCTTGATGAGCGAGGGCCTCTACGCCGACGAGGAGCGCGTGCGCGAGGTGCTGGCCGCAGTCAATCTCGCCGTGGAGTCGATCGAACCGTTCGAATCCGACGTGCATCTGCACGTGCTCGCAGTCGCCAGGAAGCTCGGGCCACTGTCCTTGGCGGAGCGCGCGTGACGCTGGGCATCGTCTATCACATGCCGTTCTGGCGCGCTCCCGATGGCACGCTGCGCGAACTGGAAGGTTCATTCGCGCGGTATGTCGATTCGCTCGCGCCGTACTTCGACGAAATCTCACTCTGCGTGCCGGTGCTGAGCCAGCCGCCCGGCGAAGGCACCGCCGTCCGATCGACCAACGTCACGCTGGCGCCGCTGCCGGCATTCGACGGCCCCGTGCATTTCTATCCTGGTCTCGCGAGGGTCCTCCCTCGATTGTTCGCGTGGGGACGCCATATCGATCTGTTGCACTGCCGTGTGCCGAGCCCGGCCGCGGTGTTTGCCTTTGCGATCGCCCGCTTGATGGGACGGCCCGCGTTCCTGCTCGTGGTCGGCGACCTGCGCGCGCTGTTGCCGGCGATGCCGTACCGCGGGCTCAAGCGAGGACTCTGGCGGGCGTACACCGAGTTCGAGGAACGGAGCATTCAATGGATGGCCGGCCGCTCGCTCACGTTCGCCAACGGCCCCGCGCTGTCGGCAAAACATGCGCGGCCGGATCATCCGGTGATTCAGACGACGACCACGACGATCAGCGAGCGTGACATCGCGACCCGCGCGGACACCTGTACCGGCACGGCCGTGCGGGCGCTGACCGTCAGCCGGATCGACCCGCGAAAAGGCCTGCGTGTGCTTCCCGACGTGGTTCGCCGACTGGTCGATACGGGCATCGACGTCACACTCGACATCGTGGGCCCAGCGGTCGGCCGCCCTGGAGAGGACGAACAGGCCGCGATCCTTGAGGACGCGCGTCGCCGTGGCGTCGACGGGCGAATTACCCTGTCGGGTGCAGTCCCGCTCGATCGATTGCTCCCGCGCTACGCGCGCTACGACCTGTTCGTCCTGCCGACTCTGGCGGGCGAAGGCATCCCGCGCGTGCTGCTCGAGGCGATGAGCGCAGGCTTGCCGATTGTGACGACTCGCGTGGCGGGAATACCGGGCCTCGTGACCCACGGGGTCAACGGATTGCTCGTCGATCGGCCGGCCGCAGATGCCGTCGCGCAGGCGATGGCACGCGTCGTCAAGGACTCGCATCTCAGGCAAGGGCTGATTGCGGGCGGGTACGCGACCGCGCGGACACACACGCTGGAGACGCAGGCGGCGAGGATGATGGAATCGGTTTCGAGCGGCCTTCACTTGGCGCTGCGCCAGCCAGTCGACCTTCCCGTCGGATGAGCGGGCAGGATCGCCGGCGTGTGAAGGTCTGTTTTGTGATCCCGTCGCTGGCCGGTGGCGGCGCCGAGCGCGTAGCCGTCCAGGTCCTGAATGCGCTCGATGGCGGGCGCTGGGATCGATCGATGTTTCTGTTCGAACGAAGCGGGCCGTACCTGGCCGACCTGTCACCCGCCATCAGGCTCGAGGTGGCGCCGGCGGGGTCGAGGCTCGGACGGTGGCGCGCACTCCGTCGCTTCGTCCGCAGCGAACGGCCCGAGGTCATCGTCGCGTTTCTGAGCTATCTGTCCGTGCTGACTGCCGCACGCGCGGCAGTCGTCGGCGCCAGGGTTGTTTTTGCCGTCGGGACGCCGATGTCCGCATTCCTGGCCGACGAGGACTATCGATGGTCCCGTCCGTGGAATCGTCGATTATTGACCGCCGCCATGCGCGTCGGTTGCAAGGCCGCGGATCTCATTGTCGCCACCTCGCGAGGCGTCGCCGATGAACTGGTCGCATCCTTCGGCGGCCGGCCGGGCCGCATGCGCGTCGTCAACAACCCGGTCGATGTCACGGCAGTCGCATCGGCCGCGCGGGAGCCGATCGACGAGATCGACGCCGCGCGTTGGCGGCCGCCAGTAATCGTCGCCGCGGGTCGCCTTGCGGAAGCGAAGAACTACCCATTGTTGATTGAGGCATTCGCGATACTCCGGCAGCGGCTGCCAGCGTCGCTCTTCATCCTGGGGCAGGGCGATCAGGAAGCGGCGGTGCGGGCGCTCATCGCCGACCGTGGTCTCGGTGGATGCGTCCACCTCTGTGGGTTCCGGCGGAATCCCTGGAGCTACATGGCGCGCGCCGACATCTTCGCGTTGACCTCGCGCTACGAGGGATTCGGCAACGTCCTGGTCGAGGCGATGGCCTGCGGTGTGCCAGTCGTGGCGACCGCCTCGCACGGCACGCGGGAGATCGTGACTTCCGGCGCCGACGGACTGCTGGTCGAGCACCACGAGCCGGAAGCGTTCGCCGCCGCACTGGCTCGCCTGCTGGACGACGCCGCGTTGCGGCGATGCATGGCGGAGACTGCAGGACGTCACGCGGAGCGGTGCCGGACCGAATCGGTGGCGCTCGCGTACGACCGTGTCCTGACCGAGGTGCTGGCGTGAAGGCCGTCCGGTGGGGGTTGGCGGCCACCGCCATCGCTGCGGTCTACGTGCTCTCGCCGCTGACGGTCTGGTTCACGCTCGCGATGGTCCCGATCGTCGTGCTGTCGTCGCGAGGGCTGGATCCGGACGAGCGGCGCTGGGTCATCGGACTGGCGGCGATCGCCGTGGCGCTCCGCGTGGCTGCCGTCGTCGGGCTCTTTCTGACGGCCGATCACTCACAGGTGCCGTTCGGGACATTCTTTGGCGACGAAGACTACTTCATCAAGCGGTCGCTCTGGCTGCGCAACGTCGCGCTGGGCATTCCGGTGCACGCGTTCGATCTGGAATACGCGTTCGAACCCAACGGCCGGTCCAGCTATCTGTACCTGCTGGCGTTCATACAGACGTTGGTCGGGCCGGCGCCCTATGGGCTGCACCTGTTGAGCATTGTGTTCTATCTGTTTGCGGTTCTGCTGTTCTATCGGACGATGCGCGTCACGCTTGGCCGGATGCCTGCGCTCTTCGGTCTCGCGGTACTGCTGTTCCTTCCGAGCCTGTTCGCCTGGTCGGTGGCGGTGTTGAAGGAGCCGCTGTTCGTGCTTATCAACGCGCTGAGCCTGATGGCGGCGGTCGACCTCGCACGCGCGCCATCGCTCGGCCGGCGGGCGCTCGCGGTCGTTGGAATCGTCGTGCTGGCTGCGGTTCTGGAGAGTGTGCGGCCGGGGGGCGCGGCGCTCACGCTCGTGGGGCTTGCCGTCGGCTTGGCGATCGCGTACGTCGCCGTCAGGCCCAGGCTGATTCTGGCGGCGTTGATCGCGATGCCGCTTCTGGTGGCAGCGATATTGAGCCGTCCTGACGTTCAGCTCAGAGCCTACGCGGCCGTTCAAAGCGCCGCGCGGCAGCACTGGGGCGCCGTCGTCGTATCACGAGGCTACGGGTATCGACTGCTGGACGACCGTTTCTACCGCGACTTGAACGAGGCGTCGAGCCTGGAATTCACCGAAACGGCGCGCTTTCTCGTGCGCGGGATCGGCGCGTACCTGACGATCCCGCGGCCTTGGGATGCGCAGTCACGCGCAACCGCCGCGTACATCCCGGAGCAGATGATCTGGTATCTCCTCGCGGCGCTGGCGCCGGTCGGCATGCTGTTCGGGTTTCGTCGAGATCCGATCGTGACGGGGCTGCTGATCGCCTATGCCATGCTGATTGCCGGCGCATCGGCATTCACCGACGGCAACGTCGGCACGCTGGTTCGCCATCGTGGTCTCGTGCTGCCGTACCTCGTGTGGCTGAGCGGCGTTGGTGCGTGCGAGTTGATCGCCGCGATCGGCCGCCAGCCGGTCCCGCCGTTGCTGACAGGTCTGCCCCGCCAGCGGGGAATGAGGTCCGCGTGACGCTGATCGACGAGCGCGGTCGCATTGCCGGCCGCTTCAATGTGGTAGATGCGGCCGCGGCGTGCGTCCTTCTGCTGCTGGTGCCGCTGGGCATCGGCGCGTATGTGCTCTTCCGCACCCCCACGCCGACGCTGACGAGGGTCGTGCCGGCGACGCTGATTGAAGGGCCGGACCAACGTCTCGAGATCGACGGCGCGAACCTCAGACCGTTCATGCGCGTGTCGTTCGACACCGTGCCTGCCAAGTCGTTTCTTCTTGGCAGCACGAAGTACGCACTCGTAGATGTGCCCGACTTGAAGCCGGGCGCCTACGACGTCGTTCTCTACGATTACATGCGAGAGGTGGCGCGGCTGCCGAGAGCGGTCACCGTCGCGCCGATGGCCACGGACGTTGAGCTCGAAGTCACAGGCGCCTTCAAGGCGCCGCCGGAAACCTTCGTTTCGCAGGTCAAGGCGGGCGACAAGTTTCCAACCGCCGCGCACCCAATCGCCGAGGTGGTCGCCGTCGGTGGAGCCGGCCCCGGAGATCTGCGTCTGCGAGTGGGCGACGACACGATCACCGTGCCGCTGAGCCGCCGCGATCTGGCCGCGACGCTGCTCGTCAGGTGCGCTACGGTGAGGGCGGCCGACGGCATCGCACGATGCCTCGTTCCGGCCGGCGATCGCCAGGTTGTTGTGGCCCCCGACGCATTGCTGACGCTCGACACGCCGGACGGCGCGGTGCTGTTCCAGATGGTGACCGCGCGGGCCCCGAAACCGCCGGCGGGGCGGAACCGGTAACGTGGAACACCGCGCATTCGGGTGGTGGCGGCTTGCGGAGATGGTCACCGCGCGCCTCGCCTTGCCCAGGACCGACATCGCCGAGGCCGACCGGGAAGTGGAGGCGCTCTTCCGCGCCAGCTGGCTGTGGCGCCGTGGAGACGCCTTTGTCGCGGCGCTGCACGAGGCCTGGCGCGATTCCCGGTCCCGCCGCGTGATTCGATGGATAGCGGCCCGCTGATGGTGGAAGCGCCCATTCGCGTGCTGGCGTTTTCGCCGATTCCTGAGGAGGGCGCGGGATGCCGGTTTCGCATTGCGCAGTTCGTTCCCTTCCTGCGTTCGGCGGGAATCGAGGTCACGCTCCGATCGCTCTTCGACACCGATTTCTTCCGTCTCGTCTACCGGCCGGGCCGCTATCTATACAAGGCGCTGTCGTTTGCCGGACTGTCCATCAAGCGGCTCGACTCGCTGCGCGACGCCTCGGACTTCGACGTCATCCTCATCTATCGCGAAATGTTCCCGATCGGTCCGGCAATCATCGAGCGCCTGCTGGCCATGCGCGGACGGCCACCGGTCGTCTTCGATTTCGACGACGCCATTTTTCTGCCGAGCGTGAGCGACGCGAACCGTTTCATCAGCGCGCTGAAGGCGCCTGGCAAAGTGGCGTCGATCATCCGTCACAGCGATCAGGTGATCGCCGGCAACGAGTATCTTGCCGCGTACGCCCGGCGGTTCAACGATGCGGTCACCGTCATTCCGACGTGCGTTGACACGACGCGGTTCGTGCCGGCGGCGGCCAGGTCGAACAACGGCGGCGGACCGCCTCGCGAACCGGTCGTCGGCTGGATCGGCAGCCCGACGACCGCGCCCTACGTCCGCGGCCTGACGAACGTGCTGCAGCGCGTCCGACAGCAGCATCCGTTCGTGCTGCGCATCAGCGGTGCCGGTGAATCACTGGAGGTGCCGGGGGTTGCGACGGAACAGCCGCAATGGGCGCTCGGTGACGAAGTGCGGCTCTTCAACACCTGCGACGTCGGGGTCTACCCGCTGGTCGACGACGAGTGGTCGAGGGGGAAGTGCGGATTCAAGGCGATTGAGTTCATGGCGTGCGGCGTCCCGGTGGTCGCAGCGGCGGTCGGCGTGAACCGGGAGATCGTCGAAGACGGCGTCAACGGCTTCCTCGCCTCGACCGAGGACGAATGGGTGGAAAAGCTCGGGCGGCTGCTCGCCGATCGCGAGCTCAGACGGCGTTTTGGAGAAGCCGGCCGGCGCACGATCGAGGAGCGGTATTCGCTGCGCGTCCACGCGCCGGCGCTCGCGGACATTCTGCGCCGGGTCGCCGATCGCCCGCAGCGAGCCACGACAGCATGAGCGACCGATCGATGACCTCGTGGCGATCCAGCCCTGCGTCGGTGTCCGTCGTGATCGCCGTCTACAATGCCGCGCGGTCGCTCGAGCCGCTGCTCGAGCGGCTGGCCACCAGCCTCGAGCGCGCCGCCGTCCGATTCGAGGTGATCCTGGTGAACGACGGCAGCCGCGACGACAGCTGGTCGCTGATCGAGCGCTGCGCCGCCCTGCGACCCTGGCTGATCGGAATCGATCTGTCGCGCAACTTCGGCCAGCACAATGCGCTGCTGTGCGGCGTCCGCGCAGCGCGCCACGACGTCATCGTCACGATGGATGACGACCTGCAGAATCCGCCGGAGGAAATCCAGAGGCTCCTGGCGAGACTCGACGAGGGGCTCGACGTTGTCTACGGATCGCCCGAGCAGGAGCAGCACGGCCTCTGGCGCGACATGGCGTCGCAGACGACGAAGCTGGTGCTCGGCGGCGTGCTCGGCGCATCGACCGCGCGGCAGGTGTCGGGATTTCGAGCGTTCCGAAGCGAGGTCCGCGACGCGTTCCGCGACTATAGCGGCCCGTCGGTCAATCTCGATGTGCTGCTGACGTGGGCCACGACAAAGTTCGGCGCCGTCAGGCTTCGGCACGAGCCGCGTCAATTCGGTGAATCGAACTACACCTTCGGGAAACTCGCATCACATGCACTCAACATGCTGACCGGATTCAGCACGCTGCCTCTCCAGATCGCGAGCATCCTGGGATTCGCCCTGACAGCGTTCGGGCTGCTTCTGCTGATATTCGTCATCGGCAGGTACCTGATTCAGGGAGTTCTCGTTCCCGGGTTCGCCTTTCTCGCCTGCGTGATCGTCATCTTCTCCGGTGCTCAGTTGTTCACGCTGGGCGTTATTGGCGAGTACCTGGCCAGAATGCATTTCCGAATCATGCGGAAGCCAAGCTATTCGGTCCGGCGTGCCGTGGGCGCAGACCAGTCGGGGTTTCGATGAACGAGACGGACCCGACGACCGCCGTCTGCGAGCGGCTCGACTGGGATTCCGCATTCTTCGGCCATCGGATCGCCAGGTTTCGGAAGCCGCGGTGTCTGCGGGAGGATGCGGCGGCGCTCCTGGATGAGTGCGCGACGCAAGGCATCGACTGCGCGTACATCCTGGCCGACACGGCTGACACCGAGAGCATTGCGGTGCTCCAGGAGACACGCGCCTATCTTGCCGACGTCCGCGTGACCTTCGGGGCACGCCTCGACGGAAGTCATGACGAGCCGGTCACGTCCGTCGTCCGGCGGGCCGTGGACGCTGACATTCCCGAGCTGATGCGCATCGCGTCGGTCAGTCATCGCGACACGAGGTTCTACGCCGACCACCGGTTCGATCGAGCCCGCTGCAATCATCTCTACGAAGTCTGGATTGAGAACAGTTGCCGTGGTTACGCGGATGCGGTGTTCGTGGCCGATGGGGACAACGGCCAGCCGTCGGGCTACGTCACATGTCATAAGGACGACTCGGGGCGCGGCCACATCGGCCTGTTCGCGGTGGATCGAAGGGACCAGGGCCGCGGGTACGGGAAGGCGCTGCTCAACGCGGCAGCGACGTGGTTCGGCACCAACGGCGTCAGCGAGATGACCGTCGCGACGCAATTGCGCAACGTGCGCACGCTGCAGTTCTACAGCGGCGCGGGGCTTCTCATTCGAAGCGTCGGGTTCTGGTTTCATCTGTGGCCGGCGGATCGCGTTGGCGACAACACGTGAAAGTTCAGGGATGGTCGCGTGTCGACGGGTATCTGACGGCCGCGCTGGGCCTGGCCGCGTTCCTGTTCGCGACCTGGTACCTGCCGGAGTATCGAGCGGCCGGAGGCGTGCCGCAGTTCTACCAGGATCAGTTCGGGCCCGCCGTGATGCTGGCGTGCGGACGCGGATTCGTGAACGTCGATTCGGGCAGCGTGCCGGCGTTCGACGACTTTCTGCACCAGCGGACCGCCACCCTGCGTTGCGAGGACCTGCCTGCGGCGATCCGGCCCGTCTCGCTCAGTGGATTCCACGGCTC
>AR_comb_assmDRAFT_10054250_pt1 | contig 16838 bp, 13 predicted proteins | sample ArasoioldDNA_FD_10543 | JGI IMG/M metagenome (IMG submission 10543) | reverse complement strand
GATGCGTAAAGAAGTTCATACAAAGAGCTTGACAACAGTGGCTACATAGAAGGGTTTTGTCTCCAGGGCCCAGGAGTCACCCAAACGATCGTAGCGGGAGTTGACGAACACCCGCCAATGCGTATCATCCAGGTGGGGATAATCGGCACGGTAGTAATACCCGGGCCAGCGGGTTTCCCGGCGATACAGGAGGTGCCGCATATGGGCCTCACCCACCCAGGTACGGTGCCAGAGTTCCCAGCAGCGCAGCAGTTCGTGGAGGTCGCGCGCCCCCAGGTGTTGCAGGTCAGCGCGCAGCATCTGGATCAGCTCGATCCCGCGTTGCAGCATCGGGCCATTCGTGGTGTACCATGCCGACGTCCCGGCGGCGTACTCATCCATGATTTTCTGCAAGCGCACAAGCCCTTGTTTGGGCGTGAGGTAGTGGGGATTGATCTCCTCAGCCGTCGAGGCCCCCTTGTATGTCTCGAACGTCTCCAGTGGTGCCCAGATCGTTGCCTGGTATTGCTGGACGGTGTCCGGGGGCAGCGTCGGCACGGCCGGGTGGTCATGCACGTATTGCACTGCCGCTTTGGCTGCCAGCCGACCCTCGGTGAACGATCCAGAGGAGAACTTGTGCGGCGCCGCGCCTACTCCATCCCCGGCCGCAAAGAGGCCCTGGATGGTGGTCATCTTGTTGTACCCCCAGAAATACTCCGGTGGCGCAAGATCCGCCGGGCCACTGACCCAGGCCCCGGCTTCGCCCGAATGCGAGCCCATAATATAGGGCTCCGCCAGGACAACCTCGGAGGGCGTCACTTCCGGGGCAATATTCTGCGCTGCCCAGGTCATGGCTTGCGCAATGGTCATATCCAGGAAATCTTCCCAGGCCTCTTCTCGCACCTTCTGGAGCTTTGCCGGGTCACCGCCGGACAACTGCTGCATGGCTTCCTCAGTATGCATATACATGGGGCCGAGTCCCGCCTGTATATCTAGGAACATCTGATGGTTCCGCAAGGGTGTCGGAGTAGGAACGGCCATGCCATAGGGCGCATACTTCTGCAACTCGTCGGCGCGCGTCACCGTGTAGTCTTCTCCCATGGCGTTGGTCACCCGCGCATGGAAGTACTGGAACCACATGCCTACCGGGCCATAGCCATCCTTAAAACGGGTCGGCACGAAGCGGTGCTCCATCTGCGTCATCTCGGTACCAATTGGGATCATCAGGCCATAGGCCGAGCCGGTGGAAAACACCGAATACCAGGTGCGCCCGAGACCTTCTGCCGTGGAACGTGGCCGGAACACGTTCGAGGCACCGCCTGCGGTGATGATGACAGCCTTCGCTTTGAAGATGTAGCAGGTGTTGGCACGCACCCCAAAGCCGATGGCCCCGGCAATGCGCCCAGCGTGCTCGGCATCAGTCAGGAGATGGGTTATGGCGACCCGTTCATACAGGTTCGCCTCTCCCAGGGCCTTGCGGGCCGGTTCAGCGGTGATGGGCTTGATGGATTCGCCATGGATAGGAATCTGCCAGCGCCCAATGCGTTCGTATGTGCCGTTGTCCTTTTTCCAGATGGGCAAGCCCCACGCTTCCAGCAGATGCACGGAGGCGTCCACGTGGCGACCGACGTCATATACCAGATCCTCACGCGCCAGGCCCATCATGTCATTGACCACGTACTTGACAAAGTCGGCCGGCGTATTCCAGCCATAGCGCTGCCCCAGGTAGCAGTTAATGGCGGAAAGCCCTTCGCCGGTGGCGCCACTGCGCTCGATGACGGCCTTGTCGACCAGCACCACCCGCATATCCTTGCCCCAGTATTTGGCTTCAAAGGCGGCGCCGCAGCCAGCCATGCCACCACCGATAATCAAAATATCGCACTCGACTGTGTGCGTGTTGGGTGCTGCAATCGTGCCTCTTGCCTTTATGGTCTAACGAGGGTTGAGTGTGGGTAAGCTGTCCACGCCAAGCCACAGGGAATCGCCCGCCAGCACCTGCGTACGCAAATCCTGCACCGGATCCTCAGTGAAATCGGTGTATGGGATACTCGACCCGACCGGGGTCGAACGGGACGGATAGGTAAACTGCAGTTCACGCCCATCGCGGAAGCGCACGGTCCAATGCAGCCCCTGCTCGACTCGTGTGGGTTGTACGCTGGCGCCCAAGGGCACAAAGTCGGCATAGCCCCGCACCCCTATCGCATCCTGCGGGCAGAGCTTGACACAAGCGTAGCATTCGGAACACATCTCCGGCTCCCGATTCAACCCCTTGTTGAGTGCCGGATGCAAGATCATCAGGTCATTGGGGCAAATATAGACGCATAATGGGCCCTGCCGGACGCCAGCGCAGGCATTACACGCGTTGGGGTCAACATATGTGGGCATCGCTGCCTCCACCATCTCAGGTTGTCTACCGCCCATCGTATCACGGCTCGCATGCCCTGGTCGCCAGTGACGTGCATCGATTTTACCTTTTAGAGTTCTTCTTCGCCCGGTGGCGCATTGTCATGGGCATCCAACCAGTGTACTGCGTTCTGTAAATCTTCGACCGTGAGCTGCCCATGCTCGTAGAGCCATCTGCCATGGTAGTAGAAGGCATCGGGACTCAACAAGTACTGTGGCTCCTCCTGGCCAGGGCGTGTCCGCCGCACAACATGTGAACGAAACTGCGGGCATTCTTGCAGCCAGGCAAAGAGGTAGTGCACATAGACATCGTCATCTGACATAGAGACTCCTTGCACATTGGCCCAACGGCAGGGCAACGGTGACCAGCACGCATACAAGTCGGTTACGAACGCGGGCCGGCCCTCTATCTCTCACTTTACCGACCCTGCCAATACCACCTGAAAAGTTAGTGGCTTCACCCCACGCACCACCCATAAACATTTGGTAGTAGCCACAGCGCACACGCCTGTCATCGTCGTCTCCTGAGTCTGACAAGCACTATGCCGGGCTACGAGCGCCAATGGGGGCGGTTGGGCTTCTCGGCGGAGTACCGTGCGGCTTGCCTGATCATCTCTGGACATAACCCTCACCGCTAGCATCATCGTATGGGACAACAAGCATATTGTCAATTATAACTAACATATTGTATCTTTGATTTGCTTGTCCCTTCACGAGTCATCGATTGCGCTATGGAGGAGTTGGCGCAGGGGGACATGGCCATGCTCTTTTCTCCAACGCACCATGGCGTCCTGAACTGCACTGCAGCGAGCTCAAATTTTTCGTCAACAATACTTGATATTATGATATACATAGTGGACGAAGCTCTTAAATAGAGAAGCGCTAGCCAGAATTACCGCCGTAGAGAATGCCAGATATGAGGATGCGTCAACATGCCATGGGAGGAACGCCAACATGAGTGAGACCACCATTGTCTGTGAGCCGAATGGGCCATACTGCGTTTCAGGGACCTTCATCGTGAAAGATGCGCAGGGGAGTGAGGTCGATTGCGTTGGACAAGATACCGTGTATCTGTGCCGCTGTGGTTATTCAACCAATAAGCCCTTCTGTGATGGCAGCCATGAGGAGAGAGGGTTTGTGGGCTGATGTCTCACAACGCTACGACCGCCTTCGAAGCATCAATTGCAGACAGTGGCACAGACCTGTGAGAAACGTTTCACAATGAGATGCAGCACATGACGGATGGTGCCCACTGCGCTAAAGCGACCTTTTCCAGCGGCTGCTTCTGGTGCCTGCAGCCGCCGTTTGACACCCTGGATGGGGTCGTCGCCACGGTTGTTGGCTATACGGGGGGCCGTAAGACACATCCATCCCACGAGGACGTCACTGCCGGCCGTACGGGCCATGCGTTGGCTGTGCAGGTGCTCTACGATCCACGGCGGCTGCCGTATAGTCAACTACTGGACGTCTTCTGGCACAACATCGATCCTACCGTCCCCAACCGGCAATTCTGCGCCAAAGGGGCGCAATATCGCGCTATCATCTTTTACCACGACGAGACCCAAAAGCGCGTAGCCGAGGCATCGAAACAGGCACTGGCAGAGTCCCACCGATTTGCCGAACGTATCGTCACCAGGATCTCGCCCCTGGGGGTGTTTTACCAGGCAGAAGCATGCCACCAGCGCTTCTATCGCACGCATCCGCAGTGCTATAGGCTCTGCCGGGCCTCCTGCGGCCGTGAGCAGCGGCTCCTGGAGCTGTGGGGAGAACCACTGCACCACCGTGGCAGGCGTTGACGTGCTGTCAGCACGTAGACGTGATGTTGCCGTGGAGGAACATCATGTCTGAGTCTCCATCGTCGAGCGTCTCCAATGGCCGACGCTATATACTGTGAGCCTCCGTGTCACCGCATGGCTCATAGATGGCATGCGTCACGCGTCTCTGGGATAGGGCGCGGACGCTTTTCGATTACCCTGACCTTACGAGACATGGTACAACCTGTACAAGGAGAGTGTCGCTGTGACGAGAAATATTTTTCAGGCTGCCCTCGAGATGCTGGACGGGGGAGGGAACGCCGCATTGGTAACCATCGTGTCTGCAGAGGGATTCGTCCCCATATCTGCCACGAGCAAGCTTCTAGTCACGTCAACTGGCACACTCATGGGGCGGTCAGGTAGTGATATCCTGGACGCAGATATCCGTGCGGAAGCACAGCGGATCATGGCACAAGGCCCTCATAGTTCCAGGCAGTTCTGCGTGTTAGACAAAGACGCTGTGGCCAGCGGATGGTATCGTGCGTGGACGGCTGAACTGCTCATCGAGCCCCTCCAAGAACAAGGGGACGAGATCTTACGCACGCTCGTTGCCCTGGAGGACACAGGACATCGGGGCACGCTCGTGACCATCCTCACGGAGCATCCGCAGTATCCCGCGGGGCAACGTAAGCTCCTGGTGTGTGACGACGGCACGATGGTGGGTGGGCCGGGTGATGTGCGGCTCGAAGCGCTAGTGAAGCAACACGGACAGAAGGTGTTGCTCGGGGAACAGGGTATTGTCGAGGACTACCACACTGAGGATGGCAGCACGTTGCGGCTTTTGCTGGAGCCGATACTGCCCACACCAATGTTGTCGGTGTTTGGTGGGGGGCATATTGTCTCGCCTCTGGTGCGTGCCGCAGCCCTGGCCGGTTTCAGAGTCCGCGTCATCGATGACGACCCGACCTTTATCAACCAGGAACGCTTTCCAGACGCTGACGCTACTATCGTTATGGCGTTCCAGCGTGTGGGGGAAATGTTCGACTTTGGCCAGGACGATTATGTCGTGCTGATGACCCGGGGCCATGCGCATGACCATACCATCCTGGAGCAGATCTATGATTGTCCAGCCCGCTACCTGGGCATGCTCGGCAGCAAGCCCAGGATTGCCAAGATCTGGCAACATCTCGAAGCCAGGGGCGTAGCGCGGGAGTGGCTGGATCGGGTGCATGCACCGATTGGCCTCAACATTCATGCCCGGTCTCCCGAGGAGATCGCCGTCAGTATCCTGGCAGAACTCATCCAGGTGCGGCGCACCAGCCCTGTCGTGATTTCCCCACGGAAGCCCCGGCACTCCTACCGACAGCCTGACGCACCTGCCAGGGCGTAGGCTGCTCTTGACCCTGCCCTATGGTCTCCGGTAGTCTGCCAGTATAAGCAGACGTGGCACGAGCATGCACAGGAAAGGAACATCTCATGATTCAGCAACGACCTTTTGGACGTACCGGACATATGAGTACAGTTACGCTCTTTGGCGCAGCGGCGCTCAGCCGCGCCACCCAGGCAGAGGCGGACCGTGTGCTCGACATCCTTCTTGAATACGGCGTCAATCATATCGACGTCGCGGCCCGCTATGGGGACGCCGAATTGCGCATTGGCCCATGGATGGCGCGGCATCGCCAGGATTTCTTCCTCGCCACCAAGACCGGCAAGCGCCTCTATCAGGACGCGCGTGACGAGATCCATCGCTCGCTCGAACGCCTGCGGGTCGATGCAGTTGACTTGATTCAGTTGCACGCCCTGTTTCACCCCGATGACTGGGACCTGGCGATGGGGCCTGGAGGGGCTCTGGAAGCGGCGATTGAAGCACGGGAGCAGGGCCTCGTGGGCTTCATCGGGGTCACGGGGCATGGCTGGACGATTGCCGCCATGCATAAGCGCAGCCTGGAGCGGTTCGACTTTGATTCCATTCTCCTGCCCTACAATTACATCATGCACCAGAACGAGCACTATCGTGAGGATTTCGATGCGGTGGTGCGACTCTGTCAGGAACGCCAGGTAGCTGTGCAGACCATCAAAGCCATTGCGCGGGGGCCGTGGGCCACGACTGAGAAAGCGCGTAATACCTGGTACCAGCCCCTGGAAGAACAGGCGGACATGGACCGAGCCGTGCACTGGGTGATCGGCCGGCCTGGGATTTTTCTCAACACCGCTGGGGATATCCAGTTACTACCGAAGATACTGGACGCAGCCAGCCGCTATGACACTCGGCCAAGTGACGACGCTATGACGGCCATGCTGGAGAAGCAGTGTATGACGACGCTCTTCGGGCTTGGCCCCTCGAGCATCCGCTAGCGCACAGCAAGGAGAAGGGTATGGCGAACACTAAAGTCTTGATGACAGGCGCGGCAGGGTACATCGCCAGCCAGCTCCTGCCAACCTTCCGGGCCCAATACGATCTCGTCCTGGTTGATGTCACGCAGAAGAATCGCCAGGGCGAGGAGGTCAAGGACATCATGGTGCTTGACCTGATCGACCCCGACAGAGATAAGTATGCCCGGTACTTTGAGGGTGTGGATGCAGTGGTGCATCTCGGCTACAAACGCCGCAGCGGTCCGAACCCCCTGGACCACTTTTTCGACGAGAAGCAAAACGTCGAGATGGCGTATAACGTCTTCAGGACGGCCTATGACGCTGGCGTCAGCCGCGTCATCATGGCCAGCTCCAACCACGCCGCCGACTGGTATGAGCATGCCCTGATTCACCAGCGCGCCATGGAAGTCTTAGAGCCCTATAAGTTACCCCTATCAGATAACTTCTATGGCTGGGCCAAAGCGACGTATGAGCACATGGGGTTTTTGTTTGCCTGCGGCGGCATGGATTTCCGTGACGCCAGCGGTCGGGAACAGCATACGGGCGGCAATCTCGGCTCGGCCCGCAAGCTGGGCGTGGTGATGGTACGCATTGGCGCCCCTCGTGAACTCGATATCAGCCTGTACCAGGGCGACCCTATGACCTACAAACGCGACCTGGGAGCCTACATCAGTCCGCGCGACCTCACGCAGCTCTTTCGCAAAGCCATCGACACCCCCCATATCGAGAACGAACATGGTGTCCCCTGGCAAGTAGTGTATGGCATTAGTAATAACACCCGCGCTTTCTGGTCGCTGGCCAATGCCCGCAAGGTGCTGGGCTACGAGCCGGAGGATGACTCAGAAGTCAAATTCGCCAAAGACATTCAGGGGTTTCTGGTTGGCGACGGGGCGACCGGCGGGCTCGGCAGAGTCGGGAGGTAAGGGATAAGAGGGTGATGACTGTGGCTCCTGTTGACCACGCTGCGTATCGTTGTGCTTCCGGCCAACAGGAGCCTGGAATCTCTGCGTGGAGATGATGGTACACGCACGTGAAATCTGCACGTCAGGTTTGCGTCTTCCTGCTGGGTCTTGCCCCATCTCACTGTTATCAGGAGCGGTGTGAGGCTCTCCTCGCAGCGCCACTCGAGGTGATTGTCCTGTGACGCAGGATGCAGCCTGGGCTTGGCACGGTGTAGGCACCTACCAGATGCGGAGGAGATGGGCTAGGCCAATAGCCGTCATAGCCTCGCAAAGCCACTGGCCCCCCTTGACAGCCTGGCGCAGTGCAGTATGCTCCTGCCTATGATGTGCTCCACAGCCTGTCAAGCATTGGTGCAGGAATAGTATGCTTGCTCCATCCTTCGCCGTTTCCCCTACTGATGACATAGCCCTGTTTGGGCATGATCCGACACCGCGCCTGGTCGCTGTGCAGTCATTGCCTCCCAGCGAGGAGAAAGGGCACGCGATGATGCGCGTGTATCAGCGCCATACGACAGGCGCTGATCTGCATACTGAGGACGTCCCCTTCTACCCCTTCTTCTTTCTGACTGACATTCGTTTGCTGCATGGCTTTCCACGCGACAAGTTTCGCTGCAAAACGCTTTGTGGAAGCAATGCGTACCGCTATCTCGTCGTGTTCACCACCTGGCAGACGCACTGGGACGCTGTCAGCCATATTACGAAGGTGACAGGGACGAAGGATGACACGCCCGAGCAGCTGTACCTCATCCCCAACCCGGCCCAGCAGTATTTGATGCAAACGGGGCGTACGCTGTTCAAAGCGATGACCTTTGATGAGGTGCATCGCCTGCAACTCGATATTGAAGTCTATACCGCCGGGACATTTCCTCATGCGCAGCGTGCCGAGGATCGGATTATTCTCATTGCCCTCTCTGATAATCGCGGTTGGCACCGCATCCTCGATGGACGCCAGAACTCTGAACAGGCCATGCTGGCTGAGTTGGTCCGCCTGCTGCGGGAACGTGACCCAGACGTCATCGAAGGTCACAACATTTACGCCTTTGACCTCGCCTACCTCATGGCACGTTGCGAGCGCTATGGTGTGCCCTTTGCCATAGGCCGCGACGGGGCAATGCCACGTACTTTTACGGCCAGTATGCGATTTGCGGAGCGCACGGTAGATTTCCCTGCTCTGGACATCGCGGGTCGACACGTCATCGACACCTACTTGCAGGTGCTCGCCTTCGATGTGTTTAAACGCGACCTACCAGACTACACACTCAAAACTGCGGCACGTTACTTTGGCCTGGCACCGGCGCAGCGCACATACATCGAAGGCCGAGACATCGCCCGCGTGTGGCGGGAAGCCCCGGAGCGGCTCATAGCCTATGCCCGGGATGATGTGCTCGAAACCGAGCGCCTGGCACGGCACCTCTCGGGCTCGACGTTCTACCTCACCCAGATGCTTCCCATGCCCTACGGGCAGGTGGCACGCACCGGCCCGGCGGCCAAGATCGAAGCGCTGTTCGTGCGGGAGTATGTGAGACGCAAACACAGCCTGCCGCACCGTGCGGCCGGCACTCAGATGGCCGGTGGGTATACGGATGTCTTCGTCACGGGGGTGGTCGGGCCAATTGTCTATGCCGACGTCGAGAGTTTGTATCCCTCCATCATGCTGACGAACGACATCCGTCCCAGGACGGACGAATTGCGGTTGTTCCAGACGTTTTTACAGCGCCTGACGGATCTCAGATTAGACACTAAGCGCTGCATGCAAGCCGCCGTAACGTCTGAGGCTCGCAGCACCCTTGATGCCCAGCAGAGCTCCTACAAAATTCTCATTAACAGCTTTTACGGCCAGTTAGGCTTTCGCCATGCGCTGTTTAGTGACTTCGAGGCCGCCGATCGTGTCGCCACGACCGGCCAGGCGATTCTGCGGCAGATCATGGCGGCCATTCGGCAAGCAGGGGGCACCGTTGTTGAGGTAGATACAGATGGTGTCTTGTTCATGCCCCCAGACACAGTGCGGAGTGAGGCAGAGGAGCGTGCCTTCGTGCAGCGCCTGCATACGGGCCTGCCGCCCGGTATCCGCCTGGGGTACGAGGGGCGCTTTCGGAAAATGTTGTCGTACAAAATGAAAAATTATGCGTTGCTGACCTATGAGGGGACGCTCCACTCCAAAGGCTCTGCTCTCGTCTCGCGCTCCACCGAGCCTTTTGGTAAGCGCTGGATGCTCGCGGTCATTGCCTTACTTCTGGAGGAAGATATCCAGGGCTTACATGACCTGTATATAGCAACATATATGCGCATCGTGCAGCACGACTGGCAGGTGGAGGATTTTGCCCGGACCGAAACATTGAAAGCGGCCGTTGAGCACTATCAGGCAGACGTCGCCAGCGGCCGCCGCAGCAAAGCTGCGGCTTATGAACTGGCCATGGCGCGTGCACGCGACACAGGGCAACCGGTGCGCAAAGGTGACCGCATCACGTACTATATTGCCGGCACTTCTGCCACGGTGACGACCTTTGATAACGCCCGCCTGGCAGACGCCTGGGACCCGGCCTTGCCGGATGAGAACACGGCCTATTATCTGAAACGCCTCGACGAATGTGCGCGCCGCTTCGCCCCATTCTTTACAGCCCAGGACTTCGCCCGGGTGTTCGCGCCTGAGGACCTTTTCGGCTTTTCGCCGGCGGGTATCCGCGTGCAGACCACTCTACGACAGGGCAGCACGACGTAGCACTAGGTGCTTGAGTTGGCCTAGCCGTTGCTTGAGTTGGCCTAGCCGTCTATCCGTCAGGAGCGGGAGTTCGATAGTGCAGGTCGTGCCGCGGCCAGGGGTACTGGCAACCTTGAGTTCCCCGCCATGTCCTTTGATGATGCCGTAAGACAGGCTCAGTCCCAGGCCAGCGCTTTTCTCCTTCGTAGTATAGAAGGGATCAAAGATGCGAGGTAAGCGCTCGGCAGCGATACCGGGTCCGGTGTCGGTGGTCTCGATCCACAGCTTGTCGTGATCGGCTGCCGTGGTGACGAGCAGTTGCCTCTTCCCCTGCTGCTCCGCCATGGCCTGGTAGGCGTTGGTGAACACATGGACCAATACCTGCTGCAGTTGGTGTCTATCGACCATGGTCTCGGGGAGGTCGTCGGCAAGGTGCTTGACCACGGTAATGTTGTGGACCTTGAATTGGTATGCCAACAGATCAAGGGTCTTGAGGCAGACGGTATTGACATTGACATACGTTTTTTCCGGCTGCCGTTGGCGTGCAAAACTGAGGAGGTGTGCGACCATTTCGTGACTACGCTGCGCCTCCTGCCTGATCTTCTCGAGTCCAGAGCGCACTTCAGGGGCACAGACATGCGAGGTAAGGAGGGATTCGGCGTATGCCAGGATCAAGCCGAGTGGATGGTTGAGTTCGTGGGTCACACCCGCGATGAGTTCGCCTAGGGCCACGAACTTCTCAGTCTGCATGAACTGTTCGTGAGCGGACCGGAGTTCGGTCAGGGAGCGGTGTAATTGTCTATTGGTCTCCTCCAGAGCCTGGGTACGCTCGGCAACCCGATTTTCGAGATCCTGTTTGCAGGCCTGGAGTTCCCGCTGCAGGGACACTTTTTCTAGGGCTCGCTCGATGGAAACCTGCAATATCGCGATGTCAAATGGCTTCCCAATATAGTCGTAGGCCCCATCGCGTATGGCTTCAATGGTTGAGGCGGTTGAGGTGTAACCAGAGATAACGATAACTGGGGTTTCAGGGGCCTGCGCAGCCATATACTCCATGGCCTTAAACCCATCGATCTCGTGCATCATCAGGTCGGTAACGACCACGTCAAAGCTGGCATGCCGCAGACATTCTATCCCGTCGCGACCGTCCACGGCAGTAGTGACGGTATAGCCCGCCCGGCTCAACAGAATCTGCAAGTTGTTCCGGAGGCGTGTTTCATCCTCGATAATCAGAATACTGCCTGCCCCCATATGTATTGATTCCTTGTGTCCTCAGGCAGGTTGCCCAGCGCGTCCATATGCTCTTGTACCGTGTGTGTAGGGTCTGTGGCCAAGACGAGACGAAACACGGAGCCTTTCCCGGGCTGGCTTTCCACCTCGATCGATCCACCATAGCCGGCGATGATATTGTACGATACCGCGAGACCAAGACCCATTCCCGTACCATCCTGCTTCGTAGAAAAGAACGGCTCAAAGACGAGGTTACGGTGGGATTCAGGGATCCCCACGCCCTCATCGAGCACACTGATGGTTACTCCCCCCGACCATGGCGCCGTTTTGATACAGAGGGTCCCTCCTGTCGGCATAGCCTCCTGGGCGTTTTTGACGAGGTTGAGGAGTACCTGTGTAAGGTGATCGCGAGACATCTGGATCACCGGCAGCTCAGGGTCTAATTCTAGTACGACCCGACTATTATGGGCGAGGAGATCATGCTCGACAAATTTGATGAGGTTCTGAATCACCTGGTTGACCTGGAGGGCGGTGGGATTGCTATGGGGGCGAGCAAAATCGAGCAGGTGTCGAATGGTGCGGGCAATCCGGTCGATCTCCTCTTCAATGACCACCAACTCCTCTTTGGTAGGATCGCTCCAAGCTATTTTCTCATTGAGAATCTGGAATGAGGTCTTGACAATAGCCAGGGGGTTGTTGACTTCGTGGGCCACCTTTGCCGCTAACTTCCCGACAGCCGCCAGCTTCTCATGCTGGATGAGCTGGTCTTGCGTCGCTTTGAGTAACTCGTTGGTCTGCTCCAGGCGTTGTTTCTCTGCGTCCAGACGGGTGACATGCAGCCGGAGCGCCTCCCGCATCGCTTCGAAGCGCTGCGCCAGGAAGCCGATTTCACCGCCGGCGGTCACGGCCATAGCATGGTGGTAATTCCCTTTGGCGACTTCAGTGACGCCGGTGACGAGTTGCTGGATCGGCTTGGAGAGTCGCGTCGCCAGAAAGATCGCTCCCCCTGTACCCAGCAGCAGTGCCACGAGGCCAAGGAGGACGAGATCATGGGTCGTGGCTTGCACTTCACGTCGGGCGCGGGCAAGCGAAAAGCCAAGGCGAACCGTGCCCCACTTGCGGGTGCCACCCGGGACGAAGACGGGAATAGCCACATCGTACCCTCGCCCCCCAACTTCCATGGTCATAATGTCTTGGCTGAAGGAGGCTTCTGCCTGCAGGGCCTGTTGACTAACCGCATCATCGAGTGTCTTGCCTTGCCGTTCGGGATGGCCGCTATAGGTTGCTACCTGCCCGTTGTGCAAGTGGACAATGGCATACGCCACATCTTCATCTTCCGTGGCCTTCTCAGCTATTTGCTCCAGTTTGATAAAGTTATAGCTCAGCAGGTAGCCCTCGCTGAGCGCCGCCAGGTTAGAGGCCAGGGCGAGGGCACGTTTCTGCGATTCATGCAGGATTATCTGGCGCTGTCGCTTTTCCACAACGAACGTTACCAGACCCATGACAGTGAACTGGACCACGACGATCACTGCGATAAATTTTGCTCCCAGATTCGTCGGCATCAGGGCGGACAGACGCAGGCGCCTCTGCCAACGGCTCCCTCGCATGGCACCTCCTCGCTTCTTACGGGCCTGACTACTTCTCTCTCGTGATTATCCTCTGGTCTTTCGGTGTCTCCAACCAGACCTTTTTCATGAGTATGTAGTGCGCACCCAGCGCGTTGGTTGTTATTCCTTGGACATACGGTTGATAGAGGTATTCAAACGCGCTATGGTGTTGGCTGATCCAAGGAGCATCGTCTAAGACGAGCTGTTCTATGTCCTGGTAGAGCCGAATGCGCTGTTGATAATCGGTCCTGCTACGGGCCTCTTCTAGCAACCGGTCCACCTCGGCATTCCGATATGACGTGCGGTTGATTTTACTCTGCGAAAAGAGTAATGGATAGAAAAAATTATCTGGGTCAGGAATATCGGAATACCAGGCAAGGCGAAACATCGCCGGCTTTTTCTCCTCGAGAATGGTCATAAAGGTGGGCCAGTCGGCGGCTTGATGAATTTCAACCGTGATGCCGACCTCGGCGAGGTCTTCCTGATACGCTTCTAGTTCCTTGCGTACCGTGTCCTCCTTGGAACTAAACCAGAGCTCGAGGACCGGTATGCCTTTCCCGCCTGGGTATCCAGCCTCGGCTAGGAGCTGCTTGGCGCGGCGCGGGTTATAATAATAACCTACGAGATCGGGATCGTAGCCCGGCATGCTCGGGGGAAGAATCCCCTTTGCCGAAACGCTGCATACCCCTTGCCTAATTTCCTCCACAATCGCCTTCCTATTGATCGCGTAATTGAAAGCCTGGCGGACTTTGCGGTCTGTGAAGGGCGCCTTTTGCGTGTTCAACCCTATATAGAGGAGGTGCAGAAGCGGCTTCGTCAGATACGTATAGGGAAGATGATGCGGGTTCTTCCGGATCTCCTCGCCCTTGGAGCTAGGGACAACGGTCTCTTCCAGTTCCCCCTTGAGGAAAGAGGTGAAGTCCTCCTCAAACTGTTTGTCAGGACTAATCTTGAAGACGATCTGATCCAGAAAGGGGCGCCCTTCATAGTAGAAATTGTAGGCCTGTAAGACAATCTCTCGACTCGGCTGCCAGCGGACAAAGGCAAATGGACCGCTGCCTACCGGATGGTACCCGAACTGCTCCCCCAGCTTTTCAACTTCCTCTCGTGGTACCACCTTGGCATTCGACATCGCCAGGGCCGAAAGAAAAGGCGCATAGGGCTCCTTCAAGGAGATCTGGAGCGTGTAGCGGCCAGGAGCCTGCAGCCCCTCCACCTGGGCTGTTTTGCCAGCCTGGAAATCCTCGACACCACGGATATATTTGAAGAAGTCGGTCACGGGAGACTGCACGGCTGGATCGAGGATGCGGGTGAAGGAATAGACAAAATCGTCGGCGGTCACTTCTCTGCCGTTGTGAAACCTCACCCCCTTGCGCAGGTAAAAGATCCAGAGCTGGCCATCAACGGAGGCCTCCCAGAATCCGGCAATGGCCGGGACAGGATTGAGGTGACTGTCAAACTGCACCAGGCCATCAAAGAGCTGATTCACCACTGTATGCGCATAAACATCGGTGGCATAGGCTGGATCGAGCGAAGAAGGATTCCCTGTGAGGGGGCGCCTGTAGACGCCGCCAAATCGTGTGGTGAGGTCTCCCGCTGGCTCAGCAGTCACCACCGTTGCTGCAAGGGCGAAGAAGGTATAGAGTCCCAGAAGGGCTCCGAGGTATCTGATAAGAGAGATGGGACTTCTATTGACCTCGCTCGCACCCCGCTCCTGCAAAAACTTCACTTTACTCGCCGAGGGGCCCTGTGCCATGGCGTCTACTCCTCCCCTCTAGAGGCATCCCTGCACGTCAAGGGAGCTGCTTTGCGTCACTGGCCTGAGCGCTACTCCGCCTTTTCTACGGCTCTCCCCGCTCGAATGAGGCCAGTGCCCTGGGCTAACGCGGAGACATTGAGATCGTCGGTCGTTTCGTACAAGATCATCCGCACTTCATCCGGGGTCAGCGTCGGGTTCTCCTGCAGCATGAGCGCGACCACGCCTGTCACATGTGCCGCTGCCTGGCTGGTGCCACTGCCACCCCCATAGAGGCTTTGCCCGGCGCCGCCGGCGACCGGACTCCTCAGACACTCGCCGCCTTCACCCGCGGTGACCGGACTCACGCCGCCTATGCACGTGCCTACGGCTTGCTGAGTCGTGGTGGTCGAGATCACCGGGTGCCGGCGCGTGCCACCGGGCGCGGTAACGTCCACCTCGCCTCCCGTAATGCTGTAATAGGCGATGTGGGAATCGATATCTGCCGCTGCTACCGCGATCGTTTCCGGATATCTGGCGGGAAATTTGACCAGCTTGTTACACGTCGGATCCTGAATCACAGTGACATTATCGGCCCCAATGATCAGGGCCTCACCGCCCTCAGCGGCGGCGGGTGCATCGGCAGGGATGCATATGGTGAGCGGCCCAGTCAGCGCCTCACCGCCTTCAGAAGCAGCGACCGGGCTCGTGCTTCCCGCCACCGGCTGTACTCCCGTTTTATAGTTGCCGGCGGCGGCCACCATAATCACACCCGCGTCATAGAGTAGCTTGACGATTCTCTCGAGGAGTGGATACGGGCTGGCCTTGTAGAAACCCAGGCTCATGTTGACCACTCGGATGTATGGACGACTGTAGACCCAGCTCAAGGCGTTGATCAAGTCCGATACGGATCCACCTCCATTATTGTCAAGGACACGCACGGCAATGAGCCGAGCTTCGCGTGCTACGCCTATTCTTGGGGATGGCCCTCCTGGGCTACTTAATACGTTGGCGGCAATAATCCCGGCGATATGCGTGCCATGCCCATTATAATCCATACAGTCGGTTGGATCTTCCCCGGCTCGCGCATTGTAACAGCCGACCACGCTCGCGGCCAGGTCGGGATGAGAGTAATCAATACCGGTATCGAGCACGGCAACCCATACGCCTTTCCCTGTGGCCCCTTCGATATCCTCAATGTCTATCTGGTGCAGATTCCAGGGTATCCCCCCGACGGGAGGGGAGGCGGCGGGGGTAATGAAGCTGCCCTCAATGCCCCCTATACTTTCCAGGTCTTCTGTTGATAGAGCCGGATCCTCATGGATCTCCACGACCTCGGGACGGTAACGCAGAGCGGCGAGAGCTGCCGCGGGGCTATTGGGGGAGAGTGTAATCACCGTAGCGTTGACGACTGGGAGGAAGTTCAAGAGCGTACTGCCACTCTCCGTCACAATCTCTGTTTGCACCGCTACCGGTGTGCCTGTCTGGAAAACGACGATACGGTGCAAGCCCTCACCCCACGACTTGGTTTCTCCCAGCACGAAGCACAACCCGAACAAGCCAAGAAAGAGGAGCCAATGTAGGGCTTGGCTCTGCCGCCATCGCGGCGAGGATGAGACATCCTGTAGACGCTGGCTCTCGGTACGATCATGCGGCTGTCGAGCATAGGAGGTTTCCCACAGCATCTTGCCAGTCATGCGCTTTTCTTCCTCTCTCGGTTCCTAGACTGCAGCGACCCACCTCTCACAATGCAAAGGGGGAACATCATGCCCAACTTTGTCTCCTTGCCTATCTCTGCTTTGCTGGACCATTACATTCACATTTTCCAGAGAAATTTTTATAGCCCTAATAAATTACGGATGCTTTAGCACTTATTAGGGGGCATTGTACATGCAACCTTCTGCAGATTTTCTGACAGGAGTTTTTAAAACAATTTCTTACAGATACAGAAAACGCTGACACGAAGCATTTGGATGCATCCTAAGGATGATCTTGCTCTTACCGTCGGGCGAGGACACATTTTTACCCTGTGTCGTGCGTTTGCGCCGCTATGGGCGGAAGCGCATGGTCATCGTGCATGAGCGGAACGATCTCACG
>AR_comb_assmDRAFT_10141212_pt1 | contig 16848 bp, 13 predicted proteins | sample ArasoioldDNA_FD_10543 | JGI IMG/M metagenome (IMG submission 10543) | reverse complement strand
TCCTGGAAATAGCCGTGGATGCCGAGTACCAGTTTCAGGTCAAGATTCCCGACGAAGTGCTATCGGAGATTCGCACCGTGGACGATACGGTGAGAGTTGTCCAGCAACACCTCGAGCTGGCGGTGGCCTGATGAAACAGCTTCGCGTCGTGGTTACGGGAATCGGTGTAGTTACTCCGATCGGTACTGGTCGCGAGCGCTTCTGGACCAATCTGCTCGACGGTCGATCCGGAATAGGCCCAGTCAGGTCTTTCGATACCAGCGCCTACAGAGTTCATCGGGGCGCTGAGGTGCATGACTTTGAAGTTGAGAATTACGTTTCGACTCTCGACGCGGCTCACCTGGGACGCGCATCGCAATTTGCAATTGCTGCCGCCCGCTTAGCGCTGGCGGACGCTAATCTGGAAATTGCTTCCCTTGATCTCGAGCGGGCCGGAGTTTCAATGGGAACGACCTCAGGTGAGCCTCGCGAGGTTGAGCGTTTTGACGACCTGTTCATTAGCGGGAAGTTGGAGCGCGTTGGGCCAGAGTTTCTGGCGCTGTATCCGAGTCATGTGATTGCCGCTCACATTGCGCGTGAGCTTCGCTTCGCCGGTGTGAACATCATGATTCCGACAGCCTGTGCAGCAGGAAATTACGCGATCGCCCACGCCTTCGACGTGTTGCGAGCCGGCCGCGCTGACCTGATGCTGGCTGGCGGCTCTGATTCTTTCTCACGCATCACGTACACAGGGTTTGCTCAACTCGGCGCAATCGCACCCGAAGTCTGCCAACCTTTTGATCGTAACCGGAAGGGAATGATACCCGGCGAGGGAGCAGGTGTGATTGTGCTCGAGCCGCTGGCTGCTGCAAAGCGACGCGGCGCGCGCATTTACGCCGAGATCAGTGGTTATGGCTTGTCGTGCGATGCCCATCACATGACGGCGGCACGCCCGGATGGCGAAGGCGCAGTGCGCGCCATGCAACAAGCGCTCGAACAGAGTGCAATTGGCCCACCCGACGTCAGCTACATTAGCGCGCATGGCACGGGCACACCAACTAACGATCGTCTTGAAACGTTGGCGGTCAAACGACTCTTTGGCGACGCGGCCTACCGCATCCCGATGAGTTCGATCAAATCCATGCTCGGTCACACGATGGGCGCGGCCTCTGCGATCGAAGCCGCAGTGTGTGCACTCTCAGTCTTTCACGATCGTATTCCTCCAACTATCAACTTGAAGGAACCGGATCCCGAGTGTGATCTGGATTACGTTCCGAATGGTGCGCGCGAGCACACCGTGAGAGTTGCGATGAACAATGCTTACGCGTTCGGTGGCAACAACGCCTCGCTGGTTCTCAGAAAGTGTGAGTATCTAAACTGATGAGAAATAGAGTGGTGATTACTGGCGCGGGTGTTGTTTCTTCACTGGGTGATTCCTCCAGCAGTCTACAGTTGTCTCTATGCTCCGGCCGCCGCGCAGTCAGACCCGTTGAGCTCTTCAGCACGGCGGGTCTTGGCTGTCCGCTCGGCGGCGAAATCCCCTCCTTCGACGCGCAGAAATATCTGGGCCGGAGAAATCTGCGACCGTTGGATAGAACATCACGACTTGTTACTTCTGCGGCGCAACTGGCCCTGAACAACAGCGGCTGGTCTGAGTCGATGAGGAATGATGAGGAACTAGGTTTAGTGCTCGGCACGATGTTCTGTAGCGTGCACACGATTTCACAGTTTGACCGGCGCGCGATTGAAGTTGGACCAGCCTTTGCCAGTCCGATGGACTTTTCCAACACGGTGATCAATGCCGCCGCCGGGCAAACGGCAATCATGCACAATTTGCGCGGCATTAACACGACTATCTCCACCGCTACAACCTCAGGACTCCAGGCTATTGCTTACGCGACCGACGTCATTCGCAGCGGCCGTGCGCGCGCACTCCTCGCCGGCGGAGCTGATGAATTGTGTTTTGAGTCGTTCTACGGCTTCGACCGCGCCGGTTTGTTGTGCCGCTCGGATCAGAGCGCCGGCGATTTTCCGATTCCCTTTGACAAGAGACGCAACGGCTTTGCGCTTGGTGAAGGCGCTGCACTTTTAATGCTTGAAAACGCGGAGTTCGCACGTCGAAGAGGCGCTCGCTCGCTCGCCGAAATCACTGGTCATGGCTGCGGTTATGACTGTTCGCAAGGGGAAGAGGAAGACTCCGCTGTAGAGGCAATTGGCCTGGCAATTCGACGAGCGCTCAACGACGCTTTCGCCGGACCTCACGAAATCGATTGTCTCAGCGCCTCCGCCAACGGGAGTTATGCCGGCGACCGTCATGAGGCAAAAGGTGTCTTTGCCGGCCTGAACGGCCAGACTCGCAAACTTCCTGTAACCGCAATCAAGTCAATGTTGGGTGAAACACTTGGCGCTTCTGGTCCAATGCAGGCCATCGCGCTGCTGGAAACGATGCGCGACGGAGTGCTGCCGGGCATTAAGTGCCTCGAGGAAGTTGAGGATGACTTCGCGTTTGAGTTGATTGGCCCTGATAACAGGGAAATTAATCTGGAAACCGGGTTGATTAATTCGGTCGGTTTTGATGGTCACTGCTGCTCGCTTGTGTTGGCAAGGTGCGATGAGAACTGAACAAGCCATAAGTCAAGCGCCTCTTCATCTGGTGCCAAGGATGAAAGCGCAGGGTTATGCCCAGCCTTGCGTCGAACGGAGACGCAAGTGGTTGGAACAGAAAACCGGCTGCCGGCTTAGTTATGTCGGAGCGCACTCGATACAAAGCGATGAGATGCGCGGCAACATCGAGAACCCGATCGGTGCGGCCCAGATGCCTTTGGGCGTGGCTGGTCCACTGCTGATCAACGGCACTGATGCACAGGGCAGTTTTTACGTTCCGCTGGCAACGACCGAAGGAGCTCTGGTTCGCTCCTACGAGCGTGGCATGGTCGCGCTCACTCGGGCAGGTGGCGTCACTACTCGTATTTACGTTGATGAGAATCGCGTTTCGCCTGTGTTCCTCTTCGACAGCGTCGCACAGGCGCATCAGTTCGTCGTTACGCTTCCGAATGAGTTCGAGACAATCCGCGCAGAGGCTGAATCTACGACTCGTCACGGCAAGCTGCAGCGTGTCGAGTGTCATGCCATCGGGCGAGAAGTGATTGTCAATTTTTGCTACTTCACAGGCGATGCTCAGGGAATGAACATGATCGTAAAAGCGACTGAGCACGCATGTAAATGGATCATGGACCATTCCGATGCGGTTCGCTTTTATGTCTTCAGCGGATTCAGCTCCGAGAAACGGGCCAGCGGATCACTTCTAGCCGGCGGAAAAGGCAAGAAGGTAACAGCGGGGGCGCTGCTGCCAAAAGATATCGTCAAGTCGTACTTCCACGTTACTCCTGAAAACCTGTTGGACATGCGGCAGCACACCATGCTGGGCCACCTTCAGGCGAACGCTATTGGATACAACGGTCACTTCGCCAATGGCCTGGCGGCCATCTTCATCGCCTGCGGTCAGGATGTTGCCAATATCGTGAATTCCGCAGTTGGCATCACGAATTTCGAAATCAATAAAAACGGAGATCTTTACGCGAGTGTCACCTTGCCGTCGTTAACAGTCGCGACGGTCGGAGGCGGCACAGCGTTGGGCACCAGCCGCGAGTGTCTCGAGATCTTAGGCTGCGCCGGCGGCGGCCAGGCGGGCAAATTCGCGGAGATCGTTTGCGCCACGCTGCTCGCGGGAGAGCTTTCGATGGGCGCTGCCATTGCGAGCGGTGAGTTTGTCGCTGCGCATGAAACGTATGGCCGGAATAGACCGAAGTTGAATGCGATATGAAACGGCTTTTCACAGGATTGCGCGGCAAGTCGCCTGAGCGGTCATACGATGCCGTGATCATCGGCGCCGGGATCGGAGGACTGATCTGCGCGAACCTGCTGGCACGTGAAGGACTGCGCGTATTGCTTGTCGAGCAGCATTACATGGTCGGTGGTTATTGCAGCACGTTCCGGCGCAAGGGTTTTACTTTCGACGCCGCCACACATTTTTACCCATTGCTCGGTAACCCGGCGACTATTACTGGAAAACTGCTCCAGGACCTCGGCGTAACGACCGGTTGGGTGAAGATGGATCCAGTCGATCACTTCCATTTTCCAGACGGTTCTACCTTCGCAGTGCCCGCAGACTTTGACATTTACCTGGCCCGCCTTAAAGAGCAGTTTCCGGAGGAAGCGAAAAATCTGGACCACTTCTTCGAACTGGTCCGCGAAGTCTACTTGTCAGGACTGCTCAGATACTTCCGCTGGCGCGAAACAGACCGTCTCGCTCCGTACGCTCAAATCACGGTGCGCCAGGCACTGGACCAGCATTTCACCAACCGGAAATTAAAACTCTTGCTGGCGGCCGACTGTGGTCATTGGGGATCTCGGCCGTCTCGTACATCGTTCGTCTTCGATTCAATGCTCAGGCTCTCGTACTTCCTGGGGAACTACTATCCGCGCGGTGGGTCACAGGCGTTTGCGGATGAGTTGGCGTTGCGCTTCGAAGAAGCGGGCGGCCACATTCTGATGAGCGCAAAAGTCAATCAGATAGTGGTTAAAGATAAGCGCGCCTGCGGCGTCGAAATAAACGCCGGACCAGCTCACGCGGAGCAGATGCATCGCGTCGATGCCGGCGTTGTCATTTCGAATGCTGATTTGTTACTGACGCTCGAACGGTTGATCGAACCAAATCATCTCGACCCGGATCGAGTCGCCTCTATTCGGAGTCTCCGGCCCACACATCCCTGTTTTCTGGTCCATGTCGGTTTGAAAGATATAACCACCGACGAATTGCGCGCGGCGCATGGTTATCACTGGGACTCGTGGGATTCAGATCGCGTGGCCACCTGCTCGTTCAAGATCTTTGTGCCGACTATGTACGAACCGGCAATGGCTCCGCCGGGGGGACACATCGTCATCGTGCAGAAGCTAACCGGCATCGATTACGACTCGGTTGACGATTGGACCACACACAAGGCGCAAGTCGAAGCCTACATCATGCGGAACCTCGAGCGGGTAATACCGGGATTCACGCAAAAGGTTGTCGTCAAGCTAAGCGCTTCAGCACTGACTTCACACCGGTTCACGCTAAACCACCAGGGCGCAATGCTGGGTTGGGAGATGTCGCCCGATCAACTCGGTGACAACCGTCCGGCGCTGAATGGCATGTTGAAGAATTTGTATTTCGTGGGCCATTGGACGCAACCGGGTGGCGGTATCACACCGGTGATTGTATCCGCCATGCAGGTGGCCAGGAAGATCACCGGCCGGCAGGAGTTCGCCAACGCTTTCAGTATTAATCCCTGGCTGAAATCCGCGAACACCCGCGGCGTATTTTCGGAGTTGTAAATGAACGGCACGACCAAAAAGAGACTTCTCACAACGTTGACGAAGCTAACTGTCGTTCTGCTCGTCATCGTCGGGTCCGTCATTGCGGCGACGCTCTACGTCATGGCGCGGCGTGATAAAGAGCACGCGAAATTCTTCAACACAGGGAAGTCCGTCAACGTCTTTCTGGGCAACTACACCCGCGCGATCCGCGAGAGCTTCGAAAAGAAAGATCCGGCGGCGGTCATGAGTCTTTATTCAGACAAATTCTGGTCTCCCGGACGCGGCCATTGGCAAATGGCGCCTGCGAGTGAAGAAAGCGATGTGTCGATTTCCCGAGTAGTAATCGAAGGCCGGCAAGACTTCGATAAGCAGCAGCTTCGCGGCGAGGTCGTGAATTACCTCGCCAGTATCAACTCGATTACAAATATCTGGACCAAGATCGACATGATCGAAAGTATCGATCCTGAAAAAAGTGTGGTGCTGCGCGTCAAGTTCATTCTCGACGGAGTGGATTCGCACGGAGTGGTTTTTCAGGACCGCTACTTCTATCGCTGGTATCTAAGCAATGAAGGCACACCCAACGCGTTTGACTGGAAAATTGTCAAAGACGAGCTGGTCCAAAATGCCGGCATGCTCGAAGGGCTTCGCGTAGCCGGCAACGGCGCCGGCTTCAAGGAAGTGGATCTTAAGACCGCGGGGATCGACTTCAAACACTCGCGCGACCCGAAACTCAACGCTGAAAAATATTCGGCGCAGATGAAGTTTGACATCATCGAGCACGGCTCAGGCGGAGCAAGTGCAACCGATTACGATAACGATGGTCGCCAGGACATCTTCTTTCCGGACGGTGTGCGGTCGCGCCTTTATCGAAATGTCAGCGACGATTCCGGGAACGTCAAATTTGTTGACGTAACAACTGAAGCCGGTCTCGACGGAATAGACCAGGCAAACGCCGGCTTGTTTGTCGATGTGGACAACGATGGCGACGACGACCTCTTCGTCGCTCGTTATCTCGCGCCGAACAAATTTTTCCGTAATGACGGCGGCAGGTTCACCGATCAATCAAAGGAATTCGGCCTCGATCTCAACTCTACCAGTGTCACGGCCTGTTTCCTTGATTACGACCGCGACGGCTTCGTCGATCTTTACGTCGGCCTCTACGGCAACGCTTTCAAAGACGTTCCGCGCCTGCCTTTCTTCGCCCAAAACGCACAGCCAAACCACCTCTACCACAATGAGCATGGGCAAGGCTTCCGCGACGTAACTCAGGCAAGTCGCACCGGTGACACAGGCTGGACCCTCGCAGTTGCTTCCGCCGACTACGACGGCGATGGCTACCCGGATATCGGCGTCGCCAACGACTTCGGACGCAAGTGTCTCTTTCATAATAACGGTGACGGAACATTCACTGACGTTGCGAAGCAGGCAGGCGTACTCGATTTCAGCGGCGGTATGGGCCTGACTTTCGGTGACTTCGACGGGGACGGTCTCATCGATCTCTATACCTCGAACATTAACTCGAACCAGCGCTGGTTTGGCGAGGACATGACCGTCAGCCAGTACGTGCGCAACGTTGCACGCACGAGATGGTTACTCCTGGACATGTTCGAATACAAAAAATTCTACGACCTGGTGGGTTCTGACTGGGTGTCGATCGGTACCGCCATCGGTAAAGGTAATTCACTTTTCAAGAACAATGGCGACGGCACATTTCGCGAGTTGAAAGACAGCCACACCGCGCGTGCAGGTTGGGGTTGGAGTGTCGCGTTCTTCGATGTCGACAACGATACGGATCTCGATATCTATGCAGCGAACGGATGGATCACGAACAAGAACAAAGACGATCTTTGACTTCCGTTCACATCGGGCGCGGTCGCGCACATTGACAAGTACAAGCAGGGGTTCTTTTTCAGCCATGAATTTGTCGGCGAAAACTCCTGGAACGGTTACGAGCACAAGTGTCTCTTTGCGAATGTCGGAGACGGGCAGTTCATCGATATTGCACGTCCGACTGGATCAGACAGTGTGAAGGACGGGCGTGGGGTCGCGGTCGCTGACTTTAACAACGATGGCCGGTTGGACCTGGTCATGAATGCCAACAATGAGACGCCGGTGCTCTATATGAACAACCTGAAGAAAGCGGGCAACTCGATTGAGCTGAAGTTGATAGGAACTGAGAGCAACCGCGACGCGATCGGCGCCTGCGTGTGGCTCACGGCCGGAGGGAAAACAATGATGCGGCAGGTCGAGGCCGGCTCTGGTTATGCGTCGGAGATGATGCTGCCGCTTCACTTCGGCCTCGGACAAGCGGAGCAAGTGAACCGGATTGAAATACGCTGGCCGAGCGGACAGGTGCAGCATTTTGACGGGGAGAAGATTGGCGCCCTGATGAAAGGTAGCCTCCGAATGCGAATCGAAGAAGGCAGCGACTCGTTGCAGGAGATCGCGGCGGTCCAGAAGCATTAGAGGACTTATGTCGAAGAAACAAAAACGAGTGGTGTTCTACAGTTCACCGCTGATCGTGTTGCTGGTGATCGCTGTGCTCGTGAAGCTCAAGCTCGACCGGATTGAGACTAATGCGCAGCAGCTTGCGCAAATGGGCCAGGAGGCCCAGAAGCTGTTGGGCGAGTTTCGGTCGGGAGTAGAGAAGTTTGATGTTGAAAAAGTCCTTTCCTGCTACGACGAATCTTACGCGAGTGATCGAGAAGGCTTTTCTACTGAACAGCTTCAGTCTGATCGCGATGGGGTGCGGGTTTACAAATGGCAGCCAACCAAAGAGAAGGCTACTACGAAGCAGGACATGGCATTAGAGGTCGAGCGCTACCTCAAGACGATGAACACGGTCGACGAAGCAAAGCTCAAGCTTGACTCAGTCGAACATATCGGCAGCGGTCGAGACGCCGTGATCCGCTCGGTTTTTTGGCTGCGTGGGACGCGCAACGCTGATAACCGCGAAGGGAAGGAAGCATTCGAAACTCAGGTTCTGTTTCGCTTGTGGCTGCATGCGGAAGGCAGCGCCTGGAAAATTCGCAGGCAGGAGTTGATTCGCGGCACGACTGTGACGGGCGATCGCAGCGGGTTCACAGATCTTTGGGGACACGCAAATCTTTACGCGAAGGACGCAGATGGCGCTGCGTCGAGCGCCGGAATTGATTTTGCCTCGCGCTTTAACCCAAAGTTCTTTACGCCGGCCTGGACTCCGAAGACGTTCGAGATCATCAAGTATGGACCAGCGGGAGTTTCCGCTGTCGACTATGACAACGACGGTTGGTATGACGTCTTCTTCGCTGATGGCGCGCAGCCACGTCTCTACCGCAATCGCGGCGACGGCACTTTCGTGGATGCCACGAGAGAGGTCGGTTTTCCAGAGGACCTGACCGGCGTCAACGTCGGAATCTTCGCCGACTTCGACAACGACGGCTACAAAGACGTCTTTCTTGGTTGCTTCACCGATCGCAGTCGCCTCTTCCGAAACGTCGCCGCCGACCCGCAGCAGCCATCACGCCGCAAGTTTGTCGAAGTAACTGACACTTCAGGGATAGTCAAAAAAGGTGACGGTGATTTCGTCGTCGTTGCAGCGGCTGCCGACTACGACAATGACGGCGATCTGGATCTTTACACCGGGCGCTATCTCGATCCGCGGCGTCATCTTCCCACGACGTTGTTCTACACGCGCAATGGCGAAGGCAATCGTCTCCTCCGCAATGATGGAAACTTCCACTTCACGGATGTGACGAAAGAGGCGGGCATTAATGAAACCGGCCTCACGCTCGGCGTTTCGTGGGGCGACTACGACAACGATGGCGATCTCGACATGTATGTTGCCAACGATTTCGGGCGCGATGCGCTGTTGCGGAACAACGGCAACGGCACATTCACGGATGTTTCGAAAGAGACAAATGCTTTCGATCCCGGCTATGGAATGAGTGCGACGTGGGGTGATATCGACAACGATGGCGACCTGGACATGTACGTCTCCGACGTTCATTCGGGCCAGCGCTGGTATGGGCAAGCCGCGACGCTGCACAAGTATCTGGTGACGAGCGTGCGCCAGGGAACGATCCTCGAGGACTTTCCTGTCTACAAGGAGATCTACAACCACGTTGGCGCGGACTGGTCCGCCTACGGAGACCGGACAGTAAAAGGCAACGCACTTTATTTGAATGATGGCAAAGGCAAATTCACTGATGTTTCGGAGGCGACGAATACTAATCCTTTTGGCTGGTATTGGGGTTCGACGATGTTCGACTACGACAACGATGGTCGTCAGGACATCTATGCCGCCAACGGTTGGATCACGTCGAAAAGCACCCAGGATCTTTGACTGCCCTACATCTTGAGCGCGGTCGCGCACATTAACGAATACAAGACGGGCAAATTTTATCGAGACGAGTTTCGCGGCAACATTTCGTGGAACGGTTACGAGCACAACGTGCTGCTGCGCAACGAGGGAGCGGGTCCTGATGGCACGTTGCAATTCACAGACGTGGCCATGGCGACTGGCGCCGATGACATACGCGACGCACGCGGCGTAGCGACGGCTGATTTCGACAATGACGGCGATCTCGACGTTGTCATCAACAACAATCCCGGCGACTCCGGCCGCGCCGAACTCTCGCGAGCGACGTTGCTTCGCAACAACGTAGGCGAACGTCGCAACTGGCTCGCTATCGAGTTACGCGGGACCGAAAGCAATCGTGACGCGGTCGGAGCGCTGGTGACAGTCGAAGCGGGTGGTCAGAAATTCACGCGACTTGTTTCCGCAGGCTCCGGGTTTGCGTCGCAACAGAGTGCGCGGCTTTATTTCGGTCTGGGCGATAAGACACAGGTTGACGCTGTGACAGTTCATTGGCCCAAAGGCCGGACAGAAAGGTTCACGAAGGATCACGATCGAGCGATCGCGGCTCGTCAACTGATTCGCATTACGGAAGGAAAAGATTTTCAGGTGCTGGAACTCCCGCGTCCCGAAAAACAGTCATAAGCAAGGAGCTTTGAGATGACAAGAGTCATCGTCATCGACGATCGAGAGACGGTTGCGGAATTAATCGTGAATAGTCTTCGCGATAGTGGGTTGGTTGAGCTCTGCGTTTGCGCGCCGCAGAAAGAAGATGGTTTCGGAGGTCATCTGAGCGGCGATCTGTCGATGCTACTCAAGGAGCACGGCATCGACACAGTCGTCTACGCACCTCCGAAGGGTCGCCACACGAGCATCGACCTGGAAGATGCGGAGTCAGTTTTTCAGCGCTGCGTGGACGCGGGGATTAAGAAATTCGTTCTCTTGTCCAGCGCGATGATCTATGGAGCCAGTCCTCACAATCAGGGTTTTATTCCCGAAACACACGTTATCCCGCGCAACGTCAATAAGCGAATGTCAAGAGACTGGCTTGACCTCGAAGCGCTCGCCGTCGCCTACATGGGAGAGTTTTCAGCCACCGGCATCGAGCTGAATATCCTGCGACCTGCCGCTGTTCTTGTGCTCGGCGGCACCGACTATTTCAGTAACCTTTTTCGAAGGTCACTTGCGTATGTTCTGCCGGGACATGATCCAACCATTCAATTGCTCAGCCCGATTGACCTGGCTACAGCCATAAGCTCTGTACTCCGGAACCGCGCTGGAGGAGTTTTCAACGTTGCTCCTGACGGCGTGATCACCCTGCGCGCTGCCCTCCGACTATGCGAGGCCAAACGGCTGACTGTTTCGCGGACCCTCCAGCGAATCGTTCGCAGCGCCCTGACTCGATTGGGACTGGCAAGTCCGATCGAACAATTGGACTACATCCGTTATTCATGGACCATTTCGAATCGTAAGGCCAAACGGGATCTGAAATGGAGACCTTGTCGTTCGAGTGTTGAAGCACTGAGAGACTTTCGTATTGCGGAGGTGGGCCACCTTAAGTCGCACGAATTGCCGTCACTCGAGTTCGACGAATTCGGCATGGACAAGGGCTATATCGAGATCTATGGGCGAAGGATGTTCAGGTTTCTACATGACTATTACTGGCGGGTTGAAGTCAAAGACCTTCACTATTTGCCGCGTTCGGGTCGCGCAGTATTGGTTGGCGTGCATCGCGGTTTCATGCCGTGGGACGCCGTGATGGCGCTTCATTTGATTGTTCGTGATGTTGGGCGCTACGTAAGATTTCTAATTCATCCCGGCCTGATCAAGTTTCCTTTCCTATTCAATTTTCACACCAAGCTCGGCGGCATGATCGCGTGCCAGGAAAATGCGGAGCTGGTGCTCAAGCGCGATGAAATCGTTGGGATCTTTCCGGAAGGCATCAAGGGTGCGTTCTTGCCTTATCGCGACTCTTACAAGCTGACCAAGTTTGGTCGTGATGAGTTCGTCAAGATCGCGCTGCGTCAGCGCGCGCCGATCGTTCCCTTTGTCACTGTCGGCAGCGCTGAGATCTTTCCGATATTGAAGAAAGTGAACTGGGCCTGGTGGAAGCGCAATACCGAGTGGCCCACCTTTCCGATCACGCCCACCTGGCCACTTTTACCGCCGATTCCGCTGCCTTCAAAGTGGCACACGCAATTCCTCGAGCCGTTGCACGTCGAAGATCGTTATCCGCCCGAGGCCGCCGACGATCCGGAAGTGGTGAGTGGAATCAGCCAGGAAGTGAGAAGCAGGATGGAGCAGGCGATTGGCGAGATGCTGCGCCGGCGACGATCGATTTTCTTCGGATCGATCTTTGAGGATGAACACGATGCTGGCAGAAGACGACTGGGAGAGCGACCGGTGTTCCAGGAGAACATTGGTTACAAGGAGAAGTTGAGCTGATGACATTCTGGCTGAGCCTGCGCAGGTTGGCATACATCGCATTCGTAATCACGAAGCATGTGCTTGCTCATGCGTGCGGTGCGTTGTTGGTCCATCTGCCGGGAATCCTCTCGCCGCGGTCGTATGTTCGCCTCTCGGGGCCCGATCGATTGCGCGCGGCGCTTGAAGAGTTAGGTGGTTCATTCATCAAGTTTGGTCAGATGCTCGCGCTCCAGCCCGACATCCTGTCGCTCGAATATTGCAATGCGCTGTTTGACTTACTCGATCGCATCACGCCGTTTGACTACGCAGACGTCGAGCAGATTTTTGTCGAGGAGGTCGGGAAGACTCCGTCTGAGATTTTTGATTCCTTCGAACCTGCGCCTATAGCCACGGCGTCCATCGGCCAGGTCCACGTGGCCTATCTCGGCGGCCGCAAAGTAGCAGTCAAAGTGCAACGCCCGAATGTCGAGACAGACTTCGCCGGCGATATTCGACTAATGGCCGCGATAATGACCCTCATTAAACGTCTGCGCGTGCGTAGCTTGTATTGGATGCTCGAACCGACTGGTGAGTTCCTGGCCTGGACGCACGAGGAGCTCGATTACCGCTATGAAGCACGCTACATGGAACGGCTGCGCCGCAACGCACTCAATAACCCACGCGAGCGCGTCCCTGAAGTGTTCTGGCCTTACACAACGCGCCGCACGCTGATTTGCGAGTTCTTCGAGGGCGACACGATGCTCGCGTACTTGCGCGCGCACGAGTCAGGCAATGAGCAACTCGTCAGTGCTCTAAAGACGAGCGGCTTCGAACCCGATCGAACAGCCCGGAACATCATCGACAACTTTCTCGGCGACGTTTTCCAGCACGGCATGTTTCACGCCGACCTGCATCCTGCAAACCTGATGATCTTGCCAGGCAATACGGTCGGCTACATCGACTTTGGCATTACCGGCACTATCAGCAAGTACTCGCGACGTAACCTTATCGGGCTAACGCTCGCCTACACACGCGGCGATCTCGAAGGAATGTGTGAGGCGTTCTTCAGAATCTCAGTCTTTGACTCTGACACAAGCGCCGATCGATTTCGCAAGGGTCTGAGAGTATTCGCTGAGACGTGGTACGAAACAGCGGGCCGAGAGCGACGACTGCGGAAGAACTTTACACTCGTGATGCTCGACATGCTGCGGCTCTCACGCCGCACCGGCGTTTGGCCGGAACGCGACGTCGTTAAGTACATTCGTTCCGCCATCGCCATTGACGGACTTATTACACGCTTCGCCCCCTCTTTCGATCTCGGACAACACCTCCAGGCAGTTTGTGATCGGCACCTGCGCTGGAGCGCGCGCCGCGAAATGTTCACCTACGAATCGATGCTCGGATGGGCCATCTCCGGTGAACGTATCGTTCGCGATGGTCCGTTGCGAGCCGCGGACTTCGTCGAGCGGTTAACAGCCGGAGAGTTGGAGGCGCAAGCATCGTTTGTTCGTGAGGGTGGCAGTGGTGATGAAGCATTGCGTCAACGTGTAGTGCAACTGGGTGCAGCCGTGTTCGCCGTTGCCCTCGGCATAACGCTCACGGGGGAGCGACTCGAGTTCGGGATCAATCTGTTCACGGCGGAGCTTTTGTTCTTTGCGGTAGTGACAGCGCAGCTTCTGCGAACCGTTCGCCGGCTCGCCAGCTAAGGAGTTTAGCAAGGAGAATTTCTCATGCGTGAATTTACCAAATCGATAACGGGCTATACGTGGGCGATGTCGTTGTTCGGCCTGCAACAGATGATTAACGTTTTCCGTCCGGCAAAGGCGACCCAATCATTCAACAAGGTAACGAAAGCCACTGAAGATGAGTTTGGCGATGCGCTGAAGGCGACGTTTCGCGCTGGAGACAATCTGCAAAGAGGGTTGGTGGACGCGACGTTCGGAATCCTTACGCTCGGCATGTTCGATCGCGGCGGCGCACCGGCGACTTCAGAGGTTGCACGCCAAACAGGAGAAGCCTTGAGACAGGGCGGGCGCGTGGTCGGTCAGGCGATGGATGCTGTTACTCAAACAGTCCAAAGTGCTACCTCCGCGGCTGCAGGTGTCGCACAGCAATCCGCGGGCTGGGCGGCGACGCCGAGCATGGCTCATGACGCCAGAACCCAGCCGCGGAAGGACACTGCCGCGGGCCCGCCGCCAGGGCAATCGTCCAGCGCTTCAGGAGGAGGTCAGCAGGGGTGGGGACCGATGCCGACGCAGGGTTCGGGTGCGCAAACGGCGCGAAAGTGAGAGTTGGACCACTGCTCATTGTGACTGAGACGAGCGAGAGAGAAGTTCGATATGCGTGAACTCGCGAAATCAGCGGTCCGCTATACGTGGGCGATGTCGTTATTCGGCGTCCAACAGGCGGCGAATGTGCTAGCGCTCTCTAACTGCCGGCAACCGGGGCGCAAAGCAAACGCCGCCTTCTTTTCTGTTAAGCAAGCTGCCGAGATCCAATTTGACGATCTCATTTTCGCAGCTTACGAGGTCGGCGATGAGGTGCAGCGGGGATTGACTGAGATCTTCTTTGACACGGTTACCTTGCGAGCACTCAATCCTGGCTATGTTTCGACGTTGACGTCGGCAGTAGTCGAGCAATCACAGGACACTGTCAAAACTTTCTCCTCGACGGAGCGTGCTCGGCTCGCCTGGCAGACACTGAAGAATAACTACGAAGTTTTTAATCTCGTGAAGCACGTTAGTTCGCTCCTACATGTCCCCTCCGAGGACAAGGAGTTTGACCTGGCCAAACTCATTCAAGACGCATACGCACTCGGAGCTTACCCCGACCTGTGGGCTGTTGAAGGATTGGGCCATCTTTATGCACTGACGTTTTGGAACAAGGGCCGGCCTATTCGCGGCATCCTGACCAACGTAAGTACGGAAGTGTTGCCGGCCAAGAGCCTGACGATGATGCACGCAGGCCTTGGTCTGGGATTCGCTCAGCAACTGATGAACACCGTCACTCCTTACAGCGAGCCGGAAGAAATCCGCGCTGTACTCCATGAGTTCATTACGCTGGTGGATGACAACTCGCGCCGAGGTTATGAAGGAGCGGCCTACGAGTCGCTGGGTTTAGTAACCCGCTTCTGGCATTCGCCGATGGTCGGTGTAGTAGAGAAATATCTGCGAGAGATCGCTCCGCATGTGCTCGGTTACTACTGGCATGGCGTCGGTCGCTCGCTCTACTTCCTGCCGCTGTTTTTTGTGCCGGGCCTGCTATCGCCCTGGCTTGCGATCGAGCGCGAAGCACCATACGAACTAGCTCTGCTCAACATGATGGCCGGCCTGGCCTGGGCCACGACGATCGTCAATGTTCGGCAACCCGAGCTGATGGAAAACTTCATCAGCATGCACGGAGAACGCGTGGCTCGCACGCCCGGCTTCACCAATGGCCTGATGTCAACGCTGATCATGGGAATAGACATCACGCCGAACGACACCTACATCATGCAGTTTCTCGAATACCGGCCGGCGCGTTCAGATCCGCGCCTGGTCCGGCTGTGGGACACCCTGGTTGCGCAACCGGCCCGAGAGGCGGTGTTTCACATTCATCCAATTCTAAAGAAGCACGAACGTCTCGGTGAAGTCTTTCAGTATCACACGTCACTAACCGAGTTTGCCGAACAGCTCGAACGCCAGGGAGCGTCATAGTGAAGAGAGAGTTGAGGACAAACGCAATGGGAAAACTATTAGCAGTCAGTGCCATTTTGCTTTCTGTTGCCGTTCTTCAAGGTTGTGGGAGTGCGCAGGGTGTCAATCCTGAAGATGTGGTTGTGGGCAATACGATTCCAGACTTCTCCCTTAAGTCGCTCGAAGGAAAAACCGTTGACAAGGATTCGCTGAAGGGCGAAGTCGTCGTGCTGAACTTCTGGGCTTCCTGGTGCACGCCGTGTATGGCGGAAATTCCGGAGCTCAAGGAGCTGGCCGCGAATTCGAAAGCCAAAGTCGTCGGGATCGCACTCGATGAGAATGGGCTTGAAACTGTGAAGCCGTTCGTCGAAGCCCACCAGATCAACTACACGGTCGCAGTTGGTACTCAGGAATTGTTTCAGCAATTCAACGGGGTCGGTATCCCCTACACACTCGTCCTCGATCCGTCACAGCGCATCGTCAAGATTTATCGTGGACCAACAGACCGCAAGTCGCTCGAAGCGGATTTGAGAACGATAAAAGAACAGTCTGTAAACAACTATGGTCCAGAGAGCGCAAAGTAGATCAGACCGCACAACGTTGAAGCAACGGCGTGAGCAAGTACTCGAATGCTTAACGGCGTACGGCTTGACGCGTGGTCCGCACCGCATCGTGCAAGCGGGTCGTACGTGGGATGGTGAAGCGAGTCTGGGTCTCAAACTTCGCCTTGCGTTCGGTGAGCTTGGGCCGATCTTTTCATCTTTTGGGCGTTACCTTGCGACACGTGTCGATCTTCTGACCGCTGCCGACTCGATCGAACTCGAAGCCATACCGGACGAGGCAGCGTCGATGTCTTACGCAGAGGTGGCGCAACTGATCAGGAGCTCGATCGGATGTGCTCCGGAAGAGATTTTTCTTTCCTTTGAAAGTGAGCCCTTCGAGTCGCGCTTGCTGCATCAGTTTCATCATGCGCGTTTGCATCAGAACGGGATGCCGGTAGTGGTCAAGTTTGTCCGCCTCGAAACTGCGGCGCAGTTGCTCTGCGATTTGGAAGTGCTGGAACTGATAGAAACGTCAATTGAAGGCCCAGCGCATGGA